>Ga0079306_1000320_pt1 | contig 49015 bp, 47 predicted proteins | sample Methanotroph_Enr_FD_79181 | JGI IMG/M metagenome (GOLD analysis project Ga0079306, IMG submission 79181) | Enriched soil microbial communities from Old Woman Creek wetland in Ohio, USA - Methanotroph_Enrichment_5 | ecosystem: Environmental > Terrestrial > Soil > Wetlands | place: USA: Ohio... | reverse complement strand
TTCCTTGGAAGGGCCGTCGGCGTCCCAGGAGAGCTTTCTCAGCGCGTCCATGATAGCGGCGAGATTCACCTTGTTGGGACAGCGGGTCGTGCAGGTCTCGCAGGAGGCGCAGTACCAGATGGAGCGTCCTGCCAGCACGCGCTCTCCTTGACCGAGCTGCAACAGGCGCACGACCCGGTTGGGTGGGTGCTCCATGAAGCTGGACATGGGGCAGCCCGCGGAACATTTACCACACTGGAAACAGCGGCGCACCGAGGTGCCGGAGAGGACTTCCACCTTTTTAACAAAACCAACGTTCATGGTTTCATTGGAGAGGTGCATCTTTGCTTTCTTCGATGTCTGCATGAATATCATCCCGTGAGTCGGTGAGAAACTTTCAGCGTTTGGGTGAGACCAGCTCCAATTAGCAATATCTTTGCCATTGTATACAAAATTTTTTGGACCGTAGCAGGAGGGTGCTTAACTTGGTAGGAGGCATTAACATGCTGTTGTTGCAGGATTTTACGGAAAGGGAGGACGCGGGCGTGGTCGGAGCGGAAGGCGATTTTCTCATGTGGTTTGCATCGGTCTTGTCGCCGCCGGTTGGGGAATATTTCCGCACTTGAGACTTTTGTCTACACGATTATTGTGCTTCTTGTTCATGAACACCTGCTCGATTGCCCAGATTCTCCTCACCAGGCCAAAACCGCACTGGCTCCGCCGAGCCCCGGACCCTAGCGCCAGGTTTTTTTGAAATAAAAAAGCCGCTCGATGCCAATCGGGCGGCTTCCTTGCCTGCAGCTCAATCGTGCTGCAGCAGGTTGTCAGGCGCAGCGGTTAGGCCGCCTTTACTTCTTCGCTTTTCTTCAGTTCCTCGAAGGTATCGGAATCGTTGTTAAGGCACTTGGGGCACTCAAGGGCCGCGAAGTTCGCGCTCACGGTGATTGGGGTGAACTCTTTTGCCGCCGCCTGGAAGTAGCAGATGCCGCACTCGATGATCGCTTTCTCGTCCATGGTGTTCTCCTTTTTTGTGCTGCCTGTTGGTGTCGCGCTCGGCCGAAAAACAGGCCCTTGCCGCTTCTTCTTGATGTTCAAACGTTTGTTTGACTAGAGGCCAAAAAAAAGGCGCACCCCTACTTCAGGATGCCCCTTGAGAAGATATCCATGATGTGCTGGACCAGCTCGTCGTCGCGCTCAGCGGCACGGTCCACCAGGTCGCCGGTAGCTGGCTCCAGGAGAAAATAGAAGTTGATCATCCCGGCCAGCGCGAGGGCAGTGTCCGTCGGGTCGAGCCCCTCGCGGAACTGCTTATGGGAAAGGCCATCGGAGAAGGTGTCGATCAGGATCTGCAGCACGCCGCGGATGGCCGGCTTCACGATGGTCTCGAAGCAGGGGGTCGGATTGGTCAGCTCGCTGGTATAAAAGCGCAACAAGTAGGGGCTCTTACGGTACCTGGCGACCGTGGCGCGGACGTAGAGTTCGAACTTCTTCATCGGGTCTTGGTCCATGTCCTTAAGCTCCGCAACGCGTCTGAGGGTGGCAAACTGTTCGGTCAGTACCGCGGCGTAGAGACGCTCCTTGCCGCCGAAATAGTAAGAGATCATGGACAGGTTGACGCCGGCGGCCTGGGCCAGTTCCCGGACCCCAACGCCGTTGTACCCCTTCTCGGCAAAAAGAGGGGTGGTTGCTGCGATCAGATTTGCCTTGCAATCGTTCTCAGCCATAGGGTCCTCTTGGTGTCGGGCCGTGAGCCCCGGGTGGTGACTCGGGTCAGGCGGCTGCAGCGTCTTCTGCGTCCCTCGCTTCTTTACTGAAGGAATCCGCGTCGTTGTTCAGGCAGCGCGGGCATTCCGGGGTGTCGTGGTCCGCACTGGCCGTGTGGGGGACGAAATCTTCACCGGTCCCGGTGTGAAAGCAGATCCCGCACTGGTACACGTAGGCGTTGAACTTTTCGCCGGTGGTCAGGTCCGTTTCCGCCAGTCTGGCCATCTCCAAAAGTCCCGAGAAGACCTCCCCGAGCACCGCTTCGTAGAGGCCGAGTTTGCTCCCGAAGTAGTAGGAAACCATCGCTGCCGTGGTCCCCCCGGCTTTGGCTAATTCCCGCACGCTCACCCCGTTAAGCCCTTGTGCGGCGAAGAGGGGGGTGGCGGCCTCGATCAGAGCAGTTCGACCGGTTTTCTCGTTCATGGTGGCATCCGTTCAAACGTTTGTTTAGCTACACTGTACGCCTATGGTAGAAAAAATCAAGGCTCGTATACTCAATTGGGTGAAAAATAGGAAAACATACTCTTTGGGAAGCCGCGCGGTGGCGGGCAAAAGGATAGGCCAGGAGCAACTCACCCCTGGCCTATATCTGTTTTTTCTGAAACTGTTGTGCGTAAGTTTCCGGCTTTGCGGCTACTTCGCTTTCAGTTCGTCCACCATCTTCTCTACTTCGCCAAGTTTTTCCTCGATCTTTTTCAGCTCCTCGGCCGAGTAGGTCTTCTTCCCCTTCTTGATGTCGGCATCCAACTTCTTCATCTTGCGCTGGACCGCGTCGGCCCGTTTCACACAGTTGCCTGACTGCAGCTTGCACAGGTACTGGTCCTGCGGGGTGTCCTGGCAGTAGGCGGGTACAGCGCCCACCAGGGTCAGTACGGTCAGGTACATCATTATGCTTAATTTTTTCATTGAACCCTCCGTGATGTTTTTAGATGAGAGCGTCGGTTCTAGAAAGGGAGCTTTCCGGCTGAAAGCAGCATGAACGACGGGATCAGCAGGCCCGGGAAGGCCCATCCGATGAGGGAATAGGCCAGGGTGCTGGCCGACACCTTGCCGTAGGCGTTCAGCCACACCTGGATGGTGAGCACCGTGTAGCCCGCACAGGCAAACGCAAGGTACGTGCTCTGCGGCGACAGCAGCTTCCCGTCGGCACCCGGGGCCCCGCCGGTGAAAAAGAGCACCATGTAGATGGCCGAGACCACCGCGACGACCAAGCTCACGTTGCCGACCGAGCGGAGATCTTCGAGCCCGGCCAAAAGGGCGTATGACACGGAGCAGTAGAGCAGGCCGTGGGCGAAGAGCAACCCACCGGTGAACGGATCCTTGAAAAGGGCCGTCTGGAGGAAGGCACCGATGACCACCACCAGGCCGACGAAGCCCGTGATGGCTCCGGTACCTTTGGCTTCGCCTTTACCGAGGAACAACAGTGCTACGGGAACCCACATCAGGCTGATTGCAATAAGAATTGCTAACGTCATGACCATCTCCTTTTGAGTACCGATGACTAAGAGTCAAGAGCAATGAAAACGTGCGTTTTGTCTGCCGGCGCGGTCCGCAGGCCCGAGGACCGAACCGGCCGTATGGTGGCCCACCTGCGCGCCATTATTCGGCGGTGGTCGGATCGATGATCGAGCGTACCTCAGCCACGCTGTTCGCCGGGAAGCCGCCCTGTTTGGCGTGCTCCAAAACCAGCTCCTTGTTGGGCGCAATGTAGATGCAGTAGATCTTGTCGTCGGTGACATAGCTATGCACCCATTGGATCTGCGGTCCCAACCCGTTCAAAACGCTGCACGATTTCTGCGATACGGCCTGCAGCGTCTCTGCCGGCAGGCTCCCGGCGCCTGGAAGCTCCCTTTCTATAACGTACTTAGGCATAGTAACCTCGCGTTTGTGGCAGGCCGGGCGCTTCCGAAACTTTCTGCTGCCCGGGAGCCAGGTGGTTAGCTACCAGTAAATGAAGGTTCCCAGCGAAGCGATGTTGGCATCCTGGGTGGCACCGTTGCCCCACTTGTCCTGGGCCCAGGTCAGTTCGCCTATGATCTGCACGAATTTGTTGATGTTGTAGGTGAGGGCGACAACCGCTGCCTGCTGGGTCTTGATGTTCAGGTCGGTGTCGTTGCCCGCCTTCTCGGCGTTGCTCTGGCCGTAGTTGAGGCCGAGCTTCAACTCGGGGGTGAGCATGTAGGTCCCCTGGACCAGGTAGCCCCAGTTCATGCGCGCCTCTCCGTCAGTGGAGAGTGCGTCTGCTCCTTGCATGCCGAGCATGCCGAGCGCCTTGCCGCCGTAGCAGGAGGCCAGGAGGTCGAGGCCGTGGTAACTTCCCTCTACGCCACCTGCGCCGCCGATGGACTCGGTGTGCTGGCCGGGGCGCACGGTGGTCGGCACCGTGGAGAAGCTTGCCCTTTGGTACAGGCCGGAGACCCAAGCCTGAGCCTTGCCGTCGGTATAGCTCGTGGCGTAAGACACCTCGCCTTCCAACCGGGGGACGTTACGCACCGTGGCGGCACCTATGTCGTTCGTGTCGTTCACGCTCACGGCCACCTTGAAGCCTTTCATGTCGGGGGTCGTGTACCGGAACTGGGCGCCGAAGTTGGGGTAGAGGTAGCCGTAGCCGATGTGCCCCATAGTCGGCCCGTTGTTCACCGGCCCTATCACCCCGGCACCAAACAGTGTCATGTCGGTGAGGATGTTCTTGGCCTGGTACAGGTTGATCGCGCGACCGGCGAGGACCTGCCCGAAGGCGCCGTCAGCCGTTATGTTGATCTCGCGGAAATCGATGTTGGGGGAGAGGTCGGTGCGGCTGCCGCCGTTGTTCTGGACCTGCGGGTACATCCCAAGGCGCACAGCGTAGTCCACGCCGTTGGTGGTCGGGGCTTTGATATTGAAGCCGATGCCTACGGGCAAGAGGCCAGTCCTCACCCTGAACTGCTGGTTCCTCTCTCCGCTTCCCAGGCCCAACTCGCCGTCGATCACCCCGTCCGGCCGTTTCTCGACGCTTTCGTAGGTGGCGAAAACGTTGACGAAACCGTCGGTGGAGAACTTCCAACCGTTGACGCCGCCGACATCGAAGGCGTGGACGGTGCCGGCGGTCGATGCCATCAGGGCAGCTGTTGCCAGTACGGGTACTAACTTTTTCAACATGGTGTACCTCCTAAAGATATAAAGCGTGAACATTGCAAAACAGGTGGTCCTGGTGGGTATCGCTCCCGCCGCGGTCCAAACGGCCTCCGTTGGGGTCGCTTCATTACAGTGAAACTTTGCTCTTCCGGCCGGGGATCCGGGCAGCGGGCGCCAGACTGACTGCGGCGTCTGACGCTGCGGGGAAAAGCCGGAACAGGTGTGACCTCCGTACGTTGCGGTTGCACGGATGCGCTCCATGGGTAGTGCTGTGCCCTCTTTGCAACGGCGGTGCCAAATAATAAAACAGCGATTTATAGCGGTGTATGACACCGTTGGGCACCGTTTGGGGTGGGCGACAGCGGTGCAGTGGGGATTTTTAGGGCGCAATGGGGCGGAAAAGGGCCATAATCGGTGGGGATTAGCGCTACAGCGTGGCGTAATTGTACAACCCCGCTTTCCGTCGGTGCTCTGCGCGCCCCGAAAGTCGGAGATATCATGACGGGATTAGCCTGCGCCAACCTTGTTGCTGATGTTGTAAAACTTTGTTTGACTATCTGGCATAGGGTTTGCTAGTGTATACGGTAGGGTGGCCGGCAGTGCGGCCGGCAATCTCGGCAGCAAGGCGAGATCTTTTGGCAAGGAGCTGCTGATGGCCGATGGGCACAATCTGCATCATTATAAGTTCGAAGTGCCGGAGATAGTATTTGGCCGGGGGATGCTCGCCCAGGTCGGTTCCTGCGCGCGCCGGTTGGGTGGCCGCAAGGTATTCCTGGTGAGCGACCAGGGGCTCTTCAACGCCGGCTGGGTGGACCAGGTCATGAAGAGCCTTATGGAGGCGGGCCTCGATTTCATCTACTACGACCAGGTGTCGGTCAACCCGAAGGACCATGAGGTCGAGGAGGGGGCGCGGGAGTACCTGCGCCATGGTGCGGACGTTATCGTGGGCCTGGGAGGCGGCAGCGCCATGGACGCCGCCAAGGGGATCGCCATCCTCTCCGCCAACGGCGGGAGGATCCGCGACTTCGAGGGGACCGACCGGATCATCCGGCCGCTTCCCCCCATGGTGCTCTGCCCGACCACCTGCGGCACCGGTTCCGATGTTTCCCAGTTTGCCATCATCACCGACACCGATACGCGCTGCAAGCTCACCATCATGAGCCGCTGCATAGCGCCGGACATAAGCCTCACCGACCCCGACACCCTGAGCACGCTCCCCGAAGAGTACATCTGCACCACCGCATCCGACGCCCTGAGCCATGCCCTGGAGGCCTTCTTCTCCATCGCCTCCACCACGCTCACCGACGTGCATGCCATCAAGGCGATCAGGCTCCTTAAGATGAGCCTGGTCCAGGCGGTCCGCGAGCAGACCCCCGACGCGATGGAGAACCTGTCCCGGGCGAGCCTCCATGCGGGGATGGCCTTTTCCAACTCGCTCTTGGGGATCGTGCACGCCCTGGCGCACCCGATTGGCGGTTTTTACAACGCGAACCACGGTTCCATAAACGCGGTGCTCTTGCCGGAGGTGATCCGCTACGACCTGCCGGTGGTGACCGAGAAACTCCCGGAACTGGCCTGGGGGCTCGGGCACGGCGGCGGCAATAGCGCCTCGGCTGCCGAGGTGGTGCAGCAGGAGGTGGAATCGCTGCTGGACGCCTGCGGTGCGCCGCGCAGCCTGCGCAGCTTGGGCGTCAAGCAGGAGGACCTCCCGGGGCTGGCCGAGAAGGCGCTGCACGACGCCTGCCTGATGACCTCGCCGCGCCAGGCGGACGCCAAGGACTTGCTCACCATTTTGAAGCGGGCCTACTGATGAAGAAGATACTGCGCACCCCGGTTGACGCGGCCAGTCTGGACCGCCTTTTGGGGCTCGAAAGTTCCAAGATCGGCTTCTATTCCGAGGTGAAGCAGAAGATCCAGGAACTCGAGACGGCCAACCTCGGCCTGCGCGCCAAGTCGAGCGAACTGCAGGCGGTGTTCGATTCCATAAGCGACGGCGTCGCCATCTACGACAGCAGGGGGTACGTCCAGCACCGAAACCACATCTGCCCCCGGATGTTCCCGGTCGATACCCTGGTGGGTCGTCCCTGCCGCCAGCTCTTTCACCCCGAGCAGACCCACTCCGCCGACTGCCCCGTGGAGCGGGCCCTCCAGGGGGAGAGTGTCCAGATCTCCTTCACCTCGACGGTTCCCGGGATGGAGACCCGCTACTACGACGCCACGGTGACACCGATTGCCGACCTGAACGGCAAGAACCGGGCGCTCCTGTTTTTAAGGGACGTAAGCGACCGGCGCACCCAGGAACTCCAGCTGATGCAGGCGGAGAAGATGTCGGGGATCGGGGTGCTGGCGGCCGGGGTGGCCCACGAGATCAACAACCCGCTCACCTCGGTGGCGGGCTACGCTGAGGCGCTGCTGCGCAGGTTCCGGGATGACCCCGGGCTGGTCCAGGATCCAAGGCTCGACGGTTTCCAGAAGTACCTCGATGTGATCATGAGGGAAACCTACCGCTGCAAGGGGATCATCGACAGCCTGCTCAGCTTCTCCCGCAAGTCTGACGGTTCGGTGGGGAGGGTGGACCTGAACCACGTACTGCAGGAGGTGCTCGAACTGGTGCGGCACAAGTCGCGCTACGAGCAGATCGAGATCAAGGAAGAGCTCCAGGAAAACCTGCCGCCGGTCCTAAGCGACGGGGCGGGGCTTCGGCAGGTGCTCATGAACCTCCTGTTGAACGCGCACCAGGCGATCCAGGGGGCGGGGACGGTGGAGATTGCCACCTTTAACGAGGCGGAGATGGGAGTGATCAGGATCAAGGACAGCGGCTGTGGCATTCCGCCGGAGCAGCTCGCGCAGATCTGGAACCCGTTTTTCACCACGAAGACCGTGGGGCAGGGGCTGGGGCTTGGCCTTGCCATCAGCTACAACATCATCCAAAGGCAGGGGGGAGAGATCCAGGTGGAGAGTCAACAAGGTGAGGGAGCGACTTTTACCGTGAGGCTGCCGTTATGTCAGAACTAGGGAAGGGAAAAGGGAAGGTGCTCGTCGTCGAGGACGACACGCCGCTTAGGGAACTGCTGCTCATGGAACTGTCGCGCAGCGGCTACAAGGTGGAGGTGGCGACCAACGGGGCCGAAGGGCTCGTGAAGTACCGCGACGAGAACTTCAACGTGGTGCTGCTCGACGTCAAGATGCCGGGCATGGACGGCATCGAGGTGCTGCGCCAGATGCGCTCCGAGACCATCGTCCCGGAGGTGATCATGTTCACCGGCCACGGCTCCATCGAGACCGCGGTCGAATGCATCAAGTATGGGGCCTACGACTACCTGACGAAGCCCGTGAAGCTCGACGAACTGGAGATGGTGATCGACAAGGCTTACGAGAAGAACCGGCTCAGGCTTGAGAACATCAGCCTCAAGCTCGAGGTGAGCAAGTTCGAGAGCCACCGCATCGTCGGCCGCTCGCCCGCCCTGATGCGGGTGCTCGAGGTGGTCAAGCGCTGGGGTCCCGTCGACGAGCACGTCCTCATCTACGGGGAAAGCGGCACCGGCAAGGAGCTGATCTCCCGCGCCGTGCACGACGCAAGCCCCCGGGTTAACAAACCTTTCGTCACGGTTAACTGTGGCCGGCTCAACATCAACACGGCCGAGAGCGAGCTCTTCGGCCACACCCAGGGTGCCTTCACCGGCGCCACCAAGGGGCGCGCCGGGCTCTTCGAACTGGCCGACACCGGCACCCTCTTCATGGACGAGGTCTCCGAAACGCCTCTCGACGTCCAGGTGAAGCTCCTGCGGGTCCTGGAGACCGGGACCTTCCGCCGCATGGGGGGGAACCACGACATAAGCGTCGACGTCCGCTTCGTTTTCGCCTCCAACAAGAACCTGGAGCAGTGTGCCGAACGCGGGGAGTTCCGCGAGGACCTTTACCACCGGATCAACCTTTTGCCGATCAACCTTCCCCCGCTTCGGGAGCGGGTCGAGGACATCATCCCGCTCGCCTACTATTTCATGAAATCGGTAAACGGGCGGGACCAGGAAACTTGGGAGATCACCGAGGAGGCGATGGCCGCTCTCACCGCCTACAGCTGGCCCGGCAACGTGAGGGAACTCCGTAACGTGATCCGGCGCGCCTGCATCCTGGCGACCGACGCGCAGATCACCTCGGAACTCCTCCCCTTCGCCCCCCCGAAGATCCTGCCCCAGCGCCAGGTGCCGGCCGCCGCCCCCAGCCAGCTGCCGCTTTGGGTCATCGAGCGCGACCACATCGAGCGGGTGCTCGAACAGGTGGACGGGAACAAGAGCCGGGCCGCCAAGATCCTGGAGATCGACCGCAAGACCCTCTACACGAAGCTGGAGCGCTACGGGCTGGATCCGCAGTCCCCTCCGGCGAAGGTGGCACAGCTATGAACCTCTTCGACTCGTTCGGCAGGAAGATCAACTACCTGCGGCTGTCGGTGACCGATCGCTGCAACCTGCGCTGCCGCTACTGCATGCCCGAGGACGGGGTCGACAAGTTCGCGCACCAGGAGATCCTGAGCTACGAGGAGCTGGAGCGGATCGCCCGGGCGGCGGTAGGGCTTGGCATCGAGAAGATCCGGGTGACCGGCGGGGAGCCCCTGGTGCGCAAGGGGATCGTCCCCTTCCTCTCCCGGCTGGCGGGGATTCCCGGTCTCAAGCAGCTGGTGCTGACCACCAACGGGGTGCTCCTTCAGGAAATGGCGGCCGAGCTGCGCGCAGCCGGGGTGCAGCGGCTGAACGTGAGCCTCGACTCGCTGGATCCCGCGCGCTTTTGCCAGATCACCCGCACCGGTGAACTGAAACGGGTCCTCGACGGGATCGCCGCGGCCGACCGGGCGGGCTTCCCGGTCAAGATCAACATGGTGGTCATGCGCGGGGTGAACGACGACGAGATCGACGCCATCGCGTCCCTGGCCCTCGACCACCCCTACACGGTCCGTTTCATCGAGTACATGCCCTCCTCGCGCGAGGAACAGTGGCAGTCGCTCGTCGTGCCGGGTCAGGAGATCCTGGAGCGGTTGAAGGGGCGCTTCGAGCTTCAGCCTGTGCTGCGCTGCAACCTGGCCGGGCCGGCGCGCGAATACCGGCTGCCGGGCGCCGTCGGAACCGTGGGGGTCATCACCCCCGTCACCGGCCATTTCTGCGGCGAGTGCAACCGGATCAGGGTCACCTCGACCGGCGGCGCCAAGAGCTGCCTCTTTTCCAACGGCGAACAGGATCTGAAGCCGTATCTCGGCGAGGGCGACGGCGAGCGGCTGCAAGACGCCCTGCGCCAGATCGTCCTGGCCAAACCGGGGAGGCACCAGATGTCCCGGGAAAACGCCACCCACACCCCGTTTGCCATGTCCGCCATCGGCGGCTAACAGATTTTTGGAGTGAGAGATGACCGCACGAGTAGTCGAGGTTTGCATAAGCCAGTCAAAGGGGGAGCGGAAGACCCCGGTGGGCACCGCCCGGCTCCTGGTGGAGCACGGGATCGAGGGCGATGCCCACGCCGGACCCTGGCACCGCCAGGTGAGCCTCCTTGCCCTGGAAAGCATCAGGAAGATGCAGGCACTGGGGCTTAAGGTATCCGCCGGAGATTTTGCGGAGAACCTCACCACCGAGGGGATCGAGCTCTACACCCTGCCGGTCGGCACACTCCTGGAGATCGGCGACACCTTGCTCGAGGTGACCCAGATCGGCAAGGAGTGCCACACGCGCTGCGCCATCTTCTACCAGGCGGGCGACTGCGTCATGCCCAAGGAAGGGGTCTTCGCGCGGGTCCTGCGAGGCGGCGAGGTGGCCTCCGGAGCCCGTATCACCTGCCTGCCTCCCTATGCGCACCCGGTAGAGGCCCCGCGACACCGTGACTGACTGCAGTTTGTAGAGTTTCTCCACGCTTTTTGCCCTCCGACACCGGAATCAGGGGAACCGCTACGGCAACGTGCGGCCCCTGGCCCTCCTATCTTGCCGAATTGCAATCCCTTTTTGGTGCCCGCGGCAACCTTCTGGGGTGTTTCTCTACACCTGTGGAGAAAGTACCCAATTTCGTCCGGTGCGCGCTGCTTGTCGCCCCGGCCGCGGCGCCTGCCGAGGGGGCGCAGGTTGGCTGCGGTCAATCAAACGCTAAGGGAAGAAAATATTTTTGTACCTGAAAAAATATTCGACGGGTTCTGGGGAGGGTGGGCACTCTGCGCATTCTCCCGCACCGGCCGAGGAGGAGGTGGAAGATGTCCCAATCGCAGTTGAGCGAGGAGCTCCGGCGCGCCGGGTTGCGCCCACCCAAGATGCTGACCATCGCCGTCACCGGTTGCTGCAACTTAAGCTGCAGCCACTGCTGGGTCGAGGCCGGCGCGGTGAGCTCGGTTGGCCATGTGCCGGGCGACACCCTCAATAGGCTCCTGGAAGAGTTTGCCGCCCTGGGGGGGGAGGGGGTGCGCCTTACCGGGGGAGAGCCGCTTTGCCACCCCGACCTGCCGGAGCTTTTGCGCATGGCCCACTCCTTAGGTTTCGGTAGCATCCATCTGCAGACCAACGGCATGCTGCTCGATGCCGAGACCGTGGCCGTCCTAGGCCGGCTGGACCCGGAGCGGCTTACTGTACAGATAAGCCTCGACGGAGCGCAGGCGGCTTCCCACGACCTGGTGCGCGGCGCCGGTGCCTTCGCCGCTGCCCTGCAAGGGGTACGGCTGCTGGTCGGGGCAGGGCTGGGACCGCGGGTCGCTCTCTTTTTCACCGAGATGCGCCACAACCTGGAGGAGATCCCCGCCCTGCTGGAACTTGCGCAGGACCTGGGGGTGGGTTCGGTCAGCACGGGGACCCTGGTCCTTTGCGGTCGCGCCGAAGAGGCCCTGGTTGCGGCACCCGAGCCGGAGCAGTACCTTAGCCTCTTGGAGCGCTACCAGGCGGATGCAGGATTTCGTGAGCGCTACCGGGAACTGGGGCGGGTCGCCGCGCTGGAGTGGCGCGACTGCGATGCCCCGCGCGGCGAGGCCTGCACCTTCGTGGAAAACCCGTACCTCACCGCCGAGGGGAGGCTCTACCCCTGCGTCCTTTGCCACGCCGATCCCTATTCGGTCACCGGCGTCCACGAAAAGGATCTGGCGCAGGCCTTCCTGGAGGGCGCGCCGCTTTGGTCGGAACTGCTGGCGGCCAGCCGCCGCAGACCCGACGAGATAGCCGAGTGTCGGGGCTGCTCCGAACGCACCACCTGCTCCGGCGGCTGTCTGGGCCGCGCTTGGGGGAGTCGCGGCGACATCATGGCACCCGAGGACCGCTGCGACCTGAGACGCGCGGTCCGCAACCGACCGAAACCGGCATAATGCAGCTACCGGCTGGCAGGTGAAAAACGCCGCGCCAGTTTTTTCTGCCGCAGTCCCACTTTTCCCGCCGGACCCATCAGAAAAACTATGGCGATTCTCCCCACTGTGGAGAATCGCCATAGCCGGAAGGACCGCAAAAACCGCCCCCGCCCGGAAAAGTGTTACCTAATTCCCCGCAGCTCCCGAAAGTCCCATTTCCCGAATCCCTTGAATATCCGATGTTTACACAAATTTAAACCATTGTTCCAATTTGGCATCACGCTTGCTAACTACCTTTCATGCGGTTGCACAATGCAGGAAAGCGGTCGGTAGCACGTTTAATGTCGTATTTGCTTTAGGTGGGTAAAACAAGTTTCTATGACGTAGTGCCGTTGGAAAGCAATTCAAAAAACCGAGAAAGACAACCACCACATTCAAGGAGGAAGTACCCATGTCCCACAACAAAGACGTCAAACGTACCCTGAAGAACGAGCGGCTGGAATACCCCATCAAGATGATGCACGCATACCCTTCCGTGAACGTCGGCTGGGGTGCCCATACCATGGTTGGCAACGATGCCAAGGCCTTGGGCATGACCAACGCGCTGATCGTCACCACGGGCCTGCGCGGCACCGGCATTGTCGAAACCATCCAGGGTGTTTTGAAGTCTGCCGGGGTATCTTCCACGGTCTTCGATAAAGTAACCCCGAACCCGAAAGACCACGAAGTCATGGCAGGGGCCAAGGTACTTGCCGCCGGGAAGTTTGACGGCATCATCAGCCTCGGCGGCGGCAGCTCCCACGACGCCTGCAAGGCGATCAAGCTGGTGCACAGCCACGACGGTCAGGACGTCAGAACCTTCGAAGGCGCCTTCAAGGCAACCAAGGCGAACACCATCCCGCAGCTCGCCATCAACACCACCTCGGGCACCGGTTCCGAGGTCTCCTGCTTCTCGATCATCAACCACACCGACAAGAAGTACAAGATGGCGTTGTTCGATCCGAACTGCACCCCGAGCAAGTCGGTCAACGACCCGTTGATCCACCAGTGCATGCCGGGCGACCTGGCCGGTTACACCGGTATGGACGCCCTGGCTCACGGCGTCGAGGCGATCACCTCCCGTCTGGGCGTCATCTCGGCCTACGGCCCGGGCCTGAGCGCCATCTCGCTCATCTTCGGTAACCTGCGCCAGTCCGCGATGAACCGTAACAACGACAAGGCCGTCGAGGCGATGGTCTGGGCCGAAATGGCAGCAGCCTACAGCTTCAACAGCGCCGGTCTCGGCCTCATCCACAGTATGGCTCACGCCCTGGGCGGCATGTACGACGCTCCCCACGGTCTGTGCAACGCCATCGGCCTCGGCCCGGTCATGAGCTTCAACCTCCCGGCCTGCCCGGAGCGCTTCAGGATGATGGCACAGGCTGCCGGCATCGACACCAACGGCATGTCCGACATGAAGGCCGGCGAGAAGTTCATCGAAGCCTGCCTCGACCTGAAGAAGGACCTCGGCATCACCAAGACCTTCACCGACCTGGGTCTGCTCGAGAAAGACGTGGAAGGCCTGTCGCGCTTCTCCGTGAACGACATCTGCACCGAAGGCAACCCGACCGACACCGGTCTGCAGGACATGATCGGCATCTTCAAGCAGTGCATGTAATGACGACCCGGCTCACGCCGTAGCAACGCAGCAGGCCGCTGGCACCGAAGGGAATACCCCCTCACCGGGTGCCAGCGGCCTTTCTTCATCCCCGGGAGCCCAAGACGCGCTGCGCGCTCAACGGCACTCGGGGCACGGGCGGCAGGTTGCCGATAACCGCCGCCGGCCGGGAGTTTCCCCCGGCGACCCGCTCCGGGAGTCCCCAGTTTGGGCCTACCCACACCACCGATACGAGGCTGTCATGATAAGCGAAGAAAAGGTTAAGGACTTTCTCCAGAGCAGCGGGTACATAGCCGATGATGCCATCGCCACCGCCGTCTTCCTCGCCCTCCACATGGAGAAGCCGATCCTGATCGAGGGGCCGCCGGGCGTCGGCAAGACCGGGCTCGCCAAGGCGCTTTCCTCCTGCCTGGACTTTCCCCTGGTCAGGTTGCAGTGCTACGAGGGGATCGACGAGGGGAAGGCGCTCTACGACTGGGAGTACGGCAAGCAGCTCCTCTACACCCAGCTGCTGCGCACCCAGCTCGACAACTACCTCTCGGTTTCCGCCGACCTGCGCGAGGCGGTGGAGCGGCTCTCCGCCGAGGAGAGCATGTTCTTCTCCCAGAACTTCCTGGTGCAGCGCCCCATCCTGCGCAGTTTCCTGTCCGAGAAGCGCTCGCTTTTGCTCATCGACGAGATCGACCGCTCCGACGACGAATTCGAGGCGCTTTTGCTCGAGTGCCTGAGCGACTTCCAGGTCTCCATCCCGGAGCTGGGGGTGATCGCCGCCAAGAGAAAGCCGCTCACCATACTCACCAGTAACGGCACGCGCATGATCTCCGATGCGCTGCGCCGACGCTGCCTCTTCCTCTACATAGGGTATCCCGAAATGGAACGCGAGGTGGCGATCGTGCGGCTCAAATTCCCCGACCTGGTAGAGGGGCTGGCACAGCAGATGGTGGAGTTCCTGCGCAAGGTGCGCGAGCTGAACCTGCGCAAGGCCCCAAGCGTTTCCGAGACCCTCGACTGGGCCCAGGTGCTTTCCATCCTGCAGGTGAAGCAGTTAACGCCGGCCGTGGTCGCCAACACGGTGGGCACCATCGCCAAGCACCAGACCGACCTGCAAAAGGTGGTGGACCTGGCAGCCGCGGAATTGGGCTAGCCATGGAACGGATCATCGTCAACTTCGTGGCGGAGCTGCGCAACAACGGTATCCGGGTCTCGCCCAGCGAAAGCCTCGACGCGGTCCAGGCGGTGGCGCTCTGCGGCATGCAGGGACGCAAACTCACCCGGCGGCTCCTGCGCCTGACGCTCGTGAAGAACGTGAACGACATCCCCCTCTTCAACGAGGTGTTCAACAGCTATTTCAGCCGTTTTGCCAAGGACCCCGATCTCGATCTTCCCGCCGTCATGGATGTCGCCATCATCAGCATGGAGGGGGAGTTCAGCTGCATGGACCAGTGCGACTCCCACGACGACGAGCCGGGCCCGCTCCTTAGGCTCGACAGCCAGATCGCCCCGGAGGACCTGGAGGACCTGAAGAGCCTGCACGAGATCGACCCGGATGACAGCGACGGCAACGAGATCGTGGTGCAGATGAAGGGGTACCGCGGCAAGGCGAAGGCCCCGCGCCCATCGCGGCGCTACACCCAGAATCCGCTCACCATCGAACTCAACAAGAACAGCATGGTGGGAAACAGCGTGATCTTCTCCCATGAGGAGCAGATCGCGATGCAGGACGTGGTGTCCCGCATGATGCTGCGCCTGCGCAAGGACATGCGGCGCATGAAGAACGACCAGAGCCGCGGCAAGCTCCACGTCATCAAGACGATCCAGAAGAACTACCGCCACGACATGGTCCCGTTCCAGGTGGCCTTGCGCCGCAAGCGTCGGGAAAAACCGCGGCTCGTGGTGCTGTGCGACGTCAGCTATTCGGTGAGCCACGCCTCGCGCTTCATGATGCTGTTGCTGCACACCCTGCAAAACCAGCATCTCGACGTGCGCAGCTTCATCTTCAACCGCGAGGTGGAGGAGATCACGGACCTGCTTGCCAACATGCCGGTCAACGACCTGATGAAAACCATCGACACCGGCGACATCGTCGACCTGGACGCGAACAGCAGTTTCGGCGAGGTGTTTCTCTCCTTCAAGAAGAAGTACCTGGAGAACCTGCGCGGCCGGCCGGCGTTCATCATCCTGGGGGACGGGCGCAACAACTACAGCGAGGCGAACGACTGGGTGCTCGAGGAGCTGCGCGAGAAGGCCCGCTACATGATCTGGCTCACCCCCGAGGAGCGCGAGACCTGGAGCCGGGGCGATTGCCTGATCGATCTCTACGGGTCCTACTGCGACAAGGTGGAGGTGGTGCGCACCGTGGAAGACCTAAGCCAGGTGGTCGAGGATCTGTTGCGCGACATCTACGCCGACCATGCGCACCCGCTTGAGAAAAGGCGCCAACAGGAGGCCCGGGCGGCGCTCGAAGAGGATTACGATCCCAAGGATTACTACACCCGCGGCGGAAGTGGCGCGAGCCAAACCGGGTTCGACCCCTCGGGACGCAGCCGCTGGTAGGGGCTTGCGAGCGGCCGGCCCAGGAGGAGCGGACGGCGCATCATGCCGAGAGCCCTTATCGGCCAGCCTCTCTTCGCTGAAACCTCCCCGCTCCCTTGAAAGCATCTCTCCCCCTGCCCGCTCCCGCAAGGGGAGGGGGAACTTGGAACCGGGAAGATGCGCCTGATCGAGAAGCGCAAAGCCGGAACGAGAGATAACGGAGCCATCACATGAGTTGCGACAGCGAACACCACCAGATGCACATGTGTGTCCTCAAGAGACAGGGGCTCGACGACTGCATCAAGAGCCTCTCGGATCACCCCACCGTCCAGTGCAGGAGTTGCGGCGCCCAGGCGAACAGCACGGAGTACCTGTGTGCCGCCCACCTGATGGATTCGGCCCCCAGTGTCGAGGGGGGGCACGGCAGTGTCGCCATAGAAGAGGTCGGCAAGCCGCACGAGGGGTAAAGCCGAGGACCGCTAGCTACGGGAAGCCTTTCCCGTCACAGGGAGCAACGCATGAACCGAACCCTCTTCGCACCAGGCAGATACTTCCAGCGGGCAGGCGCCATCAAGGAAATCGGCGGCTTTGCCCGGCGGCTGGGGAAGTCGGCCCTGCTGATCGGCGGGAAAACCGCACTCTCCCTGTGCGGCGGCGACATCGCCGCGAGCCTCGCGGACCAGGGGATCGCCTGTCACCTGGAGTTGTTCGGCGGGATCAGCTCGCGCCGGGAGATCGCTCGCCTGGTCGAAGCGGCCACCGAGCACGGGGCCGATTTGGTGGTGGCCCTTGGGGGGGGCGCCGCGATCGATGCGGGCAAGGCGGTTTCCCATGAGCTGCGTGCAGCGGTGATCGTCGTACCCACCATCATCGCAACCGATGCCCCCTGCTCGGCGCTGTCGGTCATCTACACCGAGACCGGGGCCTTCGAGAGCTACCTGCAGCTTTTCAAGAATCCCGACTGCGTCCTGGTCGACACCGAGCTGGTGGTCCAAGCCCCTGCGCGCTACCTGGTAGCCGGCATGGGCGACGCCCTTGCCACCTTCTGGGAGTCCGGCACCTGTGCCCGCAGCGGCAGCGCGAACCCCTTGACCGGGGGAGGGGGGCCGACCCTGGCGGCCGGTGCCTTTGCCCGGCTCTGCCGCGAGACGCTGCTCCAGTTCGGCCCGCAGGCGCGGCTTGCCGCGGAGATAAGCGTCGTCACCCCGGCCCTCGAGGCGATCGTGGAGGCCAATATCCTCTTAAGCGGGTTGAGTTCGGAAAACGGCGGCCACGCCGGTGCGCATTCCATCCATAACGGTCTCACCATGCTGGAGGGGACCAGGTCGGCCCTGCACGGCGAGAAGGTCGCCTTCGGCGTGCTGGCACAGCTGGTTTTGGAGGGGCGTTCTTCCGAGGAGATCGGGGAGGTGCTCACGTTCAGTACCGCGGTGGGGTTGCCGGTCTGCCTGGCCGAGATCGGGCTTGCGAGCCCCAGTCGCGCCGAGATCCGCCTGGCCGCCGAGTCGGCAGTTGCCGAGGGTGAAACCATTCACGCCACCTGGTTTCCGGTCAGCGCAGAGATGGTCGAGGCCGCCATCTGGGCTGCCGACGCCCTGGGTGCCGCGCACCGCACGGCGGGTAACCGGCGAGTCCGAGTCACATAGCCCTGGCGCAGTGCCGGGCCGGCCAAGTCGGACCAGTTTCACTCGTTCCCCAGCCGCTCCCGCTCCCCGAAGAACCTCCCCACCACGAGCGTGTGCATCTCAAACCCGAGCTCCTGCGGCCGGTCGATCAGCACCAGCTCCTGGGTCTCCTCGCAGGCAAAGGGGTGCACAGCCTCCAGCGGCTGCGGCTGCGCCAGCCCGAACACGATCAGGGTGCCGTCCAGCCCGTTCATCACGTCGTAGAGCTGCAACCCGCCTCCCGAGATATCGATCCCCGTTTCCTCCTCCACCTCGCGTACCCCCGCCCGCTGCCAGGTCTCGCCGAAATCTATATAGCCGCCCGGCAGGGTGAGGGTCCCTTTCTGCGGCTCGGTGTTCCTCCTGATCAGCACGAGGCCCTGGCCCACCGGGACGAGCACCACCACGACCGGCAGCGGATTCCGATAGCTGCGATTGCCGCACCCCCCGCACTGCCTGGGCCAGGCCGCCCGGTCGGCAAACGGGCTGCCGCAGTAAGAACAGTGACTGTGAATCTCGTGCATGCCTTCCCCCTTTCGCTCCCGCATCGGTTCACCATGGCCGCGTTTCGGCAGTTCCGCTACTTTCATGGTAGCCGGGATCGGAATAAAAGTGGTGCACGATCCATTCCTCATGGCTGTATTTCTCTTTTTTCCAAAACAAGGGTATATTCAGTTGTAGACAAAATCCCCGTTGGGGCAAAAATGGACAACTTTGCCGACATCGGGTTTCAGGTGGTTTCTTTGTTTTGCCCCATTTCTCCACAGTTCCGGCGGGCGGCGCCGCTTTCCTCGCCGCTCCGGAACCGGCAGTTAGCCTGTAAATCGTTGTTTTAGAAGTTGGCACTCACGTTGCAGTACGGAATACATACGATGACGCGCCACACAAGGCCCGACAAAAACGCACCAAAAAAAGGAGAGCACCATGGAAACCAACGAAGTAGTCGAAGTTTGCGAAGAGCCCTGCATCCTGGAAGAGATCAACGTTGAAGAACTTGCCATAGATGGCATCTGCGGGGTTTACTAAAATGGGGGCGGCAGGCATAACGCTGCACCCCGCCTGCCGCGTTCGGCGTGAAGGGTTCGGCCTCCTGTTTTACGATATTCGGGGGCCGCGCCTGCTTTTCGCCGAAACCGGCGACCTCTTGCCGGTCGACTTCTTCGGGACCGTGAGGGGCCGGGACGAACTCCCGGCAGGCCTTTCGCCCCGCCAGGAGACGGTGCTCGGCAAATTCGTCACGCAACTTTTAACAAAAGGATTTCTCCGTGAGCAATCGATACGTTGATCAGGGGCTGCGTGCCCCGGTAAATCTGACCTGGGAAGTGTCGCTGGCCTGCAACCTGCGCTGCACCACCTGTCTTTCCTCCTCGGGGACCCCGGCAGCCGGCGAACTCACGACCGCCGAGGCGCTCGACCTGGTGGAACAGGTGCACCAGGCGCGGGTGTTCCAGATCAACTTCGGCGGCGGCGAGCCCTTCATGCGACCGGACTTCGAACAGATCCTCGATGCCTGCCACACCCGCGGCATCATGACCTGCATCTCCACCAACGGGACCCTGATCGACGCGGCACTGGTCGAAAGGCTCGCTAAGAGCCGGCTGGTGGCCATCCAGGTGAGCCTGGACGGGGCGAGCCCCGCGACGAGCGACGCGATCCGCGGCAAGGGCGTCTTCGACCGTGCGGTCGAGGCGATCAAGCTTCTGGCGGCGAGTTCCATCCCCACCAGCATCAACACCGTACTCACCACTCAGAACGCGAGCGAAATCCCGGCCATGTACGCCCTGGCCCAGTCGCTCGGCGTCTCTCTCAGGGTGAGCCGCTTCCGTCCTTCGGGACGCGGTGCCGAGAACTGGGAAACGCTGCGCCCCACGGCAACCCAGCTGATCGAGTTCTCGGACTGGCTCGCCCAAAGCGGCGACGTGCGCACCGGCGACAGCTTTTTCTCCCTCACTTCGCAGGAGCGCCAGGGCCTGGGCCTCAACCTCTGCGGGGCGGGGAAACTCACCTGCTGCGTGGGGCCGACCGGGAACATGTACCCCTGCGCCTTCCTGCAGACCGAGCGCTTCCATGCCGGATCGCTGCGCGAGCAGACCTTCCAGGAGATCTGGGACGGCTCGGAGATCTACGCGTCCTTCCGCAGCCTGCGTATTCATTCCTGCGAGGACTGCACCCGCTTCGACCAGTGCCACGGCGGCTGCCCCGCGGTGGCCTGGCACCTGAAGAACGACCTGAGCGGCGGTGACCCCGAGTGCCTCGAGCGCTGCGTCACCTCCATCGCCGGCGCGGCGGGAACCGCTGCCGCCGCGTAACGCACCAGGTAACTACATTTTGAGGAGCCCACTACCATGATGTTTCCGAATCTGTTCTCGCCCCTTAAGATCGGCACGGTTGAAGTTAAGAACCGGATATCCTTCCAGCCGCATCTGACCAATTTCGCGGTGAACTGCCTGCCGAGCGAACGCCAGATGTACTACTGGGGGGAGCGGGCCAAGGGCGGAGCCGGCCTCATCATCACCGAAGAGATGAGTGTGCACCCGACGGACATGGCGTATGAGAAGCTGATCGACGTCTACCACCCCGAGGTGATCCCTGGCTTTAAAAAGATCACCGACTACGTGCACCAGTACGACGCGAAGATCTTTGCCCAGCTGAACCACAACGGCCAGCAGTGCGACGGCGCCATCTCCAGGCTCCCGGTCTGGGCCCCTTCGGCCATGCCGGACGTCCTCTTCCGCGAGACCCCGAAGGAGATGGAGCCGGAGGACATCGAGGAAGTGGCGCGCTACTTCGCCAAAAGCGCCATCCATGCCCGCGAGGGGGGCTTCGACGGCATCGAGCTGCAGTTCGGCCATTCGAGCCTCGCGCGCCAGTTCCTCTCGCCGCTCACCAACTTCAGAAGCGACGAGTACGGCGGCAGCCTGGAAAACAGGATGCGCGCGCCCCTTAAGTTCATCGGCGCGGTGAGAAAGGCGGTGGGCAACGACTTCACCATCGGCATCCGCATGTGCGCCGACGAGATGATCCCCGGCGGGCTCGACCTGGGCCAGGTCCAGGAGATCTGCGCGCGCTTCGAGGCAAGCGGCCTCATCGACTTTAACGACCTCTCCATCGCCACCTTCTACAACCTCTACCTGGTGGAAGGCTCCATGCACACCCCGCTTGGCTACACCATCCCGCTGGCCGCCGGCATCAGGGAGCGGGTGAAGATCCCGGTCTTCTGCACCGGCCGCATCAACGATCCGGTCCTTGCCGAAAAGGTGCTGGCCGCGGGGCAGGCGGACATGATCGGCATGTGCCGCGCGCTCATCTGCGACCCGTTCCTCCCGAAGAAGGCCCAGGAAGGCAGGCTCGACGACCTGCGCTACTGCATCGCCTGCAACCAGGGGTGCATCGGCCGCATGGGGGTCAACAAGTCCTTGGGCTGCGTGCAGAACCCGGCCGTCGGCCAGGAGAAGCAGTGGGGCGAAGGGACGCTCACCAAGGCGCCGGTACGCAAGCGGGTAACCGTGGTGGGTGGCGGCCCGGGCGGCATGTGGGCCGCCAAGATGGCCGGCCGTCGCGGCCACGATGTGACCCTCATCGAGCGCGGCGAGGCGCTGGGCGGACAGGTGCTGACCGCCATGAAAGGTGCCGGTCGCGACGAGTTCGGCGTCATCATCCGCAACGAAAAAGGACAGGTCGACAAGGCCGGCGTCAAGGTCAAGCTTGGCGTCGAGGCGACGGCCGAACAGCTCATCGCCGACCAGCCGGACGTGGTGATCGTCGCCACCGGCAGCGTCCCCAAGACGCATCCGGTCGGGGGCGCCGACGGCCCGGCGGTCTTCAACGTCTGGCAGGTGCTAAACGGCGAGGTCGAGGTGGGGGACAACGTCTGCCTCATCGACTACGACGGGCACCACCGGGCCACCTCCACCGCCGAGATGCTGGCGAACCAGGGGAAGAAGGTGCATATCATCACCTCCAGCCTCTTCATCGGCGCCGAACTCGGACCGAGCCAGGACCTCTACCTCTCCCGCCAGCGCCTGCTCGGCAAGGGGGTGCACTTCACCCCCGACATCGCCGTCATGGAAGTGGGCGGCGAGGCGGGCGCCAAGACCATCAAGGGATTCAACGTCTACTCCAACGTCTGGGAACAGTGGGGACCCTTCGATTCCCTGGTGCTCGCCATGGGGCAGAAGGTGGACGACGCCCTCTACATGTCGCTCAAGGGGAAGGTGCCCGAGCTGTACCGCATCGGTGACTCCGTGGCGCCGCGCAAAGTCGACATGGCCATCTGGGAAGGTCACCGGGTGGGGAGGGAGATCTGATGGCCGGCAAGGGCAACATTCTCGTTTTCATCGATCTCCCGGGCGGCTGCCTGGATGAGACCGGCAAGGGGCTCTTAGGTTATGGGGCGCGCCTCTCCGGGATCCTCGGCTCCCCCTGGGAAGTCGTGGTCCCGGTGGCTCCCGATGCCGAGGCGCGCGCCGGCTTCGCCGCCTACGGCGCTCCGGTCGTGACCGAGCTGGAAGGCGGGGCGACCCTCCTCGACGCCCCGGCGCACCTGGCCGCAGCACTGGCGGCCTGTGCCGCCGACGGCAAGGCGACCCTGGTACTGCTGCCGCACAACGACCTTGGGGCGACACTCGCACCGGTCGTGGCGGTCGCCCTCGACGCCAGCCTCATGACGGAGGCGGTAACGCTCAGACGGCTTAAGGACGGGGTGGAAATCTCGCGCCAGGCCCTTGGCGTGCGGCTCTCGGAAACGAGGCTCTGGGACCAGGCGCGCCCCCTGGTGCTGACCATGCCGACCCGGGCTTTGAGCCAGGTGCTCTTGGCCACCGTCGCCCCCAGTAAGCCGTCCTACGAGTCCTACCATCCAACCGTTCCCCTCGGGGCCACGGCCCGGGTCATCGGAAGGATCCCCCCCGATCCGCAGACCGTCGACCTCACCGATGCCGAGGTGATCTTCAGCGCCGGCAAGGGGTGCGACCCCGGGACCTTCGCCCAGCTCCAGGAACTCTGCCGCCTTCTGAACGTCTCCTTCGGCGTCACCCGCCCGGTGTACGACCTGGGCTGGACCGGCTTCGAGCGCATGGTCGGGCAGACCGGGCGCACGGTGACCCCTAAACTGTACCTGGCGCTCGGCATCTCGGGCTCCATGCACCACGTGGGCGGCATCAAGGATGCGCGCCGCATCGTCGCGGTCAACACCGACGCCAAGGCCCCGATCTTCCCCAACTGCAACGAGGGGTTCGTGGCCGATCTCAAGGAGCTGCTGCCGCGGCTGATCGAAAAGGCGAAGAGCGCCGGAGGTGCCGCATGACGAAGTCGTTTCAGGCCATAGTCGTTGGGGCCGGCCCCGCAGGATCCTCGGCAGCGCTCACCATGGCGCGCGCCGGCCTCGACGTTGCATTGGTCGAGCGCGGGAGCTTCCCCGGCGAGAAGAACATGTTCGGCGGCGTGCTGCACCGGCTCCCCGCCCTGGAAGAGGTCTTCCCGGATTTCTGGGACCGGGCCCCCCTGGAGCGCCATATCATCAAGAAGGGCGTCACCTTCATGACCGGCGACTCCAGCTTCAACACGACCATCGAGGCGGGTAACTTCGACACCCCCCCCTACAACGGTTACACGGTCTTTCGACCCCGTTTCGACCGCTGGCTCGCCGAAGAGGCGGTAAACGCGGGCGCCACCCTGATCACCCGCGCCAGCGTCGACACGGTGATCCAGGAAGACGGCAAGGTCTGCGGCGTCACCGTCCTGGACCGCAAAGGCGAGCTGAGGGCCCCGCTTGTCATCGCCGCCGACGGCGTCCTTTCCTTCACCGCCTTGAAGGCAGGGCTCAGGCGCCCGACCTTCGATCCCGGCCAGATGGCCGTCGGCGTGAAGGCGCTCATTGACATGCCGCACGACGTCATCAACGACCGCTTCGGCCTGGTGCGCGAGCAGGGCTTTGCCAACGAGTTCGTGGGATGCACGGAAGGGGTTAGGGGCGGCGGCTTCCTCTACACCAACTACGACTCGCTCTCGGTGGGGCTCGTTTTCCACCTGGCGAGCCTTAAGGAAAGCGGCAAGACCCCCTACGACCTTTTCAACGCCTTCATGGAGCAGCCCCAGGTCGCCAAGATGGTGCGCGGCGGGAAGCTCCTCGAATACTCGGCCCACCTGATCCCCGAGGGGGGCTACGACATGATCCCGGAGCTTTGCGGCAACGGCATCATGGTGGCCGGCGACGCGGCGGCGCTTTGCAACGCGACCGGCCTCAACCTGGAAGGGATCAACCTCGCCTCCCACTCCGGCGTCCTCGCGGGACGGGCGGCGGTCGAGGCACACCAGAACGGGGACTTCAGCCGCAAGGGGCTCGCCCGCTACCGGGAACTCCTCGATGAGAGCTACGTCATGAAGGACCTGAAGACGTACCGGCGCGCCCCCAAGATGCTGCACAACAACCGGATCTACCAGGAGTACCCGGAGGTCGTCTGCTCCGTCATGGAGTACCTGTACCGGATCGACGGGGCGCCCAAGGAGAACATCTCGAAGCTGTTCCTGAAGACGGCGCGCGAGAAGGTGGGCCTTCAAAACCTGGTGGCGGACGGTTTCAGCGCCTGGAGAGCACTATGAACATCGACGAGATCTTCGACTACACCAGCTTCACCATCGACCGCGAACCGCACATCGTCCTCGACGCCCAAGTCTGCGTCGGCTGCGATGCCCGGGGCTGCACCAACGCCTGTCCGGCCCGCTGCTACACCTGGAGCGAGGAGGACCAGAAGATGACCTTCGTGCACGACGGCTGCCTCGAGTGCGGCACCTGCTACGTGGTCTGCCACAAGAAGGCCTTCACCCGCTGGCGCTACCCGCGCGGCGGCTTCGGGGTCGCCTACCGGATGACCTAGGCGATAGAACGCGGATGACGCGGATTTAACGGATTTGCGCGGATAGAAACAAAGCGAGTTTTTCACCGCAAAGATGCAAAGGACGCGAAGAGAAGCGAAGCAAAAAGAAGAGAAGCAAAAAGAAGAGAAGCGAAGCCAAACGGATTGACTGCACAAGGCGCTGGAACGCATACGCGAACTATTCGATTCAACTCCTCACGGGAGATTAAGCAATGGAATTTGGCAACCACAACATACTGGTCCTGGTGCGCGAGGTAGGCGACCCCCGCCCCCCCGCACGCACCATTACCCGCGGCGCCGGCATCGACGAGCGCGGCGTCAGGCGCCTGCCCAACCCCGCCGACCTGGCCGCCCTGGAAGAGGCCCTGCGCCTCAAGGGGAAGATAAACGGCGTGGTTACGGTGCTCGCCATCGGCCCCAAGCGCCTCGACGATACGCTGAGGCTCGCCTACTCCCTCGGTGCCGACCGCTGCATCCGTTTCTGGGATCACGGCGCCGACGGGGGGGACGCCCTGGCCGACGCCAAGGTACTGGCACGCCTCGTCTCCATCATCGCGCCCGCGCTGGTTCTAACCGGCAGCCGCCTGTCCGACCGGGGCGACGATCCGGTCCCCGCACTGGCGGCCGCCTTGAACGGCACCCCGTGCATCGGCGCGGCGGTCACCCTGACCCCGAGCCCCGGCGCGATCGAGGTCCTGCGCAAGGGGGACCGCGGCTCACGTCAGACGGTGGCGGCGACGCTTCCCTGCACGGTCCTCTTCGAGGAGGAGGTAACCCCGCGCTACCCGGCGGTGCAGGATATCATCGACTCGCTCACGCTCCCCATCGAGCACTGGAAGCTCCCCGAGCTGGGGCTTCCGTTTTGGGAGATCGGCGCCGTCGGCGCCACGCTCCCTGCCGCTCGGGTCGGCACCCCGCGCCCCGACCCGGTCCGCGTCGTGACCCCGGACCCTAACCTCCCCGCCTTCGAGCGGATCCTGTCGCTGCTTTCCGGCGGCATCACCGCCCGCGAGGGGAGGGTGCAGGAGCTTTCGGCCGACGCGACGGCCAATGCCCTGTGGGACCTCTTCAGCGACGAGGGGCTGGTGCAGGGGAAATCGTCATGAACTACCGGGCGGCCAAAGGCGTAGAGCTGGTAGAGCGGGACGGGGCCACCTTTCTGATGGCCCGGACGCCGCTTACGCTGGTGCGCCTGAACGCCGCCCTGGTCGCCCTGGTCGAGCGCGCGCTGGCCGGGACCGTGACCGCCGGCTCCGAAGCGGAGGCCCGCGTCCTCGATCAGTTGGCACTCAAGGGGTTCCTGGTACGGGAAGCCGGTGCGGCCCAGCCGCAGCAGGAATTGCCCCTCATCAGTATCGTGATCCCGGTCCTCGACCGCGCCGAGGAGCTTGCTCGCTGCCTCGATTCCCTGAACCGCGTCGAATACCCGCGGGAGAAGCTCCAGGTGATCGTGGTCGATGACGGCAGCCGCGACGACTCCGCCGCCGTGGCCAAAAGCTTCGGCGCGCTGGTGGTCTCCTCGGGCGGTGTGAGGCGCGGCCCCGCGGCCGCCCGCAACGTGGGCGCCGCCAACGCCAGCGGCGAGATCCTGGCCTTCATCGACTCCGACTGCACCGCCTCGCCGCGCTGGCTCGCCGACCTGGTGCCGCGCTTCAGCGACCCCAAGCTCGCCGCCGTCGGCGGCCTGGTCGAGGGGATGCTGTCCGCTTCCGCCGTAGACCGCTACGAAGCCGTCATGTCGAGCCTCTCGCTCGGCACGCGCGAGCGCTTCGGCAGCAGCGGCGACGATACCTTTTACCTGCCGAGCTGCAACCTCCTGGTGCGTCGGCAGGGTTTTTTCTCTGTGGGGTGTTTCGAAGCGGGCATGCACGTCGGCGAGGACGTGGACCTTACCTGGCGCCTGCGCGATGCCGGCTGGACCATCGCCTACCTTCCGTCCGGCAGTATCAGGCACGAACACAGAAGCTCCGTGCGCAGCTTCATGTCGCGGCGCTTCGATTACGGTACCTCCGAGGGGACGCTGCAGAAGCTGCATCCCAAGCGGCGCAAGCGTTTCGTCTTGCCGCCGCTCTTGGGCGTGGTGCTGGCACTGCTGCTCCTGGCGCCCATTGCCTCCTGGTGGCTCGTCCCGGCTGCCTTCCTGGTCCTTGCAGGCGACGCCGCCTGCTACCGGGTGCGGCTCGCCAGGCGCGGCGTGCCGCTAAGCTTTCTGGAACTCAGCGCCGGGCGCCTGCGGGCTTTAGGGGGGCTTTGCTACTACTTGAGCTATCACCTGGTGCGCTACTACGCCCCGGTGCTCGGGCTTTTGGCCCTCATGGTGCCGTCCTTCTGGGTTTTCCCCGTCGCCCTCTTCCTCATCGCGGCCGGGGTGGACCACCAGGTGAAGCGACCCCGGCTCTCGTTTCCAAGCTTTGCCGGGGTCTACCTTTTGGAGCAGCTCTCCTACGGGGCCGGCGTTTTCTGGGGCTGCCTGCGCGGCCCGGGGTTCGCGAGCTACCGCGTGGTGCTTTTGAAGAAGCTGGAAGCTTAGGGGAGGGGGGACGCTGCGGCCGACGAGGCGGCACTTTCACACACTTTTAGTCATGACGTCGTTTTGGTTCTTTCTCCGAGCCTTTCCGCCTAAAGGGGTTGCCCCCCATGGCTTAAGGCCTATGGGTTTTGCGGGAAACTGCGAAGCCTCCCTTTGGAAAGGAGAATTCACGTGGTTTTAGGCCACAACATTCAAAAAGGGAAAGGAGCTACAAAATGGACAAGTTTGCACGCATCGACATGGGGGCCGCAGGGGGCCCGAAGGTAACCGTAGGGCCGCTGGGCGAGTACGCCGGGCTGGGTGGCCGCGCCATGACCTCTCTGGTCGTCGCAGCCGAGGTGCATCCGCTGGCCCATCCGCTGGGCGCCGAGAACAAGCTCGTCATCGCCCCGGGCATGCTGAGCGGCACCATCGGTTCCATGACCGGCAGGCTCTCGGTCGGCTGCAAGAGCCCGCTCACCGGCGGCATCAAGGAATCCAACGCCGGCGGTCAGGCGGCCCAGGTCTTGGCCCGTCTCGGCTATGCCGCCGTGGTCCTGGAAGGAAAGCCGGTGGGGGACGACGTCTACAAGATCGTCATCAACGCCGAGGGGATCAAGGTCGTCGTCGACAACAGCCTGAAACTCATGGACAACTACCCGCTGGTTGCCAAGCTGCGTAAGGAGTTCGGCGACAAGGCCGCCTACATGACCATCGGCTCGGCCGGCGAGCGCATGCTGCTGGCCGCCTCCATCGCCTGTACCGACCCGGAACTGCGCCCCACCAGGCACTGCGGCCGCGGCGGCGTCGGCGCCGTCATGGGGGCCAAGAAGATCAAGGCCATCATCCTGGACGACGCCGGCATGAAGATGCGTCCGGCGGTCGACCCGGACAGGTTCCGCGACGCCAACCGCAAGTTCGTCGAGGGGCTCAAAAAGCACCCGGTGACCGGCGAGGGCCTCCCCGCCTACGGCACCAACGTCCTGACCAACGTCCTCAACGAGGCCGGCGGCTACCCGACCCGCAACTTCAAGTCCGGCATCTTCGAGGGCTCCGCCAGCTTAAGCGGCGAGGCCCAGGCCGAGCTCGAGATCAAGCGCGGCGGTTCGGCCACCCACGGCTGCCATCGCGGCTGCGTCATCCAGTGTTCCGGCATCTACAACGACAAGGACGGCAACTACGTAACGAAGCAGCCCGAGTACGAGACGGTCTGGTCCCACGGCGGGCACTGCGGCATCTCCAACCTCGACACCGTCGCGAAGCTCGACTACATCGACGACAACATCGGCGTCGACACCATCGAGATGGGTGTCACCATCGGCATCGCCATGGACGCGGGTCTCGCCGAATTCGGCGATGACGCCGCCGCCATCAGGCTCATGGAAGAGGTAGCGAAGGGGACGCCGCTTGGGCGCGTGCTCGGCTGCGGCGCTGCCATCACCGGCAAGGTGTTCGCCGTCGAGCGGGTACCGGTCGTCAAGGACCAGGCGCTGCCCGCCTACGATCCGCGCGCCATCCAGGGGATCGGGGTCACCTACGCAACCACCACCCAGGGCGCCGACCACACCGCCGGCTACGCCATCGCCACCAACATCCTGAAGGTCGGCGGCGACGTCGATCCGCTGAAGACCGAAGGTCAGGTGGAGCTTTCCCGTAACCTGCAGATCGCGACCGCCGCCATCGACTCGACCGGGATGTGCCTCTTCATCGCCTTCGCCATCCTGGATCAGCCCGAGACCTTCCAGGCGCTGCTCGACATGCTGGGCGGCTTCTATGGCATCAACATGACCGGCGACGACGTGGTGGCCCTTGGCAAGAAAGTCCTCCTTGCCGAGCGCGACTTCAACTCCCGCGCCGGGTTCACCAAGCACCACGACCGGCTGCCGCGCTTCTTCTACACCGAGCCGATCGCGCCGCACAACCAGACCTTCATGATGAAGGACGAGGAATTGGACGAGGTGTTCAACTTCTAGCAGAAGACCTGCCGCCCGGGGGTGCTTTCTCCCGGGCGGCTTCACCTTTTTCGGGGGAACCATGGATCACGAAGCGGGCGAGCCGGACGTAGCGGAACAGGCCCCCTTGCGCTGCCGCAACGTGGCGCTCAGGATCATGTCCGACCAGCTGAGCATCTTCTTCCCCCTGCTGCAGCGGGGTGTGCGGGTGCAGGCCGAGGTGGGAAAACCGCTGGGCCAGTTCCTAAGCGACCAGCTCGGCATCCCCAAGGAGTACGTGACCGGCAGGATCACCACGATCTTCATGGACAACCGGCCTGTTGACGACCTGGAGCGCTCGCGTATCCACGAGGGCTCCCGGGTTACCCTTTCCGCCGCCATGCCTGGCCTCGTTGGCGCCACCATGCGGCGTTCCGGTTTTTACGCGGCGCTGCGCCAGGGGATCTCCCACGCCGAGCAGGGGGCCGAGCTCCCTTCCGGGCAGGGGACCCTGACGCTCAAACTCTTCAACCTTTTGCTCCCGGAGCTTGCCCCGCTCATCCTGGCCCGCGGGATTCTCCTGGAGCAGGATGAACTGGACGCCCTTTTGAACGAGTTCGATGCCGCGAGCCGCCTGGGCGTTGCCTCCTCTTACCTTTGTGACCGGGAGGAGTGTGGCGGGACCCTGGTGACGGTCACCGTAAGGGACCTCCCGGCAACGCCAGGATGATCTCCCCCGCCCCTTGCGGGAGGGGGTCGGGGGGTGGGGGAAGCCGCTTCAACGCGACACGGCCACCAGCTTTGAGATAACCGTCCAGGCTTTCCCTGCGACGCATCACACCTTTAATGGCAACCTCCCCCTCACCCTAGCCCTCCCCCGCCAGGGGGGAGGGCTAGGACTCCCTCGCCGGGAGGTGGGCATATCGCTTCTCGACGCGCGCGGGATGGGTTTAAAGCGGAACCAAGTTGAACTGAAGTTGCCGAACCGTAGGTGTTACAACTGGCTGTAACCAGATTTGAGGAGCGTCATCATGCAGGTCACCGTAAAGCTGTTCGCCAGTTTCCGCACCGGTCGCGAGCCGATCGTAAGCGGCCAGTACCCCGCCGGCACCACCGTGGCCGACATCGTGGCGCAAAAGGAAATTCCGGTCTCCGAGATCGGCATCATGCTGGTGAACCACCGTCATGTCGCCCTGGACCGCGTACTGGTCGACGGGGACGTCCTGGCGATCTTCCCGCTTTTGGGAGGGGGGTGACCCATGAGCCAGCTCGACGCCTACCTTAAGGCAAACGCGGTCGACGGCCTGGTGAGCCTCGCCAGCCAGCAGGACGCCGCACGCCATTTCGATGTGAGCTTCGCCAAGGTCGAGGCCGCCATCCTGAAGCACGGGCTCTGTCCGGCCCGCTACCAGAGAAACCGCCAGACCGTGACCTGCGCCGGCCAGTTGACCCTCCTAGGGAGCACGGTGGCCGTCATCGGCTGCGGCGGCCTGGGGGGCTACCTCATCGAGGAACTGGCCCGGCTCGGGGTCGGCACCATCGTCGCCATCGACCCGGATGTCTTCGAAGAGCACAACCTGAACCGTCAGCTCCTCTCCCGCGTCGCCAACCTGGGTATGCAAAAGGTTGCCGCAGCCGCCCAGCGGGTGGCCGAGATCAACCCGGCCGTAAACCTGGTGCCGCACTGCGCGGCCTTTGGCACCGCCAACGGCCGGGAACTCCTCTCAGGGGTCACGGTCGCGGTCGATGCGCTGGACAACAGGGACGTCCGCCTGGAACTGGCGGCCGTCTGCCGCGAGATCGGCCTGCCGATGGTGCACGGCGCCATCGCCGGCTGGTACGGCCAGGTTGCCACGCAGCTGCCGGGACAGGACATCACCCCCTGCCTGTCGGCCGCAGGCGACGGCCCCAAAGGGGTCGAGACCAAGCTCGGCAACCCCTCTTTCACCCCGGCGGTCGTTGCCAGCCTGCAGGCGGCGGAAGTATGCAAGGTGCTCCTGTCCCACGAGGGGACGCTGAGCGGCCGGATGCTCAGCTGCAACCTTTTGGAGATGGAATTCGAGGAAATTCACCTGTGAGCCGGCGCAGCATCAGTCGACGAGGAGCCACGCCATGAACCCGCCCCTGGATTACATGGGTCAGCTGGAAGCCGCAGCTAACCTGCCAAAAAAGAAGGCGGACTACATCATCGTCAAGGTGATCCAGGCATTGAACGTGCTGGAGCAGTTTCACGACGACGTGGACGAACTGAGCCTTGTCGAGTTGAGCCACCGGCTGGACATGCACGAGGGGAGCCTCATCCCGATGCTCGCCACGCTCAAGGGCAGGAATTACCTGGAGCACAACGCCGCGACCAACAAGTTCCGCCTCGGGCTCAATACCCTGCAACTGGCCCAGACGGTGGTGCGCCAGACCGATCTCTACCGCGTCTCGCACCCGGTCCTCTCGGCGGTTTCCCACGAGTGCGGCGAAACCGCGTCGGTAGCGGTACTCAGGAAGGCGCAGGTGATAGAACTCGATGCGGTCCTCTCCGAGCACCCGGTGCGCGTGGTAACCCGGGTCGGGGTGCATCTGCCGGTGCACTGCACCGCCCCCGGAAAGGCGCTCATCGCCACCTTGGCGATGCCGGTGCTGGAGGCGATGCTCGCCGCGGACCCGTTAAAGCGCTACACGGAAAAGACGCTGACGCGCCCTGCGGAACTGATGTCCGTGCTCTCTACCATCGCCCGGAAGGGGTACGCCGTCGACGACGAGGAGCTGGACTCCGACGTGCGCAGCTTGGCCGCGGTGATCCGGGACTACTGCGGACAGGTGGTCGGGGCCCTGGTGGTAACCGGGCCTTCCTGTCGCCTTACCCTGGAGCGGATCGAAAAGGAGCTGGTCCCGTTGGTGCAGCGCGGAGCGGAGGAGATCTCGGCTCGGCTCGGGTTTCGTCATCAGCCGGTCCCGGCCCAGAAGGCGACCGGCGCCGACGCCGGCGCTACCCCGGGCGGGATACGCGTACCCGTCGTGCCGCGCACGGCCGCCGGGAAGCGCAAGCGCAGCTCCGACGGCACGCCGCGCGCGGCCTAGGGCGGTCCGGGAAAGTAGAATAGCGGGGGGCTGCCTTCGGGGTGGGGAATCGCAGAGTAGTCGGGCTTTTTACATGAGGCTGGTCAGGCAGGTACTGAAATGAACAATCCGAAGCAGACTCCCCGGTCGGGAAGCCGGACGACCGGATCCCCCGAAAAACCAGGTGCCGCCGATGCCGGCTCGCTCCCCCCTGTCGTCGGCGCGCAGGAGAGCCTGAAGCTCCTGGAGCGCTACCAGGCACAGAAGCTCCAGTTGGAAACCCTGGTGGACGAACTGCGCAGGTCCAACGAGGAACTGGAGTTAAAGCGCAACAAGTACGCCCTCCTCTACGACGTTGCCCCCGTCGGCTTCCTCACCCTCAATCCGGATGGGATCGTCCTCTCGGTAAACCAGACCGGCGTCACCCTGATCGGGCTGCCGCGCGTCGAGATCGTCAACCGGCGCTTCGGGATCTTCGTCACCGCCGACGACCGCCCCACCTACGACGCCTTCCTGAAAAAGGTATTCCGGACCAAGGTGAAGGAGACCTGCCGGCTGCAGCTTTCGAAGTACGAGAACCGGCAGCTCTTCGTGCGCATCGAGGCCACGGCGACCGCGTCGGGGAGCGAGTGCCACCTGGCCCTGCTCGACATCACCGAGCGCAGGCTGGCCGACGAGGCGCTCAGGGAGAGCGAGTACAACCTCTCCAAGGCCCAGTCCATGTCGCACGTGGGATCGTGGCGCTCCGACCCCGCCACCGGCGCCCTGGCCGTTTCGGACGAGCTCTTGCGCATCCTGCAGTTGAGCCGCGAGGATGCCACCCAGGAAGCCTTCATCAGCGTGATCCACCCCGAGGACATGGAGCCGGTCCTGGCCAAGCTGCGGCAGGGGATCGAGCATGGTGTGAACTACGAGATCGAGCACCGCCTGAAGCTGAGGAACGGCACCATCAAGTGGGTCTTCACCATCGTGGAGCCCCTGGTCAACAGCGCCGGGCATATCGTGAGCCTCTACGGCACCACGCAGGACATCACCGACCGCAAAGAGGTCGAGGTGGCCCTCAGGAACCAGAAAAACGAACTCCAGGCGATCTTCAACTCGGTGAACGACGGCGTCATCGTCTTCGACAGCCAGGGGATGGTCCAGCACTTCAACCAGGTAAGCCAGCAGTATTTCCCGCAACAGGAACTGGCCAGTGCGTCCTGCCGGCAGTTTTTCCACGAGGAACACCTCTCGCAAAAGGACTGCCCCGTCGAGCAGGCCCTGGCCGGGCAACGGGTGGAGAGCTCGCTGGTCCAACGGCGCGAGAACAAAGATAACCGCTACCTCGACGTCACCGCCACTCCCATCGAGGACGCCCTTGGGGAGAAGAACCGGGCACTGCTCTTTTTCCGGGACAAGACGGAAAAAAGGCTGCAGGAGCTGCAGCTGATCCAGGCCGAGAAGATGTCGAGCCTGGGCATCCTGGCAACCGGGGTCGCCCACGAGATCAACAACCCGCTCACCTCGGTGGCGGGGTACGCCGAGGCGCTCTTGCGCCGCTTCCGCGAGGACCCCGCGCTGGTCGAGAACAGCACCCTGGGCACCTTCCCCAAGTACCTCGAAGTTATCGTGCGGGAGTCCTACCATTGCAAGGGGATCATCGACAACCTTTTGAACTTCAGCAGGAAGTCCGACGGCTTCGCCTGCGAGGTGGACTTAAACGGCATCCTCTCCGAAATCCTTGAGTTGCTGCTGCACCAGCCGGGCCACGGCCAGGTCGAGATCGTGACGGTACTGGCGCGGGGAGCCCTGGTCCTCGGGGACCCTTCCGGGTTGCGCCAGGTTTTCATGAACCTTCTGTACAACGCCTTCCAGTCCATAAAGGAGGGGGGGCAGGTGGAGGTGACGACCAGGTACGCGGAAAACGGGACGGTGGTTGAGACGCAGATCCGCGATACCGGCTGCGGTATTGCGCCGGAAGTCCTCGGGCGGATCTGGGACCCGTTTTTCACCACCAAGGAGGTCGGCAAGGGCGTAGGTCTCGGGCTTGCCCTGACCTACAACATCGTCAAGCGCCATGGCGGCACGATAACCGTGGAAACAAAAATCAACGAAGGGTCGACCTTCACGGTACGCCTGCCGGTCGCCGGTGCCGGGCGCACCGTGTGAGCCGGGCCTTCATCTCCATTTACTTGATGTGACAGGACAGACAGATAAGGGAGCCTTGCAGGGGCGCGCGCAGCAGGTAGTTGGGAGCGCTCTGCTGAGTACCCATCACTGTCCTCATGGTGCCGTCGCTGAAGTCGGCCTGCAGCGCATTCTCCTTGTTGTGCACCTCGTGGCAGGTGACGCAGGTCATGATGCTGCCGTGATACAGATGGTCCGCGATCGTATCCCCGCTGGTGTCCCGCCTCACCCTGTTGTACTCCCCTTGCAGGTTCCCGTCTGAATTGCTATCGATGGCTACCGCATAGCCCTGGTGGCTATCGACCAGAATGTCATAGTTGTCGCTGCCGGTGCGAACGCCTCGGGTACCAGGCCTGCCGTTGGTATCGAGGCCCGTCCGATGGGTTCTGGCGTTGCGGCCGACTGCCACCAGGTTATAGTCAAAGCCAATCGGATGCGTGCCGGTCAGGTCGGCGCTGAACAGCGCTCTTCCCGCCCCCTCGTAGCTCTGTCGGATGCTCCCCATCGTGTTGCCGCCCATCGAGCCCATGGCCGCCCCGTGCTGGTCGACGGCGATGCTTCCGTCATGGCAGCTCATGCAGAGACGGCTCTGGCCTGCCAGCGGATCGGTGATCTCCTGGCCGGTTATCAGGGTATCCGGGTTGGACCATCGATAGGGGGCAAACCGCACCGTGGAGACACTGTGGTTCCAAAGCGGCAGGTAGGCCTGGTCCGTGAGTGGGGCAGTGTTGACGGCTGCGTTGTGGGGGGTGTGACAGAAGACGCAAACGCGTCCCATGAGGTCGGCGTTTGCCGTGTACCGGGTCATATCATGGACCGAGCCGTTGATGCCGGTACCCGCCGGAACGCCGGCAGCTACCTCGATTGCCGCTGCCAGAAAGGCAATGGCTGCCACTGTCGAAAGGATTCGTTTCATACGCTCCTCCAATACAGGAGAGCGTAGTCATCCCGTCATCCAACAGTACCATGGCAAGCTTCGCCAACCTATACTGTTGTCAGTACAAATAAATTTAAAAATCTCCTGTATGTGCCAAGGTTAACATCGGTTAAATACATACGTCAAATACATAAACTTCAGTAATTGTTTGACTAATTAATACATCAGCTAAGAAGGAAGATAGGCCCTTGCGTTATGAACAATGTGAGGTCAGGGCGCCACGCTCCATGAAGTACGCGAAAGAGTTCTGACGGCGCTTTGTGGCAACGCCCTCACCTGTCACCTCCGCCAAAGCAGCATGGCAGTCTTATCTATCATACCCGCGAGTCGAAGGTTGAATGCGAGGCGGATCCGGCACACTCATTTGAAGTTCAGATTATCGCTGAAGCAGGGGAGGAATATTCGTGATCCGGTATCCGACAATAGAATGCACCCATGGCTAGCCCGCGAAAAAACAGGGGAGCTGCTGTCGATTTAAGTGGCAAGGGTGGGGTTCTCCCGTCCTTGGTGCGGCCCCCGTCCATTATAGCGGGTAGACCCGCTGCACGTCCGGTAGGTCCAGGCAGTGCGCCTCGGCATCCTCTGCGATCATCATCAGTGCCGCTGCTAGCCGTCGTAGCTGTTCCGGCGTGTGTTCCACTCCCAGTGCCGACAGGGGCGATTCCTGAATCACGGCCAGCGGCTTTTCGTGCGGTGTTCGTGTTAAGGTCACCTCAATTTTCCCCGCCATAAAACCCCCTTTTCCGTTGGTATCCCTTCGTAGAAAATATAAGGCAAACCCCTCTCATGGTCTAGTTTTTTAATCTTTACTAATCTTTCATCGTTACCCTCGGCGGGGGCTTGAGGGGACTCGCGGTACCGTCTGCTGCGCGTAATCAGGCTTCACAACCTTTTGTAAACTACCGACGTCACCCGCCGCCGCGGTTTGAGCTTACCCAATAGGGTTTACCTCAGTTGCCCCTCTACGTTCCTCTGATATGCTTGCTCCGTAAAATAATTAACTGAATTTAATCTAGTGCAAGACATTACCAAGGGGGTGGACTATGTTGGCAAGCAAACGCCGAGCCTGGTGGTTTATCATGATGGCTTTATCGCTACAGCTTCCTCTTATTGCGCATGCTGAGCAACCCTCCATCAGCGCGACGGCCAAGGTAACTCCTGTCATCGTAGAGAACCTTGCCACCGAACCGATACCGGTGACCGGTACCGTAAAAACAGGGATCCCGTTCTACCAACTGTGGAACGTCCCCGCGGCCGTCCCGATGCCCTGCCAGACATTCACCCAACAACTCTCGGATCTTGCCACTATCGAATATATTTATGTGAAAGAGACATCTAATCCCACCGACAATGTCGTTTTAAGCATCGGATCTCCTCTCTATGGCAACGAGCACATTTACTTCACCCTTGTGCAAGCTACCAGCGAACCGGGTGTATTTTATTTCAAGGAGCAGGTCAAACTCCTGGTAGGAAGCCCCGGATTCGAGTTTAAGATATGCAGAACCAACGTATCGAGTGCCGAAGCGGTCAACAACCCCATGACAGTGAGCATTTATCTGTATGGAACGAAGCATCCGGAGTAACCCCTCGTGCCAGAACGTATATCGGGCGGGGTAGCGACTGGGGGGGGGCGGCGCCGACAAGGTTCCGCTCCCCCATTCGTATTGTCTCGCGATAAGGGGGCACACCGCCACCCGGGCTTTCGGAAGGCGTATAATGGAAACTGATTGGCACTCCTTGGGTAAAAGGGAGCGAGGTGCGCCATGCGAGGAGCCGAAAAGATTGCCGCCAGGAACCGACACCTGGAACACGAGGTCCGGGAGTTGAAGAGCAGGGAAGTGGTGTTACGCAAGTTGGCGGTGGCCGTCGAGCACAGCCCGGTTTCGGTGCTGATCACCGACTGTAAGGGCACCATCGAATACGTAAACCCGAGGTTCAGCGCGGTCACCGGCTATAGCTCAGAGGAGGCCGTCGGAAAAAATCCCCGTATCCTCAAGAGCGGTACTCACCCCCCTCAGTACTATCAGGAGTTGTGGCAGACCATCCTGTCCGGACGGGAGTGGCGCGGGGAGTTTCACAACCGTAACAAGGACGGCAGTCTGATCTGGGAGCTCCTCTCGATATCCCCGGTGTTCGACGATTCGGGAGTTATCACCCACTTCGTGGGGGTGAAGGAGGACATAGGCGAACTGAAGCGGCTGCAGAAACAGCTGGGAGAGCTGGCGCATTTCGACGAGCTGACCGGCTTGCCGAACCGGTCGCTTTTTCAGGACCGCTTGGAACAGGTGAGGATCCACACCCACCGGAACCGGGGCCGGTTTGCCCTGCTCTTCGTGGACCTGGATGGCTTCAAGGAGGTGAACGACAGCTACGGGCACCAGGCCGGAGATGCGGTGTTGCGGGAGGTGGCCCGTCGGCTGGCACAGGGAGTCCGGGAGTCGGACACGGTGGCGCGCCTTGGGGGCGACGAATTCGTAATCATCCTGAACGACCTGAAGCATCTGGATGAACCGCAGGTGGTGGCGAGAAAGCTTCTGGAGATGTTCGCGCAACCTTTCATTCTGGGCGATGTCCACTGCAAGCTCGGGATTTCCATCGGTGTTAGCATCTATCCCGACCACGCAACGGAAACCGAAGCACTCATCTCCCGTGCCGATGCCGCAATGTACCAAGCAAAGCAGCACGGCAAGAACAACTGCCGGTATTGGGCGCAACAAAGCGGGGACTCCGAGCCGATGCAGAGGGGCGACGACAGGCCTCCATAAGGTCGCGGAGGAGTCACACCACGCAGCTCGATGACACCATCCAAGACTCCGTCGCCCGGGGTCGAATCGCGACAACCAATCGCAAAAGCTCCCAAGTATTTCCGCTGGCACAATTGCTATGACTACACGTTAGATCCTAGGTTACATCCGGCAGCAAAGGAGGTACATCAATGAGAGCCATAGAATCAGAATCAAAAAGGACGCCGGACCTGACCCGAGGTAAACGGGCAGACCATTGCAGAGAAAGCGACGATGCGTTGAACTACAAGGTGCAGGCAACAAACCTGAGGGGACAGTTGAGGAAGTTGAACGTGGAACTTGCCTTGAACGTGCTAAGAGTAGGCAGCCCGCTCCTCCTGCTCGGTTCGGGGCTGGGGCTGATCTTGATGCGGAGGTACAAGCTCGGGTCGCTTGTGTTGATGGGCCTTCTGGCTGGAAGAAAACTCGGCATCAAAATGGACGAGCCGTCGCGAGACCCCAAAGAGATCGAACTGGAACGGTACGCCCTGAAGCTGGAAATGGGAGACTACGGGAAGATGGAGGTGATAGCGTTCAGGTGAAACGCACCGTTGCTCTCGCCCAAAAAGAGATTCAATGACCGGGACATGCTTGACCTGTTGCTGAAATGCTGCCTAACTTCTTGAGATACCGAGCTGCGCAGGATGTCAGGGAGACAACCAGGGCTCTGTCCTGACCTGACCCTCCGGGGGTACCCTGGCACCGAGATTCCCTAATGATCTCAGGAAGCTCTAAGGGGTATGCCTACATTAGAGTCTGTTTTGCCTTATTGACTTATCGCATAGGTCGGTTCACTCTCTATCACATAGAAATATAAACACCGAAAAGGCAAAGTCCGCGGAACCGGATGACGCAAAGCCACCTACCCAGAACGGGAAGAGGGGTTACCGAAGCGGTTTTCAGCTGGTGCGAATCGCATCAGCTAAACCTGCCTGCGCCTTTTCCATGAGGAGCAGGCCTTTTTGTTTTTTTAGCCGGAGCATGCTCAAGCCTGCCGAAGAAACGAGCCGAATATACTCGGCCTCGGCCGGCTCTGACTTTAGCCTCATTGGTTGAGCGGGCTCGTTGCAGGTCTTACCGTTGATGCTGTAATTAGTTCAGCTCGGTGTTTCGATGCACCGAACAATTGAATAGCGGTAAACGATAATACTTAACCATCCGCGAGGGTGGGGCGGAAAGCCTACAGGGTCTCTCAGAGACAGCCGGGTTGCCGAAATATCATTAGATATGAGGCCCCGGCTTTTTTTCGTTCAAATTCAGAACTGACGGTGCACGCACTGGCCATTTTTTTTCTCAAGGAGAAAGCCCGATGACACCGCTGTATAGAAGCCAGGAAGGCTTCAGCTTAACGGAAATGCTGGTGGCGATAACACTGCTCGGGGTGGGACTTCTTGCCGTTGCCGGCATGCAGACCGTTGCCCTCAACAGGGGGGGAATATCCTTCAGGTCATCGACCGCGACATCACTCGCCCACGAAGCGATGGACGACATCATGTCATGGGACGTAAATAGTCATGCCCAGTTGGCCACTAGCTCAAGCGGGGAGTACGCGAGGGATGTTTCGATCGAAGGCGGAGGTGTCTTCACTATTACCTACACAACTACGAAAGATACTCCTCAGGCTGGGACAACAAAGGTTGTCGTGACGGTGCGCGCTGCCGGCAATCCCAGCCAACCCGTTACAGTAACTAGTTACAAGAAGGTTGTATGACGACCAGCGCCGAAACGAACAATCCACGCGGTTTCACTCTGGTCGAACTCATGGTGGTGCTGGCCATTTTCGGCCTCGTTTCGACTGCGATGTATTCCGTTTACCTCTCCCACATGAAAACGGCTTTCTCCCAGGAAGAGGTGCTCGATGTCCAGCAGAACCTGCGGATCGCCCTCGATGCAATTTCGGACGATATCATGCGCGCCGGCACCTTGGTGCCTACCGGGACCACTCCGATCGCCGCACCCGGCGGAACGCCGGTCTTTCCCAGCTACTCAAGCAGTATCAGGATCACAACCGGATCCACCGACGGCTGCATGGCGAGAGTCTCCGTTGCTCCTGCCGCGGCGACCCAGATCGTTACGGTGGATCCCCCCGCGAAAACCGGGGATCCCAGCCCGGTTGACGCGTTCAATGTCAACGACTTGATCCGAATCGTCTCACCCATCGACGGCACCTCTCTTCCAGACAGCTTTCGGGTTCAGAGCATCGACAAAACCAGCAACCCTCTTTTGCCAACCATCACCCTCGACCCGGCAGTGCCGGACAACGTCGCCGTCGGCGACATGCTGGTCAGGACCGCAGACAGCTCTGCCTTACCGCACAGCATTGACTACTACCTGGTAAACGGCGGTACGACAGTCCCGCCGGCCACCGGCTATACCTGCCCTGCCAACCAGAAATGCCTGGTGCGTCGGGTGAACGGATCCACAGCAGTTGTCAGACAGGAAATCGTCGCCACCAATATATCTTCCCTCAGGTTTGCCTATGTGAGCGACAACGAGGTAGTGACACCACCCACCGGCGAAGCCGTTCCTTCAGATCTGAACAAGATCCGCGCCGTGCGGATTACCTTACAGGGAGGGACTACCAAAACGAGGATTCTCTCCGGGACGTCAAGGAACCGGGCCATAACATCCATAATAAAACTGAGAAACAGGAGATGAGTTGCGATGCGGGATTTCCGGTTTACTAGCCATACGAGCCCACAAGGGCTTGGGTCCGCCATGGGAAACGAGCAGGGCTTCGCACTCGTCATCGTCCTGATCATGATTCTGCTGCTCAGCATTCTCGGCGCCACGGTCCTGAACTCGACCACCTCCGACATACGCATGACCGGCGACTACCGAAACAGGGAGACCGCATTCTTTGCAGCAGATGCGGGTCTCGAGTTTGCCGAGTCGTACGGCCTCATCTACAGCAGCATGTCACCGACAAGCACCACCTGGCCTGGAGACAGCAGCCTCAGCAGTACCGAATTTCCCGGGTACTTCAAGCAGCAGGTCGGCGACCACGACAGTGCTAGTACTGCCTACGTCAAGGTCGACTTCGTCAAAACCGGCGCGGTTCCCGCCGGCATGGGTACCGAGGCCGATTCAGGGCTGGGATCGGGAACTGGCTTCATGGCAAACTTCTACGTGGTGTCGGCCATTGGCGTAGGCCCGAACAACGCATCTCGCGCCGAGGTAGAAGCCGAGGTCGTCAAAATCGTGCCGAAATAAGGACCGCATGTTATCCGGAGGAAGAATGATGAAGAAGAGACTGGTTCATATGCTGGTTTTGTGCCTGCTGTCTGCCGCCGTACCAGCGTACGCCGGCCCCGACCTGTTCATCGGCGATGCCGCCCTGTACAGCTCAGGGAACGGACCCCGCCCCAACATCCTCCTGGTGCTCGACAACAGCGCCGGGATGACCCAGAAGGGGGGAGGCCTGGTTTACAACCCCGCTACCACCTACCGGGGGTCCTACACCCCCGATGCCGTGTATGTTCGGGTCACGGCGACCGGCGGCACCATCAACTACAACCTGTACATCTCTTCGGTCAACTCAGTCACTTGTGCTCCCGCACTCGTCGCCTTGAAAACAGGCGACACCACAGTCGTCCCCAATACCGACCCGCCGGGCGCCTATTACGGCTTGCTGAAAAAAGACGGGACCTGCAGCGCATCGCAGTCGGGAAGCTATTACAGGGGTAACCTCCTTAACTACCTTGCAGGTTCAGCGTGGGTGGCGAACACTTCATACAGCCTGGGGGATACCTCCACGGTGGGAGGGGTAACGTACCAATGCACCCAGGCCGGCACTACCGGCTCGACCCAGCCCTCCTCCTGGCCAACGACGGTCGGCGGTACGGTAATGGACAACACGGTCCAATGGACGCTACCGAACACCGCCACCATACAAAGCCAGGTACAGGACACCCTCAAAAAGGTTATCGAGGAGGTTCGCGGTAATGCCAACATCGGACTGGCGATGTTCGGCGACAACAACCACGGTGCCAAGATTTACTCGCCCATTCAGGATATCTCCGACGGCTCCACAGCCTCGCAGACCAACTATGCAAACCTGCTCGGCGTCGTAGACGGCATGATCCTGCTCAATGCCAATGCGCAACCGGTGAACGAAGCACTTTGGGATGCGGGGGTGTATTACCGGGGGCAAAATAACTCCTCCACCGCTAAAATCTCCAGCGACACCGTCGCTTACCCTTCTCCGATCAGCGCGGGCCTGTCCTGCCAGCGCAATCTGGTCATCGTCATAACAACCGGCAGCACCCCCGATACTACTCAAACCAAAGGCAGGCTTACCGATCTCGACGGCGGCTGCTCCTCCACAAGTCCCTTTTATGTCGAAGAGGGCCAGGGCGGCGATTGCAAGGGCGACGCAGTCGATGCATCCATGTACAACTACAACCAAAACGCCATCCAGACCAACGTGATCCAGTTGCTGACTGCAGAAGTACCGATGTTGCGCAGAGCGGCGGCCTCGACGTACGACCTGCGCGAGGCCCCTACTGGTTCGACGCTGCAGGCGGGCCAGTACTACCTAGTGAAAAGTGCAACCGACCTTCGGGATGCTCTCGGAAAGCTGATGGTAGGCGCCATCGTGGAGGCAAACAGCTCTTTTGTCGCCCCGGTGGTGCCCGTGAGCCCAGAGAACAGGACCTACAGCGGGAGCAGGGTCTACATGGGTTTCTTCAAACCTCAGAAAGCAGGTTGGCACGGCAACCTCAAAAAATACGGGATCACAGCCCAGGGGTCGTACCTGGTGGATAAAAACGGCAACCAGGCGTGCTACGTGGATTCCGACGGCAACGGCACCGATGACGTCTCAGGCGCTCAGCTTCCTTCCGGCGCCATTAACGGGACCTTTCTGGCTGGCTCCACCTCCTACTGGAACAACGTGCAGGATGTCGGCGTAGTCGATTCCGGCGGTGCCGGACAGGTACTGCACGACACCGTGTACCCGAACAGGACGATCTACACGTACACGGGTACGAGCCCCAACCTTTATGACGCGAGCAACCTCTTTGCGACAACCAATAGCGCCCTTACCCCGGCATTGCTGGGAACAACCTCTGCTGACCGAAACGACCTGATCAGCTTCATGCACGGACAGGACGTCTATGACGAGTCCAACACCAACAGCACCGGAGAACGTGCCTGGCCCTTCGGCGACATCCTCCATTCGCGCCCCTATGTCGTCAGTTATCGACCTTATGCAGCAGCAGACGAAAACAACTGCAGTCAGAACAGGTCGGTGATCTACGTCGGCGCCAACGACGGCATGCTGCATGCCATAAGGGATTGCGACGGGTACGAGTTGTGGGCCTTCATTCCGCCCGACATGCTGGGAAACCTTCCCAACTTGCACAGTTCGGTTCATTCCTTCTTTGTGGACGCCACACCGTCCGTCTATATCTACGACCACAACAACAACGGGACCATCGAGCCGAGCTCGCCCGAGAACGACAAAGTCATTCTGGTGTTTGGTGAACGGCGCGGCGGGGGATCAGATGCCGCACCGACCTCGGGTTCCTATTACTCCCTCGATGTGAGCAATCCGGCGCAGCCCAAGCTTTTGTGGCGCATAAGCAATCAGAGCACCGGTTTTGAAAAGCTGGCGGAGACCTGGAGCGAGCCCAAGCTGGTAAAGATGAAAATCGGCACAACCGAAAAGATAGTCGCCTTTGTCGGCGCGGGGTACGACAACGTCCACGAGGACACCCGTTACGGCAATACCCGGACTTTCAGCGATGCCGCATCGGTCAGCCAAACTGACATAGGCGATGGCGACGTCGTGAGCGCAGGCTCGACGCTGCCGTCGGCGCTCACCAGTCCACGAGGAAGCGGTGTTTATGCCATCGAAATCGCGACCCTGGGTTCAGGCGGACCGTCCCTTTCCAACAGCGGCACCAAAATATGGGGGTACACGAGCGCAGACAACAGCAACATGAGGTTCTCGATACCGAGCGAGATAGCGGCACTCGACGCCGACAACGACGGGTACACGGACACGCTGTACGTGGGGGATTCCGGCGGCCAGGTTTGGCGGTTCAACGTAAGGGATACTACGGTGGGCAACTGGAGTGCGAAGCTGCTGTACGATCTGAGCAGCGGCGCCGGTAGAAAGTTTTTCTATAGGCCCTCGGTGGTAGCCGAAGTTGGCTACAACATGCTCTTCATGGGCTCCGGCGACCGGGAACACCCGCTTAACCGGCATGGCAGTCTCGTCGACCGGTTTTACGCACTGAAGGACAAAAAAAGCGCCCAGCCAACTGGCGTCCTGGCAGAGTCCAGCCTGACCGACGTGACTACCGATCAGCTACAGGCGGCTAGCGGATCCGGCGTCACCACCGCGGTTTCGAGTGTTCTCAATGCCCTCAGCACCAGTTACGGGTGGTTTATCCAACTCAACGATTACCAACACAACAGCACATCATCGCTGGGAGAGAAGGTCCTCGCCTCACCTACAGTAATCAACAAGGTGGCCTATTTCACTACCTATACCCCGACCGCCGGGGTGGTAACCAACGCCTGTACCGTCGGCAATCTCGGCACGGCAGCGCTGTACGCGGTCGATTACAAAACCGGTGAGGCGGTCCTCGATTACGACAGGACCAATAACAGCAGTGCCTTCCTCACCAACAACACACGGGCCGGGACTAGCGCAGGCCAGATCCTGTTGCGGAGCGACCGAGAACAGACGATTGGCAGCGGACTGGCCTCCGGCATCGTCACCTCGATATCTGCTGGCGGTGATTTAAAGGCGTTGATCGGCGTTGGCGGAGTAATTGCCACCGAGAATCTCAAAAAAGGTGGCTTGGTGGTGCCGCTTTACTGGCGTCGAAAATGATGGCCGGCGAGATGAGACGTGCCTCACACAGAAAGCGCCGGGACAGGCATCTGCCGACAGCTTACGAAGACGACGCCTATTGCTGCTGTTTCCTGAGAGATGCCATGACACCTGAAACCACAAAGACCACAAGCCACTGTAGTTCCGGAGGGTTCTCCCTCGTTGAGATCCTGGTAGTTATCGCTGTTATAGGCCTCATTGCGGGAATTGCCCTGCCCCCTTTGATGTCCTGGCGCACCAACGTCAATGCCAGCCAGTCGGCGAAGAATATGGTGGATACCTTGCGGGCATCCAGAAGCAAGGCCCTGACCACCAATTACCAGCAGGAGGTCAGCTTCGATCTGGCGAACAACCGATATCAGGTTTTAAACAGTGCGACCCGCCAGTCTTACAACAGCACCTCATGGGATACCGATCACCCGGTACAGGGTTGGGTTCAACTGCCAGGCGGGCTGACGCTCAGGAGCGGAAACGGCTCGGACTGCGATTCCTCGGCAAACATCAACGTGCAGTTCAATGCAAATGGTACAGCCAGATTGGAAGCTCCTTGGGGGGAGCGCAGCGACACACCGATCATCATGTGTGTCCAGAACGGCCCGAACGTAAGTCGCAGGATCCGGATCACACCGTCCGGGACCATAACGATCGACTGAGAAAATCAGCATGAAGCAGGAGACAAACATGGCGGCCGAGGCCAATGCGTTAACTTCCGTAGATCAGCAACGACCGCGCAAACCGTTGGGGCAGATTTTCGTCGAGAAGGGGCTCCTTACCGAGGTCTCCGTACAGCGGCTGATTGCCCACGCCAAAAGCAAAAACATCCGGTTGGGCGAGCTACTGGAGGTGATCGGTCTGGTCACCCCTGATGAGCTCGCCAAATCGCTGGCCATCCAGTACCGCTGCGGAAATATCCACGACTTCGCCAGGTATTCCTACGCTCCTGCCGTGCTGCGTACCATTCCCATAGAGATGGCCGTCGCGCACAGCATCTTTCCGCTGAAGGCCGATGCGGACCGGGTGGCTTTAGCCGTTGCCGATCCTACCATGGACCAGCTCTTCCAGAAAATCGCTGCAAAAAACGACCTCAAGCCGATCCTGTACGTCGCCACCCGCACCGAAATAAGCCGTGCCGTCGCCCGGCACTACCTTGGACAGGCTATTCTGGAGCCCAAACCGAAAACCATTCTGCTTATCGAGGATGACACGCTGGTGCGGGATATGGTGGCGAGGATACTTACCCGGAAGGGGTACTTTGTGGAAACCGCCGTCGATGGGATGGACGCTTTCGGCAAGATTTTCAACATGAAGCCGATGCTGGTTATCGTCGATAAGGTTATGCCGAAGCTAGGCGGCTACGACTTTCTATTCGCCATCCGCAACATACCAGAACTCAGATACATGCCGGTGATTCTGATCACCGCTGCGGCGACCCCGGATGAGGAGAAGCAAGCCCTGGAAAATGGGTTCTTCGACCTGGTGCTGAAGCCGGTGAAGGAGGTTGGGCTTTTGACCCGCGTGCAGAGGGCATTCGAGAGCAGTGAAAAACTGTACGGGAAGGCGGGGTGACCGAGTAGAAGCGGTGCAGGGGGCAAAGAAAGAACCAAGGGTCCAGTCAGGCTGCCGGACCCTTGGTTCCATTTTCCGGTGTTACTTGGCTAGGGTCCACATCAAGCGGACGGGAACCGTTTCCGGCCCAATTGACAGCAGATCATGGCTAGCAGTCCGGAGGCGACAAGAGTCACTGTTCCCGGTTCCGGCACGGCAGTGGGGCCGTCAGCGGTCACCCATACCGAAACCGTGTTCGGTCCACTCACGGAGGTTGGGTATAAGTCGGAAACTGAGAGGGTTTCCAGCGGGCGCTTCACGGGGGGCGGACCATACGTAGGGTAGATGATCGGCTCGACGACCGAGGCAGTGTAATGGCTTCCCGCTTGTGCCACTGAATCATAGCGTCCGTCGAGGTAATCGTTGGCCCCCAGATGGAACGTCATGTAAAACATCAGGAAATCTGTCGAAGGGTTGGCCCAAAGTTCGGTCATCTCCAAGAGGTTCGCCATATGCCAAGTGTTTATTCCGAAGTAGGATGAAGTGTTGATACTCGCTATACCGGCAATCTGCTGTGCGAAGGTTTCGTAGGCAAACATTTGCATGTTCTGGATCCAGTACTGGTTCGCTACGTCATCGTAAATGACTGTGCCTGAAGGGTTACTCTGGCTAATGAGTGTTGCATTGACCGGTGCATATCCCGACAGGAGCAGAAGCAGAATACTGGCGAAAATCGTCCTTTTCATAGCAACCTCCTTGAATTGATGTTCGTCTAAGTTTAGCTCAAAATTAAAAAATTTAAATGTAAATTGGGAAGACAGCATACGGCTAACACCCCCACAATGTATGCCTCAAGTTTCTGAGGTTTCCGCAGAATATTAAGGTCAAGCGAGTCATTTCAAATACCTCCGATGTGAATTCCTACCTACCTAAATCCCAGTTATTATAATCATTATTTCTGTTTGTAGTCTTTTGGCCGTTGATTGGCGGGCTAATTGCTATTCATGGTTGTCTTGACCAGCTGGGGAATCTTCATGGAGGTTAAAAATGGCGAGGGATTCGTAGTAGAAAGTTAGTTATGAACAATTATGCTGACATTGATTTTACAAAGGAGATTCTATGAAACGATTTGCGACACATAAAACTAATCTTGCATGTATGGCAGTACTGGGTGTTTTGACCTTTACCACAGGTGCAACTGCTGCAGGTCCCACACCCGTAAACCTTCGAACAGCCGGAAGTTTTGCGATTCTGACTGAAACAGGAATCACAACTACTGGAACAACCACTGTTGTGGGAGATATGGGCGTTAGTCCTATCGCCGCGACCGCCATGACTGGATTCGGACTGATCGCGGATTCCACGAATACGTTTTCCACATCGTCTTTAGTGACCGAAAAAATATATGCAGCCGACTATGCTCCGCCTACTCCTGCTAAAATGACCACGGCTATAAGCGACATGGAAACCGCGTTCACTGACGCCGCCGGGAGAAAAACACCTGATTTCACTGAACTGGGCGGCGGAGATATTAGTGGGCGGACACTTCTTCCCGGCCTCTACAAATGGGGAACAGGAGTTTTAATCACAAATGCAGGAATTACTCTGGCGGGTGGCCCAAATGACGTCTGGATCTTTCAGATAGCCGGAGACCTGGTTGTGAACAACGCCGCCAAGTTTACCCTGGTCGGTGGCGCGCAGGCCAAGAACGTATTCTGGCAGGTTTCCGGCAAAGCGACCCTTGGTACAACGGCTGACGTCAAAGGAATTATATTGAGTCAGACACTGATTTCGATGAATACTGGTGCAACGCTGAGCGGCAGGGCGTTGGCACAGACGGCGGTTACATTGATCGCCAATACCATTACCGCCCCGTAGGCACGAGTTTTCAAAAGTTCGGAACAAAATTCTGTGAGGAGGGGGACGCCCAGACCTGGGCGTCCCCTTGTTTCGCCCTGACCCCTGGGGGGTGCTTAGGGTTTCGTAGGCCAAAGCCTTTGACAGCAGAAGGTAAGGGATGATATGTCCGCTTCCGGAAGAGTTCCTGCCCTGTGAAGATTTGCGGCCTTCAGCCTGCACCAATCCGCATCAGCATTCCACCCCCGGATAACCATCGATGAATCCCCTCAAAAAGCTGGTTAAACAGACGGCAATTTACGGCTTGAGCAGCATAGTCGGTCGCTTGATAAACTACTTCCTCGTGCCGCTGTATACGCGCATTTTCCTGCCTCAGGAATATGGTATCCTCACTGAATTGTACGGCTATGCCAGCTTCCTGATGATCCTCTGTACCTTCGGCATGGAAACCACCTTTTTCCGCTTTTCCTCTTCGACTCCTTCAGGTGTAAGGACTTCCTGCCCCGT
>Ga0079306_1000319_pt1 | contig 49256 bp, 31 predicted proteins | sample Methanotroph_Enr_FD_79181 | JGI IMG/M metagenome (GOLD analysis project Ga0079306, IMG submission 79181) | Enriched soil microbial communities from Old Woman Creek wetland in Ohio, USA - Methanotroph_Enrichment_5 | ecosystem: Environmental > Terrestrial > Soil > Wetlands | place: USA: Ohio... | reverse complement strand
CCTGCCATTCCCTAAGGGGAGAGTGATCTATCTTGTGCTGATCCAGCCGAGGTGGACGGCCCACTTAGGCCCATTGTCAATCGTCCACCGTCTATCGTCCGTTGCCTTGCATCGCCTTTTAGTTCCTCAGTGGCCTGCCCTTTTTCAACATATGCTGAATCCGCTCTGCGGTCTTCTTCTGCCCGCAGAATTTGAGGAACATCTCGCGTTCCAGGTCGAGCAGGTACTCCTCGCTGATTAGCGTCCCGGCCGGAACGTCGCCGCCGGTAATGACGTCGGCGATGCCGGAGGCGAGATACTTGTCGTGCGCCGAGATGAAACCGCCCTGCTCCAGGTTCCACAGCTGCGTCTTTATGCTAGAGGCGATACCGCGCCCCGGCGCTTTGATGTCGGTGAGCGGACGCGACGGCCGGTAGCTCGGCGCCAGGGCCAGCGCCTTCAGTTTGGCGTCGTGGATGCGCTGGTCGGGGTTCAAGGTGATGCCATCGCCGTGGCGCAGGTAACCCATGCCGTACAGCTCCGCCGCCGAGGTGCTGACCTTGCCCATGGCGATGTTCTGGTAGTTCTTGATGATGAAAGGGGTAACGTCGGCACTGTTCTCCTCGGCCAAGGCGACCGCGCGGATCGCCATCTCCTTGGTGCCGCCGCCTGCCGGCAAAAGTCCAACGCCTATCTCCACCAGCCCCATGTAGGTCTCGGCGTGCGGGTTGACCGCATCGGAATGCAGGCAGGTCTCGCAGCCGCCGCCCATGACGAGGTTATGCGGCGCGGCGACCACCGGGATCTTCGAGTACTTGATCGCCATCATCGCCTTCTGGAAATTCTTTACCATTACCGCGATCTCGTCGAAGGCGCCCTCGGCAATTCCCATGGCGAGCAGCATCAGGTTGGCGCCGGCCGAGAACATCGGCCCCTCGTTGGCGATCACCATACCGATACCGTCCTGCTCGGTGCGGTGGATCCCCTTCTGGATCATGGCCAGCGTGTCCGCGCCGATGGTGTTCATCTTCGAGTGGAATTCGAGGCAGAATACCCCGTCGCCCAAGTCGAGGAGCGAGGCGGCGCTGTTGTGTTCAACCAGCGCTCCGGCGTCCTTCAACAGGGTGAGCGAAACGCTCGACGCCGGACGGGGCACCTCGCGGTAGTCACGCTGCACCACGTCGAAATAGTAGTCCCTGCCCGCCTCCCGCTTGTAGAAGCGCTCGACATCCTTCAGAAATTCGGGGACGCTGACTCCGTCGGCCTCGGCGCGTGCCACAAACTTCGCCACTCCGATGACGTCCAATATCTCGAAGGGGCCGAGTTCCCAGTTGTACCCCCACTTCATCGCGTTATCGATGTTGACCACGTCATCCGCGATTTCGGGGACCCGTTTGGCGCTATAGATCAGGGTGTCGCGCAGCGTGACCCAGGCGAACCGGGCGGCCTGGTCGCTTCCTTCGAGAAGCGTCCGGATGCGCTGGCCGGGATCGTCGGTCTGCTTGGTGGCGAGCACCGAGGCGAATTTGGGGGAGGTCGCCGGATGGTAGCTTTCGCTCCGGTAGTCGTAGTAGAACTTGACACTCTCTCCGTCGACGGTCTCCCTCTTGTAGAAGCCTTTTTGGGCCTTCTTCCCGGTAAGCCCCGCCGTCACCATTCTCTGGATGCTCTCCGGGATCCGAAAGATCTCGCGCTCGTCGTCATCGACCAGCAGTTCGTAGCTGTTGGCCAGCACGCGAACCACGGTGTCGATGCCCACCAGGTCCCACAGCGCGAAGGTGGCGGTCTTCGGGCGCGCCAGTGCGGGGCCGGTGATGGCATCGGCCTCCTCGACGCTTAGCCCCATTTCGCCCATGTGCTTTCCGGTGACGGCGCCGGCATAGGTTCCGATACGGTTTGCGATGAAGTTGGGCGTGTCCTTGGCGTAGACCACGCCCTTACCGAGCCTTGTGGAAAGGAACCTGGCCATGAACTCAACCACCTCGGGATCCGCCTCGACGCAGCTGACCAGTTCCATAAGCCGCATGTAGCGCGGCGGGTTGAAGAAGTGGGTCACCAGGAAATTGCGCCGGACTGCCTCAGGAAGCACCTGCGCCAAGGCGTTCACCGAGAGGCCGCTGGTGTTGGTGGAAAGGACGGCGCCTTCTTTCAGGTTCGGAAGCACCTTTTCGCTTAAGAGGCGCTTTTTCACCTCCAGGTTCTCGAGCACCACCTCAATGACCCAGTCGCACTCCTTGATCCGCGCCATGTCGTCCTCGAAGTTGCCCACCTCGATGCAGGCGGCGTAGGACGGTAGGTAGAAGGGCGCCGGTTTCATGGTGAGAAGCCCCTCAAGAGCCTGGATGGCGACACGGTTGCGCGCCGTGCGGTCGCCTGCCCCACCTCCCTCCCCTTTCCCGGTTACGGTAAGCTCGTTCGGCACGATGTCGAGCAAGAGCACCTCGATCCCGGCGTTGGCGAGGTGCGCGGCGATGGTGGCGCCCATGACGCCCGCCCCTAACACTGCAACCTTATTGATCTGTCTCATCGTATCCCCCGGATCTCTCTATCTCAGCAGACCTCAGCTTTCGGCGTACATCTGCTCGATCTTCTCTTTGTACGTTTCGGCGATCACCTTGCGTTTGAGCTTCAGCGTCGGCGTCAGTTCCCCGGCCTCGATACTGAAGTCGCGCGGCAGCAGCACGAATTTCTTGATGGTTTCGTAGTGGGCCAGATCCTCGTTTATGGCGGACACCCGCTCCCGGTAGAGTTGCAGAACCGGTTCGTGGACCACCAGGTCCGCCAGGTCGTTGTAGGTGATGTTCTTGTCCCGCGCGAACTCCAAGAGCCGCTCGATGGTGGGCACCAGCAGTGCTGTCAGATAGGGCTTGCGGTCGCCGTAGACGTAGGCCTGGGAGATGTACTTGTCGCGTTTTAGGAGGTTCTCGATCGGTTGCGGCGCGATGTTCTTGCCTCCGGCGGTGACGATCAGTTCCTTCTTCCTGTCGGTTATGAAGAGAAAGCCGTCTTCGAGGCGGCCGATGTCGCCGGTCTTGAACCAACCGTCCTGGATCGCCTCGCGGGTGGCAGCCGGATCCTTGTAGTAACCCGACATCACCTGCGGCCCGCGCACCATGACTTCGCCGTCCTCGGCGATGGCGATCTGGGTCGACTCAAGCGGAGTGCCGACCGAGCCGAAGCGCAGCTTCTCGAAGGTGTTGATGCTGATCACCGGGCTGGTCTCGGTAAGCCCGTACCCCTCGATGATCGGGATGCCGATGATCCAGAAAAACTCGTTGATCTCCTTGTCGAGCGGGGCTCCCCCGCAGCAGCACAACTTCAGGTTCCCGCCGAAACGCTTGCGCAGTTTGCTGAAGACGAGCCGGTCTGCCAGGGCGTACTGCATCTTGAGCAGGAACCCGGCATTTTTCTCAAGGTACGTCGCGTAGATGTAACGCTTCCCCACGGCGAGGGCGCGACGGAACATGGTGCGCTTGAACAGGGAGAGCTGGTGCACCATCTCGAAGATGCGCGAGTAGATCTTCTCGAAGAGCCGGGGCACGCTCACGATGAGTGACGGCTTTATCTCGATCATGTTCTCCGCGATTTTTTCGAAGCTGTCGGCGAAGGCGATCAACCCGCCCTTCATGACCGGGAGGTAGTAGCCGACGGTCCGTTCCAGCACGTGGCTGAGCGGAAGAAAACTCAGCAACACCTCGTGGTCGGTCAGCACCGCCGCCTTGTGGATCGTGTGCCAGGCGTCGAAAAGGATGTTCTGGTGGCTGAGCATCACACCCTTGGGGATGCCGGTGGTCCCCGAGGTGTAGATGAGCGTCATCGCGTCGTCGGGGCCGATGCTGTCGATCACCGCTTCGAGCTCTTCCCGCTCCTGGTCGGTGATGGGGTCGTCTATCTCGGAGAGCTGGTAGAAGGTGGTTACCGGCAGGCCCGGCTCGCCGAGGAAGCGTTCGAACGAGACCACCAGCTGCAAAAGCGGCAGGGCGTCGCGGTACTTCAGGAGCTTACGGTATTGTGCGCGGCTGGAGACGAAGATGATCCGGGCTTCGGAATGGGTAAGCTGGTAGGCAACCTGCTCGGGGGTGCTGGTGGCATAGATAGGGACGGTAACGGCGCCGGCGCTCAGGATGCCCATGTCGGCGATGATCCAGCCGGCACGGTTCTCGGAAAGGATGGCGACCCGGTCGCCCGGCTGCACCTGGAGCTTGCGCAGGCCTCGCGCCACCATGAGTGCACGGTCGTAGTACTGGGCGTAGCTCAGGATGACGAAGCTACCCTGCTTCCGGAACTTGACGGCAGGCTGGCTGGAAAACTTCCCGGCTTGCTTTCTTAGCATGTCTGGCACTGACTGATACGGTATCTTGTCCATATGAGCACCCACTCTTAAAATGCGGCACAAGGACACATCCCTGTGTCCACGATATAGAATCCTTGACGTGCGTGTCAAGTTCAATCTTAATGAGTCATGCTCGGGGTGCTACGGTACAAAAAGCGGCGCAGGCGCCGGGGTCGAGGCGGAAGCATCGCGGCTGGAGCCGCTCCCGCAAGCGGTCGACAGCTGGCGACGTCGGATCAGGGACGGGCCGTGCCCCGCTCTGCGGCCTGGAGCAACTGGGTCTCGGCCCGCTCGGTCCAGGACGGGATTTGAGCCTCGCGTCGTAGCCGGGCCTCCCGGATCAGGCGCAGGTTACGGGCCGTGGTCTTCGGTTCCCAGGCGGCACGGACCCAGGCAAGCGTTCGGCCCAGGGCATCGGTCCCCTTGGCCTCGTCGTTGGCGAGGACGGTGAGTTCCAAGAGGGTCGAGTAGTCCCAGTAGTCGGCGGCACCGGCCCGGATGCGCTGCTCGACCGCGTAGAACACCACCGGCAGGATCTCGCGGCGGCGCGGGTCGGGCGGTTCCTTCAGCTCCATCAGGGTGACCGCGTTCACTCCCGGGTAGGCGTCGCGCCAGTCGGCCTCGAATCCTTTCAGGTAGGCGTCCACGGCTCGATCCAGCAGTTCCTTGGCCGCCTTCTTTTCCCCTGCGTTGAGCGCTGCCTCCCAGCGGTCCTTGAGCACGCGTCCCAGCAACCCGTAGGTCTCACTGCAGGCTCCGCGCCGGTAGATCAGATCGCGCAGCAGCTTTTCGGCCTCTTGCAGGCGGTCGGACCGGCTCAAGGCAAGTCCCACCTGTTCCTGCACCTGCACCGTGGCAGCCAGTTCGGGCGGCATGCGCTGGGCCAGATCGACCATCTCGTTCCACCAGTTGACGGCGCGGTAAGAGAGGAACAGGTCGATGACGATACCTGACTCAACCAATGCCAGGTCGCCCATCTGGCGCTCCACCTCGCGGATCGCCTCGCCCCCCTGGGCCCTGGCCTTGGCCAGGCGCTGTTTCATCTCGGCCTGGTAGCTGAGCTTGGCCCGGAGTTCCGGAGGCTCGCCGGGATCGATCCACGGCTGTTCCGGTATCAGCTGGAAAAAGGGGCTATCCGTGGGACCTTTACGGGCTGCCACCAGGCGCTCGGTCAGAATGGCACGGTAACGCGCTTCGTATTCGGGCCGTCCCTGGGCCGACACGCGGTAGTGAACCCCGTGCAACAGGTCCGGATCGAAAGGTATCCGGGCGCTTTTGGCGGCCAGGATAAGGACGGTGCAGCGGGGGCGCAGCGCGTGCCGGACCCCGAGCTGGTAATAGACGCCGGCGTCGGCCGTGGTGAGATCGGCCACCAGGTACTCGCACTGCATGAGGCGCTCGTAGGTGTGCCTCTGCGTGATGCCGCCCGTCCTGGCGTCCTCGGCGCGGACCGGTTCGAGGCCCGCAGCCCGGACCGCCGGCACCACCAGCCGTTCGTAGACCGCATCGAAGTCGACGGCACGGCCGGTCGCGTCCTTCTTCCTGCCAACCGGCATCACGATGAAACACAACGGCTGCTCGGTCATGAGGTCCCCCTGTGAGAGAGGCTTATCTGTTCTAAGGCAGCGTTCAAGGCCAGTTGCCGCCCGCGTCAGGGGCATTTACTCGGTGCTGCTCGGCATCATCACGAATTTCTCCGGCACGATCTTCACGAACCGGCTGCGCAGATGGCTGATGACGCCGGCCAGCCAGTCCGCCTCTTCTTCCTGGTGCGAACGGTAGAGTTCGCGCTCGTACTTGCCGAGCAGTTCCTCCACCTGGGCGGCGTCCTCCTCCTCCAGATCGCGGATTTCAACCCCGGCTCCGCGTGCCAGGCGGTGCCGGAGCACCTCCCTGTCAAACCCCATCTCCTGGTCGAGATGGCAGTAGACCACGCCACCGGTCATCCCGGAACAGAGCCACGGGCCGGGATCGCCCAGTACCACCACGCGACCGGCGGTCATGTATTCGCAGGCAAACCCCTTCAGGTTCGCGCGGCCGGCCAGGTTACCCAGCGCATCGTCGACCGGCGTGCGGATGCGCCCACCGAAGACCACATCGGCGCCGGAAAGCCGGATGCAGGCACGGCTGTCGGCGTCCCCCTGGATGATGAAGGTGCCGCCCACCGCGCCGTAGGCGAGCCCCTTGCCCACCGACCCGCCCACGCGCGAACCGAAGCGGTTCTCGCCTTTGAGAATGACGATCTTGCCCCCCTGGGTCGATTTGCCCACGCCGTCCTGGGCGCCCCCTTCGACCCGGATGGCGATCTGAGGGACGGTGAAGGCGGCAAGACCGTTGCCCGGGATGGAGTCGTGGTGGAAATGGAGCAGCGCCTGGCACTGGGTGGCGAAGCGCCCCTGCTGCCAACCGCGTACCATGGTGCCGGCCAGGTGTGTCCCGATGGCGCGGTCCGAGCTGGTAGCCGCGTCGTCGTCGTAGCGCACCCGCTCGTCGCCTGCTTCGAAGGCACCGGCCACCAGCCCGGAGATGAGCGAGGTCAGGTAGTTGAGCGGTTTCCGGATGATGCGCACCTCGCTTTCGAACTGGCGCAGATCGCCTTCGACCGCCGGGGCCAGCAGGTCGGTCAGGTCGAGGCGGTCCAGGCCGCGGGTCTGCTGCAAGAGGTCGGCGCGCCCGACCAGGTCCTGGGTGCGCCGGAAGCCGAGCTTTGCGGTGAGGATCTTGATCTCGCGGGCCATGCCGCGGAAGAAGGTGGTCTCGTAGATGACCCCGTTTTCCAGGACCCGCGGCACGAAGCGCTTGAGTCCGCGCAATTCCGCTTCCTCCGGCGTCTCGATCTGGGTCGCGATGCCGACGTGGCAGGTGCCCAGGTGGCAGCCGCGGCAGGTGGTGCAGCCGATGATCACCATCGCCATGGTGCCGAAGCCGATCCGGTTTGCACCCAAAAGCATGAGCTTCACCACGTCGCGGCCGGTGCGGGCACCGCCGTCGGCCCAAAGTTCCACCTTGTGCCGCATCCCAGCCTCGACCAGCGCCCGGTGCGCCTCGCGCACGCCGATCTCGGCCGGAAGGCCGACGAACTTCACCGCGTGCTTGCGGGCGGCGCCGGTGCCGCCGTCGTAGCCGCTTATGGTGATGATGTCGGCACCTGCCTTGACGATCCCCAGGGCGATGGTGGCGATCCCCGCCACCGCGGGCACCTTCACCGAGATGCGGGCGGACGGGTTGGCCGTGCGCAACTCCTCGATGATCTGGGCCAGATCCTCGATGGAGTAGATGTCGTGGTTGTTGGAAGGAGAGATGAGCGACACCCCTGGCGTGGCGTTTCGGGCAGCGGCGATCTTCGCCGTCACCTTGAAACCCGGCAGATGCCCGCCTTCGCCAGGCTTCGCCCCCTGCCCCACCTTGATCTCCAGGATATCGGCCGAGTTGAGGAACTCCATGGTGACCCCGAAGCGTCCCGAGGCGATCTGCTGGCCGCGGTTGGCTCGGTACTTCCCGAGCATGTCCGCGATCTCGCCACCTTCGCCGTTCATGCAGACGATGTTGAGCCGGCGCGCCGCCTCGGCGTAGATGCGAAACGGCGTCTCCCCCTGGGAGCCGAAACTCATGGCGGAGAACAGAATGGGAAGATCGTGGGTGCCGACGCCGGTGTCCACCTCCTCCGGATCGACGCTCAGCTCCTCCTGGTAGCGCAGGTCGACCAGGTGCCGTATGGCGAGCGGGTGCTCCGCCTCCAGGTTCTGAATCAAACGGGAAAGGTCGGCGTAGCTCTCCTCCATCTTCGCCACCTGTCCGACCATCTTCCAGATACGCGGGTACACCCTGAACTGCACGGGGACCGGCGCCTGCTCGCGGCTGCGTGCCACCGCGCTGCGGCTTAAGTTCTCCGCCTGCAGAGCCTCTAGGGTGAGACCGCCGCGGCCGGACCCGCAGAAGTTGGGGGTCTCGAAGATCTCGGCCAGGTGGGAGCACAGGCCGATGGACGCGAAATACTTGCCGTATCCGCCGATCTCGTGGGTGCCCATGGTGGAGATCACCTTTTCCAGGCCGTGGCCCAAGACCCGCATGAGGTTACGCTTGCCGTGCTCCTCGAAGGAACCCTGTTCCCAAATCAGGTAGGGGCAGAGGGCATCGGCCCCCATGCCGAGGGCGAAGATCAGGTCGTGCAGGTTTCTGAGCGCCCCCGAGCGGAGCACGACGGAAACCCGGCGTCTGAGGCTCTCGCCGCTGGTGGTGGCCGTTTCCTTGAGTGCCTTGTGCAAGACTGCCACCGCCAGGTAGGGATCGAGAAAGGCGTTGCCGCGGGCGAAGGCAAGGGTGTCGTCCAGGACGATGAGGGAGACCCCGCGACAGACGGCCACCACGGCATGGCCGGTGATGCGGTCGAGGGCGCTTGCCAGGGTCTCGCCCTGGCCGATATGGCAGGCGATGGTCCGGCTCTTGCCGCGGCCCAGTCCCTCCTGCAGCGCTTCCAGGGTGCAGGTGCCGTACTCGGCGGCCAGCGCGTTTTCACCAAGAGCCGAACCGTCGCGCGCGCCTCCCAGTAACAGCGGGAGGGCCAGTTTGACGGCGCTTTGGCGCGGTCCGCGCAGGGACGGGCGGGGTCCCAGATAGACCCTGGTGGAAAAATGTTCCGCCTCGCGTTCCTGGTCGATGGCCGGATTGGTGACCACCGCCACCTGCTCCTTGAAGTAGTCGGAGAGGTTCTGGCGCGACAGGGACAACGAGGCGAGCGGCCCGTCGTAGCCGAGCGAGGTGATGGGGTCCTGGCCTTTGCGCGCCATCTCGGTGACGTTCTGCACGTCGGTGGATTTCCAGGCCAAGGCAGACATGAGGTTTTCCCGCACCAGCGAGCTCACGCCCCCCGGCAGCTTGCGGGGAGTCTGCTCCGCGGCGCGGCGCGCCAAGTCCTGTCCCCGGATGAGGCTTTTACTTTGGGCCGCAAGACTGGTGCGACGGCGGAAGGTGGCGAGCACCTCGCGCCTGAGTTCGTGGTGTTCGAAGACGCGGGGAGCGGCGCCCGACCTGAGCCGTACCCCCATCTTTTCCCCGGGGGCCAGAGGCTTCGGGTCGTAGAGGATCTCTTCGTGGGGCACCACGCCTAATTCCGAGGAGGCGAAGAACTCCTTGTCGGTCTCCCCGACCCACAGGGGCCTAAGGCCCATGGCGTCGACGCTGAAGACGCACTCGTCGCGGTGCCGGGCGATGATGGCAGCGGGGCCCTGGGCGCTTGCGGTCAGGTAACGCCTGAACCAGCCATACATGGCGGCAAGTTCCGGTTCCATGCGGTCCATGGCGCTGAAGACCGGCGGGAACACCAACTCCATCGCCTCAAAGAGGGTATAGCCGAAGGAGCAGATGAGCCCTTCGAGGGTGCGGTTCAGGTCCTGGGAATCCGAACCCCCGGTGCCGAGCTCAATCCCCAGCATGCGCGCTTCTTCGCGCAGCCTGGCAATGGTGTTGATCTCGCCGTTGTGCCCCAAGAGGGAGAAGGGCTGGGCGCGCAGCACCGTGGGGAGCGTGTTGGTCGAGTAGCGGCTGTGGCCGATGGTGACCGAGGAGAGAAAGTCGCGCCGTTTCAGCTCGGGGTAGTAACGCGGCAGGACCTCAGGCGCGCCATGCACCTTATAGGCGGCCACGTCGCAGGAGAGTGAGGCGACCTGCACGGGAAAGGCCTCTTCCAGGATGAGCTGCAGCCGGAAAAGCTCGGCGGGCGCCTGGGCGGCAGCGGCCACCATGAGGCCCACCTGCCACACCAGCGGCTCGGAGAGGCGGGCCCGGGCGGCCAGCACCTCGCTGCGCACCGGGGCCGGGCGGTCGGCAAGCACGGTGCATCCCCGGGCGTCAATCGCCTGCGTCAGTTTGGCAGGGAGCGCCGGGTCCTCGGCGAGCTCGGCCCGGTCCAGGAGAAAATGTCCCACGGCGAAGCGCGGATCCTGTGCCAGTTCGGGCTGCAGGCCGCTGCCGGTCAGTATTTCAGCCCACAGGGCGCGCGGGATGTCGGTGAGGATACCGCAGCCGTCCCCTTCCCCGTTGATCTCCCCAGCCCGGTGCCCCATCTTGACCAAGGCCTCGATGGTGCGTTGCACGTTGCCATGGGAGGGACGGCCCGCCTTGTTGATATGGCAGATAATGGCGCAGGCATCGCGCTCGGCGGGCATAAGTCCTGAGGGATCGGGATCAACTCGATGCATGGATACTCCAAAGAATGAAATAGCCCGGGCAGGCATGGCAGTAGGGCAATAGCGAAGTTATAACAGAGTATCAGGAGGGAGGCAAGGAAGGCAGGTCCACTCTTACAAGGAATACCGTGTGTTGAGAGATGGGGACCGTTGTTCAGATTGACTGGCCCGGCACGTCCTAAAAATACAATTCGTCACAGATTCACAACCAGTCGTTCGAATTCGTCGGCAGGGAGCGGCTTGCTGATCAGGTCGCCCTGCACCTCGTCGCACCCCTTGCTGCGCACCAGTTCGAACTGCTCGCGGGACTCGATCCCGACGGCGTTAACCTTCATACCGAGGTTGTGCGACATGGCGATTACCGCGTTCACCACGGCGAGGTCGTCGGATTGGGTCACGATGTCCCTTATGAAGCTGCGATCGATGTTGACCCGGTCGATGGGGAGCTGCCGGATGCACTGCAGCGAGGATGATCCGATGCCGAAATCGTCGACGGTGAACCTGACCCCCAGCTCGGTCAGCTTGCGCATGTGCTTGATGGAGGTGTCCAGGTCGCCCATGATGGCCTCTTCGGTGACGTCCAGCTCGAGCCAGTGCGGGTCGAGGCCGGTCTCCTCCAGAAGCCCACGGGTCGTCTCGACGAAGTCTCTGCGTTGAAACTGGCGGTTGGACAGGTTCACCGCCACGGTAAAACGGTGGCCGCGCTCCTGCCACTGCCTCATCTGGACGCAGGCGGTGCGCAGCGCCCATTCGCCCAGCGGGAAGATGGCCCCGGTCTCCTCGGCGACCGACAGGAACTGGGACGGGAGCAAGAGGCCGTCCTCGGGGTGATGCCAGCGCAAGAGCGCCTCGGCTCCCACCACCTGACCGGTGTCGATGCTCACCAGGGGCTGGAAGTCGAGCGCGAGCTGGTTCTCCTGCACGGCCTGGCGCAGCTGGCGCTCCATTTTCTGGCGTTTGACGGTGCGCACGTTGATTTCGGCGTTGTAAAACTGGTAGGCGTTGCCGCTTTGCTGTTTGGCGACGTACATGGCGGAGTCCGCCTTTTGCACCAGGTCCGAGCTCGTGTCGCCGTCATCCGGAAACATGCTGACCCCGATGCTGGTACTGGCCTGCACCTCCACGTTTTCCAAAAGGAAGGGGCGCTCGAAGACGCCGAGGATCTTGCCGACCACCGTGCCGACGTCGTCGGTCTGGTGCAAGTCCGGCATCAGCACGTTGAACTCGTCGCCGCCGATGCGGGCCACCGTGTCGGACTCCCGGACGCACGCCTTGAGCCTTTGGGCGACTGCCTGCAAGAGGAGGTCGCCGGCCGGGTGCCCCAGGGTGTCGTTGATCTGCTTGAAGTGGTCCAAGTCGAGAAAAAGAACGGCGAGCGACCTGCGGTTGCGGCGCGCCTGGGCCAGTTCCAGGTTGAGGAAGTCCATGAACAGTTTGCGGTTCGGGAGGTCGGTCAGCGGATCGTGCAGGGCCTGGCGCCGGATCACCTCCTCCCGCTCGGTGCGCCCGGTCACGTCCCGCGCGATGCCGGACAACCCGATGATGCTCCCGTCAGCGTCCTTTAGGGGCGACAGGGCGAGCGATACCTGGACCTGCACGGCGTCGCGCCTAAGGTACGGCATGTCGAGGTGGGCGACCAGCCCTTCGCTGCGGCATTCGTTGCAGAGCTGGGCCAGGTAGTCCTGGCGCTCCGTCGGCGCCAGGGTGACCAGGTGCCTCCCCCTGATCTCCGCGGCGGAGAGGCCGAAGATCTGCTCCGCGCCGGTGTTCCAGGTGGTGATGGTCCCCTCGGGGTCGGTGGCCATGATGGCGTCGTCGGAGGAGTCGACGATGCAGGCCAGCCGGGCGAGTTCCTCCTCCATCCTCTTCCGTTCGCTTATGTCCTTGAAGAGCAGGAGGATGCAGCGCTGGTCGTGCAGTTCCAGGTACTGCGCCGACAAAAGACCGGCGAGCACCCGGCCGGAGCCGGTCCGGTAATGCACCTCGAGGTCCTTTAGCTCGCCCAGTTCTTCCAGGGCGCGCAGCACGCCGGCGCGCTCGCGTTCCGTCGCCCAGACCCCGAGTTCGCGATCGCTGCGCCCCACCACATCCTCACGCCGGTAGCCGAGCTCATGCACGAAGGCATCGTTCACCTCCAGATAACTGCCGTCAGCGCGGCGGGTGATGCTCAAAAGGTCCGGCGTGGCCTGGAAAATCTTCTGGAAGCGCTGTTCCGAGGCGCGCAGCGCGGCCTGGGCCGTCTCGCTGGCCGTCACGTCGTGGCAGGTCCCGATCAGCGACACGGGACGCCCGGCGTCGTCGCAGACCAGCTCGGCCTGGGCGTTCACGATCCGGATCGAACCGTCCGCGCGCAGCAGCCGGAAGTACTGGGACACCTGCGGTTCCTGAAGTTCGAAGGCGCGCGCCAGCGACCGTTCCACGGCCTGGCGGTCCTCCGGGTGCACCAGGGCCAGGAACCCGCGCCAGGAGGCCGGGACCTCGCCCGGCTCCAGCCCCAGAATCCGGTACAGTTCGTCGGACCAGGCCGCGGCACCGGTGGCCGCGTCCCACTCCCAGCTCCCGAGGTGCGCTATCTTCTGCGCCTGGGTCAGCTGCTGCTCGCGTTTGCGGATCCGCTCGTCCTGTTCGTCGACCAGCCGCTGCAGCATGATCTTTTCCAGGACGGTGTCGATCACGGCGAACAGGTCGGAGTAGTTCACCGGTTTCATGACGTAGTTGTGGATGCCGATCTCGATGGCGCTCAGCAGATAGGAGGTGTCACTGTAAGCGGTAATAGCGACGACGATCACCTCCGGCTCGAGCGCCTTGATCTCCCGGGCCATCTGGATGCCGTTCATGACCGGCATGTTGAGGTCGGTGAGCACGATCTGGGGACGGAACTCCTTGAAGAGTTCCACCCCGGTGACGCCGTTTTCCGCCAGGTGGATCTTGAGCCCCGGGTAGTTCAGGGCGAGCATGCGGCTCAGCAGGCCGCGCGCCTCAAACTCGTCCTCGGCGTACAAAAGCGAGATGTCCGTGATGGTATAGGGAAAAGGTGCCATGTCAGACCTCGATGCGGAATTCCGCGCCTGTCTTCGTGTTGCGCACGCTGAGCGCCCCGTGCATGTTCTTCTCGATGATCGTCTTGGACATGAAAAGCCCGATCCCGGTGCCGCGGTCCGGCCCCTTGGTGGTGAAATACGGATCGAAGATCTTGTCCATGATCTCTGCAGGGATGCCGCCCGCGTTGTCGGCGATAGTGAGGACGACCCTCCCGTTTTCCCGCGACAGCCGCACCTCGACCATCGGTTGGGGCACCTTGCGCTCCAGGAGGGCGTCCTTCGCGTTCACCAGGAGGTTCAGGATCACCTGGGAAAATTCGTTGGGGGAGCCGTTCACGACGATATCGGGCTCGGCCAGCACCTCGATGCGGATCCTCAGTTCGTGAAACGCCGCTTCCACCATGGCCACGGTCTGGGTCAGCACCTCACCGACCTTGAAGTCCTGTTTCTGCTTGTCGGAGTCGAAAAAGTTGCGGAAGCCGTCGATGGTCTTCGACATGTGGTTGATCACCTGCATGCCCCGGGTGACGCTGGCGTCCAGGTACTCCTTGGTCAACTTGTCGTGGTCGTAGTACCAGGAGAGCTCCTGGACGATGAGCCCCAGGGTGTTGAGCGGCTGGCGCCACTGATGGGCGATGTTGCCGATCATCTCCCCGAGGGCCGCCAGCCGTCCCTGCCGGATCAGCATCTGCTCCTGGCGGTGCAGGTCCTCGATGGCCTGCAGCTTCTCGGCCACCTCATCCTTCAGGGTCTGCTCGGCGCGCTTGCGCTCGGTCACGTCGAAGATCACCCCGATGAAGTTGACCGGCTCTCCCGCCGCGTCGTACCCGTAGCGTCCCAAAAGGTTCATCCAGCGCGGCTTCCCGTTGTCGGCCCGGATGATGCGATACTCGGAGCGGCAAAGGGCATGCGTCGTGCGTGCGTCCGCCATCGCCCGGTGCACCGGTTCGCGGTCCTCCGGATGGATTGCCTGTAGCCACATATCCATCGAGGCTGGCCCCTCTCCGGTCTCCGGCGCCGGAAACCCCAAGAGCCTGAATTGGCGCCGGTTCCAGGTTCCGAGGCCGGACCGGACGTCCATGTCGCAAAAACCCATGCCGGTAGCGTCGAGCGCAAGTTTGAGCCGTTCCTCGCTTTGGCGCAGGGCCTCGACCGCGCCGATCTGCTCGGTGATGTCGGTAAAGGCGGCCACCGCAGACACGATCCGGCCATCGTTGTCGCTTATGGGGGCCGCGTTCACACTGACCACTGCCCGGGACCCGTCGCCGCGCACGATCTGTAACTCCTCGCCGATCACCCTTTCACCACATAGCAAGGCCCGGACTACCGGGTAGTCCGCCACGGCGAGCCGAGTGCCGTCCAGGCGGTAGGCAGGCCATTTCTCATAGTCGTCGAGCCCCTCTACGCGGGGGTTTTCGTGGCGAAAGATCTGGACGGAGGCCTCGTTGTTGTAGATCACCCGTCCCGACGGCGCCTCAGCGATCATGACGCCGATCGGCATCTGCCGCAGCACGGTCTCGAACTGGGCACGTTGGAGCCTGAGTTCCTGCAGCAGAGCCTCCAGCTCCGCCTCGGCCTTCTTCCGTCTGGAGATGTCGCGCGCTATCACCTGGATGGAGGGCTGCCCTTGGTAATCGATCAGGACCGATGAGGTCTCGACCGGAACGACCTCCCCGGTCAAGCGCAAGAGCCGGCACTCGCGCAGCGGGTTGTCAGCCCCGCGCAACAGGCGTTGGTAGCGGGTCCTGACCGCAACGCGTTCCTCGGGGTGCACCAAATCGAGGACGCTGCGCTCCTGCAACTTTTCCAGAGACCTCGCTGCATAGAGGCCGAGCGCGGCGCAGTTGGCGTAGACGAAGCGCCCGTTTTGCAGCACCACGATAGCGTCGGCGGCCAATTCGATCTGGGTCTGGTAGCGCTTCTCGTTTTCGCGCAGCTGCCGCTCCAAACGCTTGTGCTTGGTGATGTCGCGGGCGATGGTGGAGCAGCCGATCACCGAGCCATCGCCGCCGCGAATGGGGGAGATGGTAATCGCCACCTCGATGCGCCTGCCGTCCTTGGTTACCCGCTCCGTCTCGTGCTGGGTGATCTGTTCGCCCTGCTGCAGTCGCTCCAGGAGTTGCCGCAGCTCTACCTGGCGCTCCGGCGGTGCAAGCATCGACACGTGACGTCCGACCGCTTCTTCGGCGCGGTAGCCGTAGATCTTCTCGGCTCCCTTGTTCCAACTGGTGATGACGCCGTCCAGCGTCTTGCCGATGATGGCGTCATCCGACGACTCCACGATGGCGGCCAGGCGGGCGCGTGCCTCCTCCTCGGAGTATCCCTTCGCGTTGCCGCTCATAGCGCCCTCAGGTAACTACCGGGTTCCGGTTCGCGCTCCAAGGTGAAATAGAAGGTGGCGCCCCGGTCGACCTCGCCTTCGGCCCAGATCCGGCCGCCGTGACGCAGGACGATGCTTTGCACGGTGGCCAGGCCGATGGCCGTGCCATTCCAGGTGAATTCTCCGGGGCTGTGGATGGTCTGAAACGGCTTGAACAGTTTGCCGACGTACTTCATGTCGAACCCCGCCCCGTTGTCCTTCACGAAGTAGACCCGGTTCCCCTCTTTTTCGAAGCTGCCGAACTCGATGCGCGCCCGCTCCTTCTTGGAGCTGAACTTCCAGGCGTTGCCGATCAGGTGCTCCAGGGCGATCTTCAAGAGGCGGGCGTCCCCCTGGACCACGATACGTTCGGCGATGACGAAATCGACCTGCCGTCCGGGTTCCGTCAGCAGGAAGTCCGCCCCGATCCTGCGCACGATCGCGCTCAGGTCGACCTCCCCGATCACCATGCTGCACCTGGCGTAGTGGCTCAGATCGTTGAAGGCCCCGATGATGCTCTTGATCTGCCGCACCACCCGCTCCGCACGCTCGGCGTAACCGCGACAGGCAGCATTCGAGCAGTCGCTGCAGTCCTCGATGAGCGCGCGGCAAAAACCTTCCAGCCGCGCTACGGGCGCCCGCAGGTCGTGTGAAACCACGTAGCTGAAATGTTCGAGTTCCCTCAAGCTTGCCTGCAACAGCGAGGTGCGCTGCAGGACCCGCCGCTCGAGCGCTTCGGAGAGCAGGCGGATCTCCTCCTCGGCGCGCTTCAGGTCGGTGACGTCGAGCATGCTGCCGATTACGGTAAGCGGCTCGTTGACCTCGGAACAGACGACCGTCGCCTCGACCCGCAGCACGCGGGTACTGCCGTCCGGGCGGACCAGCCGGCAGTACTGGGGTTCCAGCGGCCCCCGGCATTCCAGCGCATGATCGACCCCCTTGCGCAGCGCCTCCCGGTCTTTCGGGTGGACCCGGTCCAAAAGGGCGGCATAGGAGGCCGGTACCGCACCCGGCTCGAGGCCGCAGATGCGGTATAGTTCGTCGGACCAGCACATCCGCTGGGCGACCAGGTCCCACTGCCAGCTCCCCAGGTGCGCGATCCTCTGGGCCACCGCAAGCTGGCGCTCGCTTTCGCTGATGAGCCGGTTTTGCTCATCGACCAGCTGCCTGAGCGCAAGCTGCTCCATGATGCGGTCCAGCGCTGCGAAGAGTTCTTCGTAGTTGACGGGTTTCAGTACGTAGTGATGGATACCGATCTGGATGGCGTTCAAAAGGTAGGCGGTGTCGCTGTGCGCCGTGACGGCGATGATGAGCGCTTCGGGGTTGATCTCCTTGATGGCGCGGGCCATCTGTATGCCGTCCATGATCGGCATGTTGATGTCGGTCATCACGATGTCCGGAAGGTGCTGCCGGTACAGGGCGACTCCGGAGACGCCGTTGTCGGCGGGATAGACTTTCAGGTTTGGGTAGTTGAGCGAAAGCATCTTGCTGACCATGCCGCGTGCTTCCGCCTCGTCCTCTACGTAAAGCAGCGAAACCTCGCGGTATCTTGCGGGCGTGGGTATCCTGTCGCTGCCCTTGGGGGGTCCGGCTGCCACCTCAAACGTCCTTGCCCGCGCCCAGCACCCGTTGCAGCCGGTCGGCAGTCATCGGTTTGTACATGTAGTCGAGAATTCCCAGCTCACGGCAGCGTTCCTGGTCGAGGTCGTTGTCCGACGAGGTGAGTATGGCGACGGGAAGGTTGCAGAGAGCTTTGTCGTCCCGTATCTGCTGCAGCACCTCTATCCCGCTCATCTTGGGGAGTTTCAGGTCGAGGAGCACCAACCTGATCTTCGCGTGCGCGCCGTCCCGCGCCATCTTGAGCAACAGGTCGCTCGCCTCTTCCCCGTCACGGGCCACGATCACCTTGTCGGAGCAGACCTTTCCGATGACGCGCGTGGCAAGGTAGGCGTCGTCGGCGTTGTCCTCAACCAATACGATAAAACGGTCTTTCATCGAGGTCTCCGTTACAGCCAGCGCCGCAGGTACGCTCCGGTCGCGGCCCTGGCAGTTATTCGGAAATGAAACAGGCCGAGACTGCCGAAGATACGTCCTCCGGCAGCTCGGCCGTCTCACTGCTGGCGGCATTGACGGAAGCAGTAGAAAGATTAACGTGGTCTTATTTTAACTATGACAGCTTGGTTGTCAAACAGTGCGGATCAAATTTTTCCAATGTGAACCGGTCCGCGTGTTGTGAGTCGAACCGCTCCTGCGATGAGGACAACACTTGATAGTGAGACCAGTCAGGTGACAGTCGGTGCTGCGGCCATAGGCACAGCACACTCAATCACTGCCATCAGGTCACGGAACTGGAACGGCTTGGCCAGGTAACTGTCGAACACCTGTCGGTCGAAACAGCAACTCTTATGGGCAGCCCGTTCCAGGTCCGCACTGATCGCCACCAACCTGGTGTCGGGACGGCGAGAGCGGATCAAACGGGCCAGTTCCATGCCGTCCATCTCCGGCATGCTCAGGTCGGTGATGACGATATCGGGCAGATGCTGCTGGAACAGTTCCCATCCCGTCTTGCCGTCGCCGGCACAATGGGTGAGCAGCGTCGGGAACATCTTGCCCACCATCAGTACCAGCATCTCGCACGAGTCGCAGTCATCCTCGACGATGAGGATTGCTGCAGGTGAGGAGGTTTGTGAGTCTGCCATGGCCACCGTAATCTCGGTCATGATTCACCTTTAAGAGTGATGATCCTACAGAGAAGCAGCATGAATGTATTGAGACACCGCAAACAGTGGCAGCGGCGCCTGCCTGATCGGCACCAAGTAAAAAGGGTATCCGCCATCCGTTAGATTGCAACACGCTAATAATTTACATATAATTTTCTGCGTCTCGATGCCCGTATAACTGTAGTAGAGCGGGCAACCGGCAAAAACTTTGGATGGTGCTGCAATTCCCGCCTGGCAGGAGCATGGACACCTTGGGAACCTGTCACAAGCCGTGCGAGGAAAAGTACGAAAAACTCACCGCCAACTTCGCTTCGCTCGGGTCCCGTTTTAGCCGCTCTAGCTGGGGGTAATCGCGAATCGGTTTGCGGAATTGCCAACGCACGAGGCGTTATGACATCATGTATGTAAGGCTGCATGTCGGACCATTACAACGGGAGAGTTACTCAAATGAGCCAGGCACACTACCTGATGGAGCACGTCGAAGAGGCCAAACGGCTCGACCTGAAGACCGAGGGCGGACCGGTGTTCAGGCAAGCACTCTGGGCCGGGATTCAGCCAGGCATGCGGGTGGCAGACATCGGTTGCGGTTCGGGAAAGACCAGCTACTACCTGCACAAGCTGGTACAACCGGGGGGGGAGATGGTCGGCGTCGATGCCTCCCGAGCCCGCGTGCGGCATGCCGAGGAGAATTACGGTGGGAAGGGGATCGTTTTTGCCTGCAGGGATTTCTACCGTCCGCTGCGGGACTTGGGCGCGTTCGACTTCATCTGGGTGCGTTTTGTCCTCGAGTACCACTGTTCGAAGAGCCGGGAGGTGGTTGCCAACCTGGCGCAGCTGTTAAAGCCCGGCGGCATCATGTTCCTGGCGGACCTGGACCACAACTGCCTGAACCACTACGGGCTCTCCTCAAGGTTGGAAACCTCCCTCAAGGGGATCATGGCCACCCTGGAGGCCCTGCACGACTTCGACCCGTATGCTGGGAGAAAGCTCTATTCCTACCTCTACGACCTGGGTTTCGTCGATATCAGCGTGGAGATGGAGCCCCATCACTTGATCTACGGTGCCCTGAACGATATGGACCGCTACAACTGGACCAAGAAGATCGAGGTGGCCGCCAAAAACTCGGGCTACAGCTTCGACGCCTATCCCGGTGGCTACCACGAGTTCCTCAAGGAATTCAAAGAGTTCTTCGCCGACCCCCGCAGGTTCACGTACACCCCCCTCATTTACTGCAAGGGGCGCAAGGCTCCCCTCCCCTTCACGCCTCTATTCTGAATTCTGCGCCTGCACCGACGTTACGCACCGAAAGGCGCCCCGGGATGTTTTTCTCGATGATGATCTTCGACATGTAGAGGCCGATCCCGGTTCCCTGCTCGGGTCCGCGGGTGGTGAAGTAGGGGTCGAAGATCTTGTCGAGGATCGCCTCGGGTATGCCTCCCGCGTTGTCGGTGACCGTCACCACAGCCTTGTTGCCCGCAGGGAAGATCCTGATGTCGATCTGCCTTTTACGATCATCCTTCCTGGCCAGGAAAGCATCCCGTGCATTGAACAACAGGTTGAGGATGACCTGGGAAAACTCGTTAGGATGCCCGAAGATAGCCGGATCGTCTACCGTCTCGATCTGGATCTCGATGCATAACTGGCGGAAGCTCTCCTCGATGAGCCCCAGCGTGTTTTCCACCACCCGCTTCACCTCGAAATGCATCTTTTCCTTGTCCGGTCGGAAGAAGTTCCTGAAATCGTCGATGGTCTTCGACAGGTGGGCGAGCACCTTCATGAACTTGGCAACGCTCCCCCTGAGGTAGTCGCGGTCGAAGATTCCCTGGTCGTACATGACTGGCAGTTCCTGGACGATGAGCCCCAGTTCGTTGAGCGGCTGGCGCCACTGGTGCGCGATGTTGCTGATCATCTCGCCCAAGGCGGCCAGCCGGCTCTGCTGCAGCAGCATGCGCTCCTTTTCGCGCAACTCCTCGAGCGCTGCCACGCGCTGGGCCGTCTCCTCTTCGAGGTCGAAGTAGGTCCTCTCCAGCTCTTCGTGCTGCAGTGCCAGTTTGGCCCGGCTCTGCACCAGGTCCTCGGTTCGCTTGGCCACCCTGATCTCCAGATCGCGCTTGGCCGACTCCAGCGCGCCGATCAGTTCGCAGTTGCGGATGCTGATGCCGATGAAGGAGGCCAGCCCCATGATGAGGCTGATGTCGCGCTCCACCAGGGGCTTTCTGCTTTTCACGTGCTCCACCGCCAGTACCCCCAGCGAGAGATCCTCGCAGACGATAGGGCAGCAGATGAACGCCCGGGTCCCACTGGACGTGGCGCAGGCAAGTCGACGCGCTCCCAGGACCTGGTTCGCCCCTTCCGGGTCATTCACCAGGAAGGGGCGCTGTTCCCGAAAGGAACTGAGGTAGATGTCCGGTTCATCGTCGTGGTTCAAAGACCAGCGCTGTGATGCGAGGCACTCGATTGCCTCGGGTGAGAAGCCGTAGCTGGTGCCCAGTTCGAGGCAGGTGCGCCCGCGGTCCGCCAGCAGGATGAACCCTCGGTCGTAATCGAGCCGGTTGTGCATGATCCGGGCGACATCGGGGAGCATATCATCGACGCGCCGATAGCTGCCGAGCCGATGACCGATCTCGTGGGTGAGCAGCGCGTTGTTGAAGTTGAGATCGATCTGGTCCAACAGGTTGTCGATGGAGTCCTTCGTATTGGTGAGGCTCGTCTTGAGCGCCGCATTCTCGCTGCGATTCGCAGCGAGAGCCAATAGGAGATAGAGGCTTAAGGACACCGGCAATGCCACCGGTAAAAATGAGAAGCCGCTGGCCGCGGCCAAAGCCAGGTTGCCGGCAGCCAGCAGCAAGACGGTGAGGTTTCTGGCACGCTTTAGGTACATATACAGCGCCTTATCCCAAGTGACGAGGTAGCGGCACACCTCGCCCCCTTGGAAGACGCACTCGGGATGCTGGATGGTCGGGAGGTGCTGGTTTTCCGGGAAATACTGCAGGTCGGAGAGCTTGTGGTTGAAAATGAGGACGATGGCCTCGAAAAATCCGATCCGGTTCTCGCACTGGTACGGCTTCTCGAGCCCGGGTTCGAGCGGAGTCACCACGATTTCCACCGAATTGGAGGAGATCCTGTGCGACTCGTAGCGGGAGGATCTGGTGAAGTTAGCGGTGGTTTTGCTGATGATATCGAAGGTGCTGGAGGCGTCGACCAGCCCGAGGATGTACTGCCGCATGGCACCCAGGACATCGGGGGACGCCGCATAGCGGCCGGCTTCGCGTGCCAGTTTCGGGTTGCCCGTCATCTGGACCAGCTTTTCGTAGAAGCGGTCCACCTGTTCCTGGGTGAACCAGTGCGCCTGGTCGGCAACCTCGTACTCCTTCATCGCCGCGTATTCCAGCAGTTCGGTTATGTCGACATAACTGTATTTGCGCTTGATGAGCAGGATGAAGGAGTTGATGATCCTGCTGTTGTAGAGGGGTGCCTTGGTCAATCCAGTAGGTTCCATGCGTCACCGGTCCGCGGCTTCGGAGGCCGCCTTCTTCACGCTGCGAAAGAGGCTGTCGCAATACCTGAAGTAGTCGTCGGTGTACTGGAGGTCCAGAATCCAGAGCTGGTAGATCTTGTCGCAGGGAAGTGCGTTCTTTTCCACGTACGACAACGGATAGGTAAGCACCGGCATCTCGCCCCCCTCGTAGTGCGGGCTCACCTTATCGAGCCCAAGTCGAACCAGATCGGCAGGCAGTTCCTGGTCGAGGATGACCAGCGTGACGCAGTTGGTGAGGTCGGCCATGTTGAATCCGGCATCGGTGCAGTTTACCAGGATGAATGCCTTGAGTGCGCCAGACTTGCGCAGCGCATAGCTGTAGGTTTCCTTCTTGAACCCAAGCCGTCGGTACTCGTTCGCCAGTTGGCCCGCCTCGACGTTCCCCGGCTCCAGGTCGAAGGCGTCGATCATCAGCCCCCCTGAGCTGTATTCGTAAAAACTCGCCAGTTCGGACCGGTCGAACTGGCTGCTCGGCAAGAGTTCCCAGGGCTCGGGCCAGGGTGTGGACCCGCCCGCCCCGGTTCCCTTGAACCGTGCATAGGCAAATTGGTCCAGCGAGCAGGCCCTCGGGTCGCGCTGTTGCACGGCAAAACCGCCGAATACGCGGCTGGGGAACTTGTTGTCGGGCCGGTAGTAGCAGTAGACGAAGCGCAGGTGCGCGAAGTAAAAATTCCCCAGTTCGTTCAGGTAATTTCCGACCTGGTCCAGCACGGCGAGACCGGCGCGGATCGATACGGACTTGCGGGCCGCGTGGTGGTGAATCAGCCAGGAATTCTCGTAGAAGCGGACCATCGCCATGTGCCCGAGGATGGCGCCGCGGTCCTGGTAGATGAAATGCCGTGCGATGTGGGGATTCTCGTCGTAGAGTTTCGCGTAGGTCGTCTTGATCTGCTCCTTGTTTGCCTGGAAATAGGCGTACTTCTCGGGGTAGATGAAGCCGGTTTCGAAAAAAAATCTCCACAGGTCGTCCTGGTCCACCTCGGTTCCCACATAGGATCGCTCGTTTTCGGCCTGGTGCAAAAGCGACAGCAGCTTCACGTGGTCGCGGATGTCCATGTCGAGAATCGCCAGTCCGCAGCGCACCGTCCCGCCCCCCTCCCCTGCCTCAGGCGGGTTACGGAACACCACCTGGGCCTTGCAGCGGATGCTGAGTCCCTGGGCGAAGCTCAGCTTCAACGTCGGGATGATCAGCCCCGCCATCAGCACGGAATCCTCTTCGTGCTCCTCCACCGAAAAGCCGGAGCCCGAAAGATCCATCACCTTCAGGTTGACCCGCTTGCCGATGATCGGGTGCTCGAAAACGATGTTGGGCGAAGGGACCAACTGCTGCCGAGAGTTGCGGTACCTTTTCCCCTTGAAGCGCTGCAGGTTCTGGTTCACCTGTCTCAAGACGAAGGTGCTACCGGAGCGCAACCTGCTGTGCCAGAGGATGTCGCAGGCGCCGGAGTACAGTACCGTGTCGCCTGCGGTCAAACGCAGGTTCAGCGGCGTTTCCTGATTGATCCAGCAGAAAATCTCGGGAGCCTGGCCCATCGCCTCGGTGCGCAGCGAAACCGGCGTGAAGTCGAGCACCTCGCCGTGCAAGAGCGCGCCGTGCTGACTCAGTTGCACGGCGATGCCGGAACTTGCGTGTCGACGTATCTTCCTCAGCTGGAATTCGCGGCAGGTGACCGGCAGGACGCAACTCAGTCCGCTCTCGTCAACCGAGGTCACTTCGGGTTTAACCAAGAGGTACTTTTTGCCGTCGGGGATGAGCAGGTAATCGAAGCGGTAATTCAGGAGCAACTGCTGCAAGCCCGCGGTCTCGGCCCAGGTGCAGTCCAGGTGCTCGCCGGCGCAGGGGAGCGGCCGCGCGCGCAGCGTGACGGCGTTGTCGTAGCAGACGTGCCTAAGTCCGACAAGGACGGTTTGATCCTGGAAGTTCAGGTAGTTGAGCCTGTTGACCAGATGACTCCTGGCGATACTCTTGCCGGAGTCGAGGCCCGCCTCCATGTTAGGTGGCGCGCCTGCTTCGAGCGGAGTTCCGGTGGCTATCTGGTTGCGCTCAGGCATAGGTGTGGCTCCGCTGCGGTTATTTCCCATCGAGTACTTCGCGGATGGTCTTCAAAAGCAGGGTCGGAAGCACCGGTTTTGGGATGAAGCGGATGCCGGGCACCTGCAACCCGCCGAAGGTGTCGGCCGGATAACCGCTGGTAACGAGGACTTTGAGGTTGGGGCTGATCCGGGTGAGTTCCTCGTAGACCTCTTTGCCGTTTTTCCTGGGCATGATGGAATCGAGAAACAGCAGGCTGATCTGGCCGCGATGCTGCTTGAACTTGGCGATGGCATCTTCGCCGTCGAACGCCTCGATGACGCGGTAACCGTAGGCTTCCAGGATCTTGCGGTCCAGGTTGCGGGTGGCCTCGTCATCCTCGGCAACCAGGATGGTCTCGGTGCCCCCCTTGGGCGTCGGTTCCGGTTCCCTAGCCTGCGTCACCGATTCTCTCGAGGTGAGTGGCAGGTAGATCTGGAAGGTGGTCCCAAGGCCCGGCTCGCTGTAGCAGTTGATGAAGCCGTTATGCTGCTTGATGATCCCGTAGACGATGGAGAGACCGAGGCCGGTCCCCTTCCCGGCCTCCTTGGTGGTGAAAAACGGTTCGAAGATGCGGGTGCGGATCCTGTCATCCATGCCCACCCCGTTGTCGCTGAACCTGAGGCTCGCGTACCTGCCGGGCGTGCCGTAGCCGTGCAACCTGACGAACTGCTCGTCCAGGTCTATGAGCGCGGTGCTGATCCTGATGGTGCCTGCCGAGGGGATGGCGTCGCGGGCGTTGGTGGCGAGGTTTATGAGCACCTGCTCGATCTGACCCGGATCCGCCAGGATGGTGGGATCGTCGGGGGTAAGGTTAGCCTGGTAGGTGACGTTCTCTTTCAAGAGCATGATGAGCAGGCGCTCGACCTTCTTGATGATGCCGTTGAGGCTCACCGGCTTGGTCTCGATCGGCCCCTTCCTGCTGAAGCCCAGGAGCGCCTGGGTCAGGTTGGCCGCGCGACTGGCGGCCTCCAGTATCTGATGCACGTTCTCGGAAAGCGGGCCGTTTTTCTCCAGCTTCAGGTTCACAAGGCTCGCATGGCCGATGATGGCGGTAAGTATGTTGTTGAAATCGTGGGCGATGCCGCCGGCCAGCGTTCCCAACGCCTCCATCTTCTGGGACTGCCTCAACTGCTGTTCGAGGCTCACCCGCTGGCTGATGTCGCTGCCGATGGTCGAGGCGCTGGTCACGATGCCTTCGGCGTCCACGATGGGGGAGATGGTGAGCGACATGTTGATGATTTTGTCGTCTTTTCTGCGGTGCAGCGTCTCAAGATGCTCCACGTGCTCGCCAAGCCGGGTGTTCTCAAGGATCTGCTCCAACTCGTTCTCGGCCCCCTCGGGCAGTACCAACGCGTAGGACCTTCCCTTCATCTCCTCGCGGCTGTATCCGTAGATCTTCTCCGCCCCTCGGTTCCAACTGGTTACGGTCCCATCAAGTTCCAAGCCAATGATGGCGTCGTCGGAAGCCTCGACGATGGCCCCCATTTGAAGCAGCTGCTCGTCTGCACGGCGCTGCTGGGTGATGTCGTTCAGAATCACCAGGTTTTTTCTGCCGATGATGGAGCCGAAAATCTCGACTATGCGCTGCGTGCCGTCTTTGCAGGTGACCCGATACCGGTGCGGCTCTATGTCGTTTCCGGTGTGCCTGGCCTTTTGCTGGGCATGTTCCCAGTGCGTCCGCGCCTGCTGGCGGTACACCTGGTCCGGATATGCCCGGCCCCACCAGTCGTCCAGGTCGTGCAAGTCATCTCTTGTATAGCCGAATACCTTCATGAACTTCTCGTTCAGGAAGGTGATGCGTTCTTCCTCGTCGTAAATCACCATGGCGATGGGAGAACACCGGATCACCCGCTGGAACTCCTCCTCGCTGGAGACCAGCGCCTGGCGCTGATGCTTCTTATCCAATGCCGCGCGCACGGCAGCCGGCAAGCGTTTGAAATGCTTTGGATGTTTAACCACGTAGTCGTCCAGTCCGCGCTTCATGGCCTCGACGGCGATCTCCTCGTTCCCGGTGCCGGTGAACATGATCACCGGGCAGTCGGGAAGCACCGAGCGCACCCTGCGCAGCACGTTGAGCCCATCACTCCAATTAAGACGGTAATCGGTGATTACCAAGTCGAATCGGGGGGCAGCCAGCGCCCGGTCCAGCGCGTCTGCTTGGTAAATCTGCTCGACCACCAGTCCCTGGAATTCCTTCTGGAGTTCGTGGATCACCAGGGTGCGGTCATCGGGGTTGTCGTCGACCAGCAGTAGCGCAAGTCGGTCCATGGACTAGCTCCTCTGGTTCGCGGGATTTTGAGGCGTCTGGTTGAAACCGAGCCAGTATTGTGTAAGGGCCTGCATCATGACCAGCAGCGTGTTGAACGAGGGGGGCTTCACCAGGTACGAGTTACAGCCGATTTCATAGGCGCGACCGATATCTGCCGCCTCCGTATCCGAACTGAGCACCACCGCGGGCAGTCGTTTCAAATGCGGTTGCTGGCGTAGCCAGGCCAAAAAGTCGAATCCCAGACGGTTGGCCATCATGTCGAGCAGCACCAATTCTGGCTGAGGATAGCGCTTTGTATCGGCAAACTTTCCCTGTCCGGTTAGATACTGCTGCGCTTCCTCGTGGTTCCCCAACGCCTGCACCGGCGTTATCACTCCCACGCGCTGCAGTGCCAGCCGGATAAACCGGGAGTCATCCAGGTTGTCGTCCAAAAGCAGAATCGTGTGATTTACGTAGCTCATGCAGGTCGTCCTTTGGGTGGAACCGGGGGTGGTGCTCGTCGCGTCGGCTCAGGGTCAGCACTGAACTGTCAAACAAGCGATGTCGTGTCAATGCTTGCAGCATAACAGCCACATACCTGCTTACCGTCACATTATGCTTACCGGATTATTTGGAGTTCAAACTGTTTGTCGTTGAACATAAAGCGCTCACTAGGTATCTTGCAGCCAGCAACGATCAACAATAACCTGGCACCAGTCACAGTTCACCGTTCGCTCGCTCAACCGTTTCAAGCTCGATCCAGAACCGGCTCCCCTCACCCAATCGGGATTCGACACCGATGCGTCCGCCGAGTCGGGTCACTGCCTTGCGCGCTATGGCGAGACCTATGCCGGTGCCCGGATAACTTTCCACGCCGTGCAAGCGTTCGAAGACTTCGAAGATCTTTTCCTGATTCTCCGGCGTGATGCCGATGCCGTTATCCTGGACGAAGAGCCGGGTTGTACCGTCCCCTTGTTCTCCCCAAATCCGCAAGGCTGGCGTTACACCGGGTGCCACGTACTTGACCGCGTTGGAAACCAGGTTCATCACCACCTGAACCAGCATGGCATGGTTTCCCCGGACCTCGGGAAGCGGGTGCGCGACCTCCAGCCGAAATTCCGTGTCTTGCACGGCAAGTGCAATTGCCTCATTGACCACCAGGGAGAGGCTGACGGTTTGCAGCATAATGTCCTGGCGGCTCAGCCGGCTGTAGGAGAGCAGATCCAGGATCATCAGGTCCATGTCCTGCCCAGCGGAGATGATGCGTCCCAAAAAACCGTTACGTTTGGACTCGCCAAGCGTCTCGTTGCCATCCTGCAGTATTTGGGCAAAGCTCAGGATGGCCCGCAGCGGCGCACGCAAACCGTGCGACACCGAGAAAGCGAAGGCATCGAGCTCGTCGTTGAGCTCCTGGAGTTGAGCCGTCCTCTCCGCCACCCGTTGTTCGAGCTCCGCGGCGTTCTGCGCGATCTTACCGAAATCCTTGGCATTCTTTACTGCCTGCGCAGCAATCTGTGCCACCGTGGTCAACTGTTCCAGATCGAAGCTGGTAAACCCGGCGGGACCGATCTTGTTCTGAATCTCAAGAAAGCCGACCATTTCCCGGTCATTTTCCAATATCGGGGTGTTGACCACATTGCGGACCCTATGGGTGGCCGGCAGCCCGGGATCGATGCGGGAGTCGTGCAGAGGGTCGTTGCTCAGGTGCGGATTCTCTCCGAAATAAATTCGGGCCGGAACCCGGGCGCCAGAAGCCTTCTCTTTTCCGGAAGCGACCAACTGCCCCAACCGCACCGACCGGGAACTCGAATAGCCGTCGGGGCAGCAGAGCGCGACCAGCCCCTGTTCAGCTCCCAAAATCAGACTCGCCTCTTCTACCACCTGATCCAGGATCTGCTCGATGTCGACCGTCGCGTGCACCGACGTGCTCAACTTGCGCAGGCTCACAAGTGCCTCCTCGGTTCGCTTGTGCTCTGTCGTGTCACTAAGCATGACGCCCAGATACGCGTCGTGCAGTGGGAAAACACTCACCCGGTAAAAGGCACCGGCGAGGCTGCGCAGTCCGAAATCGACCGAAAGTCCACTTTTGATAGCCTGCTGGCAAATCTGTCCAAAACGGGCATCGAAGAGCTCCGGGAACATCTCCTCAGCGCGTGCCCCGGCGATGTCGGCGGCACTATCCGGCGAAAGCTCCCTGGCCGCAGCGTTGGCATCGACCATCCTGACCTCCAGCTGACTTGGTACCGATGCGACCCGCAGCACCATCAACGGCACCTGGACATTGGAAAAAAGGCCGTGGTAGATGCGAAGCGTTTCCTGTGTAGTCATGGGCTGGGGTACCATCGAGGCCTCCTCCAGAGGGTGAACCAAACTGCCAGCGCACCCAGATTATATACGAGTAACGTTAAATTGCATTAATGGTGCCGCAAGTTATTCCGCGACAACCCCAGCAGTCGGAAAGGACAGCAAACGTCGGGACTGGACGAGAAACCTGTGTGACACGAGGGATGCGGTGTGAGGGTGAGACGGGAAGGAAAATGAGGGAAGGCCACCGCGGTGAGGACAGCCGTACCTGCACCGCGAGCGGACCCGTAGGAAGAGAGCGTCGTCTTTAAAAAAGAAGCCGCTTGATGTGATTTCAGATAAGGCCAAGTAAATCCAAGGTACCTGGTTTAGAAATCTCCGCACCTGCACCTGAACGATCCGGCAGGTTAGACAGCGCCACGTTCAGGACCTCCTGCACCTTTTTAAGGGTGTTTGGCTTCTCAACCACCACTGAGATCCCCAGTTTGCCCGCCATTCTCGAAACCTCGGAAGAGGCGTCTGCAGTCACCATCACGATCTGCAGGTCGGGCAACAGTTTCCTTGCCTGTTTGGATAGTTTATAGCCGTCCATAACCGGCATATGGAGGTCGGTTATCATGGTATCGCAGTGATGGGCTCTCATAACCTCCAAGGCCTGCGCACCGCTTGTGGCATAGTGTGCGTTGATACCGTGCTGGTCGACGATACACTCCAACAGGCGCAGGTACAGTGCATCATCGTCCACAAAGAGAATGGGATCTTTCGTCATCTCGGTCTCCGTCTTGCGTAGGACCGCGCGTCCCGCCAAAGCAGAATCTTCAGGAACTCGCGGTTATGCTGGTGAAGGTGGTGGTGTAGGTCCCTACCGTGACTGTGGTCGTAGTACTGGTGCTGCTGGTCGACGCCGAGGTGTGCTGGACGCGCAAGGTCTGGTTCGGGAGAATGGTCCCCGCCGTGCTGGTAAAGGTCCCTCCGTTTATGGAGTATTCGCTGTCGCCTCCCGAGACACTTACCGTGAGCGAATTGGTGAAGCCGCTCAGAGTCACGGTGTCCGACTGGGTCTGGGTGCCCAGGGAGACGCTTGATCTGGATGCAAAGGTGAATGCCGTCGGCGCGCTTGCCGACGATGACGAGGTCTCGGGAAACCAGTCCGCGCCGCATCCGGCTAACCCGACAACAGCAATAAGAAGAAGTAGCGCCCTGAAGATCACCCAGTTGTTCGTATCCATTTCCGGTTACTCGCCTTTTCCTTCAGTTTGCTCGCTTTTCCCATCGGGTGGTTCGTCCAACCCGCTGGACTCGCCCTTCATCGGCGGGTAGCCGGGTTTGCCGGCGCTGTCGTTGGTCACTGCGTCCTTTATCGGAGGCGGCCCATCTTTTTCGGGCACCACGACCAGAACACCGCCCAGTTGCCTGCAAACGCCGACAAGGGTATCTCCACGCGGAGAGGACATTTCCACGGTGGCTCCTTCAGCTTTGTCCTGACACGCGTCGATCGCCTCTTGCGGGGGCTTCGGTGGCCTGTCTTCCGAGCCGGGTCCGAGGCTTGCCCAAACGCCGACCGGAACCAGCACAGTCAGCAGCGCCAGCGCCATCTCCTTGGTATACCGCATTTCATCTCCTTTCGTTGTTTGGGTAAGTCTGCCGCGCCTTGACAGCCGGACTCACGGTCGGCCGCTGATGAAGGACAGATTGGTAAACCGCCAGCCGCTCGCGTTGAGTAGGAAAACGAACAGCGGGTCGTGCGGGTCGTGGTGCTTCAGCAGTTTTTTCACGTCGTTAATCGACCTGATCTTCGCGCTGTTCACCTCGGCAATGATATCTCCGCTCCGCACGCCGCCTCGGAAGGCCTCAAGTTCGCGATCCAGCACAAGGACCGCAACCCCTCGCGAGGAATGCAGCTTCTGACGTGCCTCGCCGTCCAGGCGAATCTCGACCAGGGTCATCCCCAGCAGGCGGAAGCTGGTGTCGCTCTCCTCGAAGTTCGCGCCCCGACTGGTTGACTCCAATTCCGGTGCGGATACCGTCTTTTGCCGCGCTCCCAAAAAGGGCATTCCCATGATTCACCTCCAATCGGGCAAGTCTGCTGGGCCACGAGGGTGCCTTCCCTCGTGCTCGCAGCAGCGACGCTGAGACAGTTCCTCGGGTTCAGGCCGCAGCTTTTCCGCCAAGGCGCGCTGGGCCGGGGTGAGGACACTCTGGATCCGGAAGCGAGTCTTGGCACGCGAGACGATCCGCTCGGTCTCGATGCCGGCTAGCGCAGCAGCGGCGCTTCTCACAGCCGCCTCGTTGAAGCTGGCGGCCTGCTCGGCCTGGCGCAATTGTCGTCGCAGTTCCGATTCTTTTTTCTGCTGGGCTGCCCCTTTCTCGCGCTCCTCGGCGAGGAAGGCCTTGATCTGTACCTTCTGGGCGTCGGTCAGTTCAAGAACACGTGCCAGGTGGTCCGGAAACGGAGGTGGGGAAAAGGCTTCCTCGCAGCCTGGACCAGGCGCCCCCGGACCACCTAGGCTGCCAGGACCGGCAGGGCCTCCGGGGCCGGAAGTGGCGTGGCAGATGACGGTGCCACCTACAAGCATTGTAGAAATTGCCATTGCCATAAGTTCTTTTCTCATCGCAGTTCTCCTTTAATTGACATGCGGGCTGTGTCGTGTATTTACTAGCCGAGTCATTCGGTTTAACCCAACCTGGTTCCGGGTCGCTGTACCTGCTTCGATCCTACCTCAGTACGTAGTTAAGTTGGGTCAAGAGATATTGATATTTGTAGACATGCAGGACCGGATTGCGGCAGTCTCTTTACAATTCTTAACAGCCATGACGCGGGTTTCCGTCTATACTGGCCACAAAATATTCAGGTGGGAGCAAGAACATGCAGAAGAAAATATTAATCGTGGATGACGACACCGGCCTTTGTGAGCTTTTGAGTAGTTATCTTGCGACGGAGGGTTTCAGTGTCGATACGGTGCATGACGGTGCAGCCGGAGCCGAGCGTGCCGTGGCCGACGACTACGCCCTCATTGTGCTGGACGTCATGCTCCCGTCACTCAATGGTTTCGACGTGTTGCGCAGGATACGCCAGGTCTCGCAGGTGCCGGTTTTGATGCTCACCGCCCGTGGCGACGAGATCGACCGGATCGTCGGGTTGGAACTGGGGGCGGACGATTACCTGCCCAAGCCGTTCAACCCGCGCGAGTTGGTGGCACGTCTGCGCGCCATTCAACGCCGGATGCTGGCACTGCCCCCCGCCGGCGAGAGCAAGCCCAACACCCTTGAAATCGGGGACGTGACGCTGGACCTGGGAATGCGTACCGTGCTGCGCGCGGGGAGTCCCGTAGAACTTACCTCGTTGGAGTTTTCCGTCTGCGAGGTGCTCTTGCGTCTGGCGGGAACGGTGGTGAGCCGTGAAGAATTGACCCGGCAGGCCCTGGGACGTGAGTTCGGCAGCTTCGACCGAAGCATCGATGTGCATGTCAGCAGCCTGCGCAGAAAACTCGGCCCGGGTGCCGGTGGAACCGACCGAATCAAATCAATCCGCGGCGTAGGCTACCTTTATGCCTATTCGGCCAGAGCCTAGTGGCGAGCCCAGGGGCATCCAATGCGTAGTATGTTCGTAAAATTGTTCATTTCCTTCTGGCTGGCAACTATCCTCTCCGGCCTGGTTTTTTTCCTGCTTGCCTTCAATCTGAGATTTGCCCCTCTGCACGAGAAGCGCAAACGGCACTTCGAGGCCGAACGGGACAACATCATCGTCCAGGGGCTTACCTTGTACGGCAAGACAGCCGCAGCAAGCTTCGAAAAGGACGGGAAGGTGGCGAGATTTCCCGAAGCGCCGTCCCCCGACAATCGGATACAGGCGTACCTTTTCGACGCCAACGGCAACCCGCTGACCAAGGAGGTCCCGGCTCCGTTTTCCTCCGCCGTGCGAACCTTAAATTCCGGCAGGCACCCTGAGGCCGGTCCTGAGCTGGATGTTCTCAGGGTGCGTGTACAGGGGCCTTCTGGAAAACCGTATCTTGCCGTGGCCCGGGTTTCCTCCTTGCCGCCGCCCGGCGAGGGGCAGCACGAGCCGCGGCTCCCTTTCCCGCCCGAATTCTGGCTGCAGATGTTGATCACCTTCGTGGTGAGCGGCGGGGTCTGTTATATGCTCTCCTGGCGCATTACCGCTCCGGTGCGCCGGTTGCGCTCGGCAACCCAGGAATTGGCCGGAGGCAATCTCGGCAGCCGGGTCCGTGTAAACCACGAGGAAAAAGGCGACGAACTGACGGACCTGGGACGCGATTTCAACCTCATGGCAGTCCGCATCGAGAAGCTGGTGAACGCTCACAAGCAACTGGTCCGTGACGTCTCCCACGAGCTGCGCTCCCCGCTTGCCAGAATGAACGTGGCACTGGAAATCGCCCGAAAACAATCGCCCCCCTCGGCCGAACCGGCCCTGCAGCGCATCGGTCTGGAGGGGGAACGCCTGAACCTTCTGATCGGCGAACTGCTCACCTTAAGCCAGCTGGACGGTGGAGGCGGCGGGGAAATGACTGCCGTTGACTTGGGGGATCTTGCCAAGGAAGTGGTGCAGGATGCTGACTTCGAGGCTTGCGCCATTGATCGCCGGGTCAACCTAACGTCGGCATCCGGTTTGGTTCTGCAGGGTAACCGCAAGTTGCTGCGGCGCGCGCTGGAAAACGTGGTTCGCAACGCGGTCCGCTACACCGCCCCAGGCACAGCCGTCACGCTCACCTTGGAGCGAGCCGCAGGTCCGCAGGCCGTGGTGCGCGTCAGGGACGTGGGACCCGGAGTGCCCGAAGGGCAGCTGACCGACATCTTCCGCCCCTTTTACCGCGTGGCAGAGGCACGCGACCGGGAAAGCGGTGGTACGGGCATCGGGCTCGCAATTTCCGAGAAGACCGTGATCCTGCATGGCGGGACGATTGTGGCGAGAAACCTGCCGGACGCCGGCCTGGAAGTGGAGATCAGGCTGCCGCTTACCGCTCGGCAATGACCTAGCCAGGGACCGGGGAATGGGGCCGGGCGGGGGAGCTATAACTGACCTATCGGGTGGGGTAACGGGGGAAACCAACGGACCATCTCAAGCAGGTTTAGAAACGTAGTGATTTCCTTTTAGGTAGAATCGAAGCGGCAGTGCTGCCCAATCACCGGCATAGGCGACGCCGACGCGCGTCCGCGCTATAATCTCCGGGGTTTCTTCCCCTTCCCTGCCGACAATGAAAAAATCCTCGCTGACCAGGTCGTGACCGTTCAACCGGCCGTCGATCTCAAGCGCCTTGCACAGCAGCCCGGGGCCGCTGGTCCTTGCCTCGATGTTCCGCACCGGCTCCACTGCCCGGATCAAAACCGCCGAGCCATGTCCTTCCGGTTCGGTCACCACGTTCATGCACCAATACATCCCGTAGACGAAGTACACATAGGCATGACCGGGAGGCCCGAAGAGGACCTTGGTCCGCTTGGTGAGTCCCTTTGACGAATGGGCCGCCAGGTCGTGCGGCCCGAGATAGGCCTCGACTTCCACGATCCTGCCGACCCTTTCGACTCCCTCGACACCGTGCACCAGGTAAGCGCCCAAGAGGTCCAGGGCAACCTCAACCGTATCCCGGTCATAAAACGAGCGCGTCAACCGCTGCGAAAGGTCCATCGCCGGCACCGGAGTTAAAGGAGTTTTTCTCTTGCCAGCGCCTGGTAAACCTTCTCGGCCAAATCTCTGGCGACGGTGATGACATTCTCCGGTTCCGAACTTGTAACGGTTGCTGCCCAGAGAAGCTTGCCGGACGTCGTTTCGAACACGTTCACCTGCATGGTGGCGACATCGTAGCTGGAGATGTAGGTCGGCCCTGCCATCGATCCGTAGTAGCCGTACAGGTCCCAGGTCGGAAACGCCTCGGGGTACCAGTAGCCCGGATAGGTGTTGACGTAGCTTGGCTGCACGGTCGTCTGCCGTTCCACCTTCAGGGTCTGCACCGTCAACACCGAGTCTGCACCTATTTTCCCGACCGCCCGGTCCAGCGCTTCACGCTCGGTCTTCGCGCCGCTGGGCATGAGGGTGTGGCTGGCGACTGCAGGCAACCCCTTCTTGGTAAGCTCACCGGCGAGTACGTCCTCATAGACGGCCCTATTGCTGGACTTCTTGGTAATACTCACCACGAGCGTTTTCTGCAGTCGCGCATGCCGAATTCCGGGGTTGCGCCAGGTATCGACTACGGAAACCGAGGAGCAGGAACAGAGCAGCGTTGTCGCAAGCAGCAAAACGGCAAGCTTCAGATTGCTTCGCATGGGGTGCCTCCTTGTGGGCCCGGGGAAGTGACTCTCGACGGGCCGGAACTGGGCTAGGCTCCAGGCTCGCCCGGTAGTTGTCTCAATCCAAAATAGGTATATCAAGTTGCCGCGAGTTGGCAATATACTATACTTGGTGGTGCTTAATCATTAAGCCGCCTTTCGCACGGCGATTTCCCGCTTCGCGGCCCGCTCACCGGCACCGTTTCACCCCGCAGTCCTCATTATCGTGCTCGAACCGAGGGCAACGAAGTCACCGGAGGATGTCATGGAACAGGTAAAGCACATTCTGGTGGTCAGCAGGTTGAGTGAATATTGCAGGGATGCGGTGGGTGTCGGCATATCGCTTGCCAAGAAGTACGGTTCCAAAATTACCGTGCTCCATTTGGTAACCAATCCGGTGACCATGGAAGCCCTCAACGCGCCGCTCCCCTACCCAAACGGCAGGCACAAATCCTATGCCAGCATTCAGGAGGAGGCCCGGGAGGAACTGGATCGCATTCTCAAGAGGGAGATCAGTTCGGGGCTCCCCATCCAGATCCTGGTCAAAGAGGGGAGACCGATCGATGAAATCGTTCAGATAGTCAACGATGAAGGAATCGATCTCATGGTGCTTCTTGCCCATGAGGAAGGGCGCCTTGAGCATCTTCTTTTCGGACGGGATAACGATGCGATTCTCCGCCGGATGCCCTGCTCGATCCTGCTGGTGAAGCGCGAACCCGAACCGGTCAACTGGTAAGCTACCCTTCGCTTCGGCTTTTCCTGCCAGGCCCCGCTCGGCTTGGCGGGTAAAGCCGGACCCGCCTTTTTCGCGCGCTTGCCAAGGAGATAGCACGATGCAGCAATGGATTTGCACCATCTGCCAGTACGTCTACAGTCCCCAGGAAGGCGACCCGGTTAACGACATCCCGCCCCAGACCCGCTTCGATGATCTGCTTGAAGCCTGGCACTGCCCGGTTTGCAAGGCAAATAAAAGCTTTTTCATACCCTATTGCCCGGAATAAAATAACGGTGCGTCGGTCACCGTCCCACCTTGCGGCTCGTTCCGCGAGGCAGCGGCTCTGCGTCAGGTTCAATCCGAACCGAATCGTGCCGTTGCGTCAGCGTCTGGTGAACCTTTCGGTGGAGTTGGCGAGGAATATGCCGATAACCATGCCCAGCTTTTCATCGTTTGGAACCGAGAACCCGTGGTTGTTCAGGTGCTGGCAGATGTAGTCGAAGCCAAAAGGCATGGCGAACTTGCAATCGGCGTTGTCAATCTTGCAATAGTACATCTCGCGAGATGTCCCTGGCAGTACTGCGCCGATTTCAGCCGTTTGGCAGTTGGTGGGATCCGGCTCCTGCGTTCCCATTCGTCGACTGGCTTTGCGCATGGCACACCTCCAAGACATAAAGAGTGATGTCATTATAAGATACTTCTAATTCATGTAAACCGCAGAGGATATATTAATCACGGATGGATACCTTCGCTGCATGCTCGACAGGATTTACCAGCGGCACTGGCTCTGCTTCTGTGCTATAAGTAGAGCGGCAGCAGCAATTGATCGATACCGCTTTCACCGTGATTCTGACAGGATCTTCATGCCCCTCATCGAAACCCAGGCCATCAGCAAAAACTACCGCATCGGAACGCGCGATATTGCAGTTCTCGATGCCGTGACTCTCTCCGTCGCCGAAGGGGAGTTCCTGGTGGTGAAGGGAGAAAGCGGCAGCGGCAAATCGACCCTACTGACCCTCCTCTCTGGCTTGGACCGCCCCGATGCCGGCCGCGTCCTGATCGACGGCAACGACATCACCGACCTGAGCGAGGACAGGCTGGCTCCGCTTCGCAACTCGACCTTCGGGTTCGTGTTCCAATCCTTCCACCTGGTCCCCTCGCTCACCGTCCTTGAGAACGTCATGTTTCCCGCCGAACTGCGCGGCGATGCCGGTGCGCGACAGGCCGCGGAGGAGTTGCTGGCTCGGGTCGGCCTCGCCGGGCGCATGACCAGTTTTCCGCACCAGCTCTCTGGAGGGGAGAAACAGCGTTGCGCCATCTGCAGGGCCCTGATCAACCAACCGCGCATCGTCTTCGCCGACGAACCGACCGGCAATCTCGATTCGGTCAACGGGGCCGCAGTGCTCGACCTGCTCCTGGAACTGCACCGCGAGCGCAACACCACGCTGCTGATGGTCACCCACAGCCTGGAGATCGCCCAGCGGGCCGACCGGATGGTGACCCTGAAGGACGGCAGGGTCGTGGCGGACGACAGCCGTGCTTAATCTCCGTTTTATCGGCCGCCAGATCTCCGGCGCCAAGCGCCAATCCACGGTTTTCGTTCTGTGCGTCGCCCTTTCCATGATTTCCCTCGTCTCGTTGGGCAGTTTCAGCAGAAGCGTGCAATCGTCGCTCTTGCGCGATGCCCGCGTACTGCATGCCGCCGACCTCATCATCCACGCCCACGCGCCGCTACCTGCCGGACTCGAAGCCGAGATAACCTCTCTTGCGCGTCAAAAGCAGCTGCTAACCGCGCGTTACTGGGAATTTTATTCGGTGCTGCGCACAAGCACCGGCGATGCTTCGCTTTTGTGCAACGTGAAGGTCGTCGAGTCCAGATACCCCTTCTACGGCTCCGTGGTGCTCGCCTCTGGGCGACCCTTCACCGACGTCTTGCGGCCCGGGAGCCTGATCGTAGAGCAGAGCCTGTTGGATCGCCTCCAGGTACGGGTGGGCGATGCCTTGCGCGTCGGCAATGCGACCCTGACAGTGCGCGACGTAGTGCTGCAGGAGCCTGACCGACCGGTCAACTTCTTCGCCCTCGGGCCGCGGGTATTCGTAGTTGCCGACGATCTGGCCTCGCTGAACCTTCTGGGGAGCGCCAGCCGTGCCTCGTACGTTACCCTCGGCAAGGTGTTGCACACCAAGGACCTGGACCGGGTCGTAGCCGACTTGCGTCGTGCGTCCGGGGACAGCCGGGTCCGCATCGAAACCTACCGAAGCGCCGACTCGCGGGTGAAGCGCTTTTTCGACAACCTCCTTTTCTTTCTCGATCTAAGCGGCATATTCACCCTGCTTTTGGCGGGCTTCGGCATCCAGAGCACGCTCTTTGCGCTTTTGAAGGAACAGGAACGTACCATTGCGGTGATGAAGGCGATCGGGGCCCGAAGCCGGTACGTCATCGGCCATTTTCTCGCCGTCACACTCACCCTCGGCCTGGCCGGCACCGCAGTCGGCCTCGGCGCCAGTTTCATACTGCAGCAATACCTGCCGGTACTGTTCCGCGGTTTGATGCCGGCGCGCGTCGAGCTGGTCATCGCACCCTGGGCCATAGCAGAAGGCATGCTCATCGGGTTCCTCGTGGTGCTCCTCTTCACCGCCCTCCCCTTGTACCGGCTGAAAGAGGTGAAACCGCGGGCGATCTTCGGCAAGGAAGAGACCGGCTTCTTCTGGAACCGCGCCACCTGGGTGATCGCCGGAACCGGAGCGCTCTTTTTCCTCGCCATGGTCCTTTTGCGGATACGCGACCTGAAGACCGGCCTCTACTTCGTTCTCGCCCTTGCCGGGTTGATCCTGCTTGCCTGCCTGATGACGGCTGCCTCGCTTGCCTACCTGAGACGTCGGACTCCGCGCAATCTTGCCTGGCGCCAGGCACTCAAGGGGCTTTTCCGGCCGCGTAACGCCACCCGCTCGATAACGGTGACCTTGTCCGCCGCACTTGCCGTCATCTTCACCATTACGCTCATAGAGAAGAACCTTGACGCCTCGTTCATCGACTCGTATCCGCCGCAGGCGCCAAACGTGTTCTTCATCGACATCCAGTCGGGCCAGAGGGCGGGGCTAACGGAGATCGTAGGCCCAGCCGCCGAGTTTTTCCCGGTGATTCGCGGCACCGTAACCGCAATCAACGACCAGAGGATCGACCCGGAAAAGGAGCGCCTGTCCCGCGGCGATAACCTGGGGCGCGAGTTCAACTTGACCTACTATGACCGCACGTTGAGCGACGAGCAGATCAGCCAGGGAAAGGGCCTTTTCAGGCAGGACTGGCCCGAGAACCAGGTTTCGGTGCTCGACACCGTGCTCAAGATGCACCGGATGAAGATCGGCGACACGATCAGCTTCAAGATCCAGGGCATTCCGGTGCAGGCGCGCATCTCCAGCGTGCGAAGCCGAATCGGGAGCGGGCTGACCCCGTTCTTTTACTTCGTATTTCCCCGGTCGGTCCTGGCCGATGCGCCCCAGACCCTCTTCTGCGCCGCGAAGCTAAACAAGGCGGAGATCCCGCAAATACAGAACAGGGTGGTGGCGCGCTTCCCCAACATCAGCGTGATCGACATGGCGGAGACCATCAACGTGTTCGGGCATCTGATGGCACGGCTTTCCACCATTGTGCGTTTCTTTACCTCTTTCAGCGTGGTTGCTGGCATACTGATCGTCGTGAGTTCGGTCTTCGCTACCCGGTATGCGCGTATCCAGGAGGCGGTGTATTTCACCATGCTCGGGGCGCGTCGGCGCTTTGTGCTGGCGGTGTTTGCGGCGGAGAGCCTGCTTTTGGGGCTGGTGAGCGGCAGCACCGCCCTGGTGATCGCCCAGGTGGGCAGCCTGATCATCTGCCGCAGAGTGCTCGACCTGGACTACCACCCCTACCCTGGTACCAGCCTGTGGTTGCTGCTGGCAACGGCCCTGCTGGTTTTGGGCGTGGGCATGGCGGCCTCGGTGCCGGTCCTGCGCCAAAAGCCGGCAGCGTTTTTGCGCGAGCAGGCTGACGAGTAGCCGGTTTTCGCCTTAGCTGATCGGACCGGTCCGACCGATCGGCCCGATAAAGCGCCCTGGAGCCCCAATGAGACTAACCAGCCTTCTGCTTGCCCTCGCCGCGTTTACCGTGAGCGCCTTTGGCGCCGGTTGCCAAAAAGAAAGCAGCTCCGCTGCGCCCCCTGCCGCCCAACAACCGCCCCCGGCCTTCCAAGGCACCATCGTCGCCATGGGCGACAGCCTGACCGCCGGCTACGGCGTCCCCGAAACCGATGCCTACCCTGCCCAACTGGAAAAAAAGCTGCACCAGGCCGGCTACCCGTGGAAAGTCGTGAACGCCGGCATCAGCGGCGAAACCAGTGCCGGAGCGCTGTCGCGGGTCGACTGGGTGCTGAGACTTAATCCCGACATCGTCATCCTGGAGACCGGCGCGAACGACGGCTTGCGTGGCATCGACCCCAAGGTGACCCGCAGCAACATAGAGCAGACGGTAAAACAGCTAAAGGGAAAGAACGTGGTGGTGATGCTGGCAGGCATGCGCATGTTCGCCAACCTGGGGGGCACCTTCACCAGGGATTTTGCCAAGATCTACCCGGATGTCGCCTCGCGCGAGAAGCTGATCCTCATGCCGTTTTTCCTCGAAGGGGTCGCCGGCAAACCGGTCCTGAACCAGTCCGACGGCATCCACCCGGTAGCCGAGGGTTATCGGATTGTCACAGACAAAGTGTACCCCTTTGTCTTAAAGGCAATCGAACAGAAGAAAAAAGAGGGACACGGCTGAAGCACTGGCATAGCCCGGCAAGTAAAAAAAGAGCCCAGAAGTAGCGTCTTGGCTTGCCTTTTGCCGAAAATTAATATAGATATACTCTGTTAAAGTGGGCGGTATACAGACGATCTTGGATTCAGGTCTCCCGCCTGGAATGATCCCGATTATCCTGCAAGACCGCTTGCTTCACACCCCGAGCTTTGTCCTTTAGCAGTTGCTACCATTAGGCCATCGCAATCCCGCTGCAAATTCGCTGGCACAGGAGAAGCACGCTTGAACCGATTTTCGCCTTGGTGTGAGGCTACCGATCACGCCGACAAAAAAGAGCGCCTCGGGTCCTGGTCCGCCCCTGCCGATTCTTCCGGCACCGGAGAGCTCAGCCTGAAAGAGGCGCTGCGCTTCGTGCACCGCCCCCTGTACCTCGTCGAGCATAACGGCACCGTCACCGCTGAGCTGGGCGGCGTGGGCCATTTCGGCACCGGCTTCGAAAACGGTCACGCACTCGCCGGCTTCGCTCCTGCCTGCCTTCCCGAACATCTGGGAGATCCCAGCTTTTGCCGCGAACTCGGCATCAGTTACCCCTACCTTGCCGGCTCCATGGCCAAGGGGATCAGTTCCGCGTCGATCGCCGAGGAACTGGGGCGCGCCGGCATGCTCGGCTTCTTCGGTGCTGCAGGTTTGCCGCTCTCCCAAGTGGAGGCTGCCGCCGACCGCCTGCACGCCTCGCTGGGCGATACCCCGTACGGCTTCAACCTGATTCACTCTCCGCACGAGCCCGACCTCGAACGGGATCTCGCCGAGCTTTACATCAAGAAGGGTGTGCGCATCATCGAGGCGTCGGCGTTCCTGGCGCTCACGCTCCCCCTGGTGCGCTACCGGCTGCACGGCATACGTCGCAGCCAGGACGGCCGGATCATCACCCCGAACCGCATCATCGCCAAGGTCTCCCGCGAGGAGCTGGCCGCCAAATTCTTCTCTCCCGCGCCGGAAAAACTGGTGCGCCAACTGGTTGCCAGCGGCCAGCTTAGCGCCGAGCAGGCCGAACTGGCCGAGTTGGTGCCGCTGGCCCAGGACGTGACGGCGGAAGCCGATTCCGGCGGGCACACCGACAACCGCCCTGCGATCGCTCTTTTCCCGACCATCCTGTCCCTGGCGGGCAAACTGGAGCGCCAGTACGGCTACGACTGCAAACTGAGGGTCGGGCTCGCCGGTGGCATCTCCACACCCGCCTCGGCGGCCGCCGCTTTTGCCATGGGCGCCGCCTACATCATGACCGGTTCGGTGAACCAGGCCTGCGTCGAATCCGGTACCTCGGACGCGGTGCGCGCCCTTTTGGCCGACACGCGCCAGGCGGACGTCACCATGGCACCGGCCGCCGACATGTTCGAGATGGGTGTCACCGTACAGGTCCTGAAGCGCGGCACCATGTTCCCGATGCGCGCCGCCAAGCTGTACGAGTTGTACCGGGCCCACAAGAGTCTGGACGAGCTCCCGACGGCCGAGCGCGACAAACTGGAGAAGACCCTGTTCCAGGCTTCCCTGGACGACATCTGGCGCGACACCCGGTCCTTCTTCCTGGTCCGCGACCCCGCCCAGGTGGAGCGCAGTGAACGGGATCCGAAACATCTCATGGCACTGGTTTTCCGCTGGTACCTGGGCATGGCGGCACACTGGGCCAAGGACGGCAAGTCGGAACGCCGCATGGATTACCAGGTCTGGTGCGGCCCCGCCATGGGCGCCTTCAACGAATGGGTTGCCGGAACCTTTCTGGAAGCCCCCGATCGGCGCAAGGTGGTAACGGTTGCGCTCAACATCCTGCACGGTGCAGCCGGACTGAACCGCGCCAACTTCCTGCGCAGCCAGGGGATCAGCCTGCCGCAGGAGGCCATCGTTCAGGAACCGCTCGAAATCGCACACATCAAGGAGTACCTTTGTTGAAAACTGACGATATCAAACCCGCCACCTCCAGCAAAGGCACTCAGCTGGCAATAATCGGTATCGGCTGCCTCTTCCCGCAGGCTGATGACAAGAATGCCTATTGGGCGAACATCCTGGACGGCGTTGACGCCATAACCGAGGTCCCGGAAACCCACTGGAAGGTCGAGTCGTACTTCGACAAGGACCAGAAAAGCCCGGACCGCACCTATGGCCATCGTGGCGGTTTCATCAGTCCTGTCGATTTCAACCCGATGGAGTTCAACATCCCTCCGAACGTCCTGGAGGCGATCGACACCTCCCAGCTTCTCGGCCTGGTTGCCGCAGGCCAGGCGTTGAAGGACGCCGGCTACGGACCGGGCAGCACGTTCGACAAGGCCCGCGCCAGCGTCATCCTCGGCGTCACCGGCTCGCTGGAGCTGGTCATCCCCTTGGGCGCCCGCCTTGGCCATCCTATCTGGCGCTCCGCCTTGAAGGACGCGGGTGTCGACGATGCGGTAGCCCAGGACGTGGTCGAGCGGATCTCCGACTCCTACGTACCGTGGCAGGAGAACTCCTTCCCCGGCCTTTTGGGCAACGTGGTCGCCGGCCGGATCAGCAAGCAGTATGACCTGGGTGGCACCAACTGCGTGGTCGACGCCGCCTGCGCCAGTTCCTTCTCCGCCCTGCATCTCGCCTGCATGGAGCTGGAAGCGGGCAAGGCCGACGTCGTCGTCACCGGCGGGATCGACACCTTCAACGACATCTTCATGTACATGTGCTTCAGCAAGACGCCTGCCCTGTCGCCCACCGGGGACATCAAGCCGTTCGACGTCAGCGCCGACGGCACCATGCTGGGCGAAGGCCTCGGCATCGTGGTGCTGAAGCGTTTGGCCGACGCTGAGCGCGACGGCGACCGGATCTATGCCGTGGTGCGCGGCGTGGGATCCTCAAGCGACGGCAAGGGGGACGCCATCTACGCCCCGAGCGCCAGCGGACAGAAAAAGGCGCTCCTGAACGCCTACCGCAATTCCGACGTCACGCCTGAAAGTATCGGCCTCGTGGAAGCCCACGGCACAGGCACCAAGGTCGGTGACGCGGTGGAAGTAAGCGCCCTGCGCGAGGTGTACGGCGAGGCTGAGCGTCCCTGGTGCAACCTCGGGTCGGTGAAGTCGCAGATCGGCCACACCAAGGCTGCCGCAGGTTCCGCCGGTCTCATCAAGGCGGCCCTGGCACTGCACCATAAAGTTCTTCCGCCGACCATCAAGGTCAAGACGCCGCAGAAAGAGATCGTCTCGGCTCATTCGCCCTTCTATATCGCAACCGAAAAACGCCCCTGGTTCCCGCACGCCGCGACCCCGCGCCGGGCCGGTGTCAGCGCCTTCGGCTTTGGCGGATCAAACTTCCACGTCGTCCTCGAAGAGTACCGGTCCAAAAAAACGGCAACCTACTGGGACGGCAACACCCAGATTGTCGCCCTTTCCGGTGCCGATGCGGCAGCCGTCGCCGCCGGATTGGAGCGGATCCCGTCCGCCGGTTCCTGGAGCGCCGTTCGTGACCTGGCCGCAGCATCGCGGAGCGCGTTCGACGCCAAGGCATCCTGCCGCCTGACCCTGGTGGTCGAGCGCAGCAAGAACAACCTGGCGGCGCTGGTGAAAAACGCCCAGGCCATGCTGGGCAAGAACCCGCGATCCCCGTGGCAGACCCCGGATGGCGCCTATTACGCCTGCGGAAGCGCGTCGGGCAAACTTGGCATGCTCTTCCCGGGCCAGGGTTCGCAGTACACCGGCATGCTGAACGATCTCACCTGCCGTTTCCCGCAGGTCCACGAATCCATCGGCGAGGCCAACCTCGGTTTCGCGGCCGAGCAGGGCACGCTCCTCTCTGACCTGATCTACCCGATCTCCGCGTTCGATCCCCTGACGAAGGCAGCCCAGGAAGAGGCTCTGCGTGCCACCCAGGCGGCGCAGCCTGCCATCGGCGCGGCCAGCCTCGGCGCCCTGTACCTGCTACAGGAGTTTGGCCTGGCTCCGGCAGCGGTTGCCGGTCATAGCTACGGCGAACTGACCGCCCTGTGCGCTGCCGGCGCGCTCGATCCGGAAGCCCTGCATGCCCTGTCCCGCCTGCGCGGCCGCCTGATGGGTGAAGGCAAAGGCGACAAGGGAAGCATGCTGGCCGTTTCTGCCCCGCTTGCCAAGGTGAGCGAGGTGATCGAGCAGGAGAAGTTGGACCTGGTGATCGCCAACCGCAACGCCCCGACCCAGTCGGTGCTCTCCGGCAGTAGCGCCGAGATCGCCCGGGCCGCAGGGGTCTTCACGGTGCGTTCCATAACCAACAAGCAGCTTCCGGTCGCCGCGGCCTTCCACAGCACGCTGGTGGCGGATGCGGCAGTTCCTTTCCTGAAAGCACTGGAAAAGATCGAGCTGAAGAAAGCGCAGATCCCGGTGTACGCCAACACCACTGCCGGCCTTTACCCCGCTGAACCCGCCAAGGCCAAGGAATTGCTGGCGAACCAGCTGGCCAAGCCGGTCGAATTCGTGGCCGAGATCGAGGCCATGTATGCGGCCGGTATCACCAATTTCGTCGAAGTGGGACCGGGTAACCGGCTGACCGGCCTGGTACAGGCCATTTTGGGCGAGCGTCCCCACCTCGCCGTAGCCGTCGACGGCTCCGCCGGCAAGCGCCCGGGCGTGGTCGATCTTGCGCGCCTGCTCGCGCAGCTCGCTGCACTGGGCCACCCGGTGCAGCTTTCCGCTTGGGACGCCGGATACCAGGCGGCCAACCCCGCAGGCAAGAAGCCCGCCCTCACCATTCCGCTTTGCGGCGCCAACTATACGAAGCCCAAGCCGAAGAGACCGCCGGTGGCACCGCGTCCGGCAGCCACGGTCCAACCTGCGCCGCAGCCTCCACAGGTTGCGTTCGCCGCGCCCGCTGCTGTTACTCAGCCGCAGACTCCGGTTCAGCAACCGGTGTATCAGCAAGTTCCGCACACTTCGACCGGAGCGCCGGCCGCCTCGCAGGCCGCACTGAGTGAATCGCTGCGCATGACGCGCGAGAGTATGGCCTTGCTGCAGAAGATGCAGGAAGACACCGCCCAGTTGCATCGCCGGTTCCTGGAGGGCCAGGAGAGCGCGACCAAGACGTTCCAGGCCCTGCTGGAGCAGCAGCATCAGCTCATTTTGGGCAGCGCGGGTAGCATGACGACGCAACCTCTGCCGGGTACCCCTGTTTATGCAGCCCCGATAGCCGCAGCTCCTGCCGTCGTTGCCCGCCCGGCCGCAGTCAGCGCTCCGGCAGGGCCTTCAGCCATGGCCGCAGCTGCGCCGGCAGCAACCGTTCCTGTAGCACGGCCCGTGGCAGCACCCGCGTCCGCTGCGGCGCCAGCATCGGCAAGCGCCGACGCTGGGCGCATCACCGAGGCTCTCCTTACCGTGGTGAGCGAGAAGACCGGCTATCCCATTGAAATGCTGGAACTGGACATGGGGATGGACTCCGACCTCGGCATCGACTCCATCAAACGTGTTGAAATCCTGTCCACGCTGCAGGAGCGGCTGCCAGGCTCCCCCGCAATCGGCCCCGAACATCTGGGGACGCTGCGGACACTCGGCGAGATTGCAGGTCACCTGACCGCGGGCGCTACCAGCGCCGTTTCGACTGCGGTCCCGGCAGCAGTCGCGCAGGTCGCAACGCCCCAGCCCGCCGGGGCCCTGGTCACCGAGACGCTGCTGGCTGTGGTGAGCGAGAAAACCGGCTATCCCATCGAGATGCTGGAACTGGACATGGGTATGGACTCCGACCTCGGCATCGACTCCATCAAGCGCGTGGAAATTCTCTCCGCGCTGCAGGAACGGCTCCCCGGCTCGCCCTGCATCGGTCCCGAGCACTTGGGTACCCTGCGTACCCTGGGCGAGATCGCTCTTCATCTCGGTGCCGGCATGGCTCCTGCGGCTCCGGCCGTCGCGTCCGCTGCGGCTGCACCTCACGAAAACGGCACCCAGGTGACTGAAACCCTTCTCACAGTGGTCAGTGAAAAAACCGGGTACCCGGTCGAGATGCTTGAATTGGACATGGGTATGGACTCAGATCTCGGCATCGACTCCATTAAACGGGTGGAAATCCTGTCGACCCTGCAGGAGCGCCTTCCCGGTTCGCCCGTCATCGGCCCTGAACACTTGGGCACCCTGCGCACTCTCGGGGACATCGCCGGGCACCTGACCGCCGGCATGACCGTTGCCATGGCACCCGCTGCACAGTTGGCTCCCGTCCAGGCACCCGCAGCTGCCACAGGAGCGGACATAGCAGCGACGCTTCTCGATGTGGTGAGTGAGAAGACCGGCTACCCCATCGAGATGCTCGAACTCGACATGGGCATGGATTCGGATCTCGGCATCGATTCCATCAAACGAGTGGAAATCCTTTCGACGCTGCAGGAAAGGCTGCCCGGCACGCCCGCCATCGGCCCCGAGCACTTGGGAACCCTGCGCACCCTGGGCGAGATCGCCATTCATCTGGGCGCCGGCACGGCTGCCGCGGCTCCGGCCGTTGCGCCCGCAGTGCAATTAGTGACCACGGCAGCCCCTGTCGCAGCCGCCGAACAAAGCTCCGAAAGCGCTATCACGGCAACGCTTCTCGAGGTGGTCAGCGAGAAAACCGGATATCCGGTCGAAATGCTAGAACTCGACATGGCAATGGACTCCGACCTGGGCATCGACTCGATCAAGCGTGTCGAGATCCTGTCGACGCTGCAGGAACGCCTGCCCGGCAGCCCGACCATCGGTCCGGAGCAGCTCGGCACCCTGCGCACCCTGGGCGACATCGCCCATTTTCTGGCAGCTCCGTTGCAGGCAGCTCCGGCCGACCAGGTGGCAGCGCCCGCAGTACCTGCTCCGGTTGCCGGCCAACCAGCCGGCGCCGCACTTGCCGATATCGAGCGCAGCGCCGTGGTGCCGATGCTGATCGACGAGGACTCCAACCAGGACGCGGTAATCCTGGCCAACGACGGCGAGATCTGGGTCACCAACGACGACTCTGCCTTTACCGCCGAACTCTGCAGCATCCTGTTGGATCATGGCTGCACCGTGCGTAAGATCGACGCCGCCAGCGCGCACCAGATCGAGCCGACCGGGAAGCTCTCCGGCCTCGTCATCTGTGCACCGGTCACCGGCACCGACGATCTTTTCCTGCAGAACGCCTTCCTGTTGCTGAAAAGCGCCTCCAAATCGCTCGGACAGGCAGCCGAGTCCGAGGGTGCCATCTGCGTCACGGTATCGCGCCTGGACGGCTGCTTCGGCTTCGGCTCCGGCACCAAGATCAAGGACCCGCTCTCCGGCGGTCTCGCCGGCCTCGCCAAGACGGCAGCGCGGGAATGGCCCGGGGTTTCCTGCAAGGCGATCGACTTGGGTGACTTCCCGAACGCCGCCCAGGCCGCCGGCGCAGTAGCAGTCGAGCTGTTCCGCTGCGGTCCGGTCGAAGTGGGCCTTTCCGCTGCCGGTCGTCACGGCCTGAACCTGGCAGTGCTGCCTCAGGCACCTGTAGCTGTTGCCGCCCCGGTAAAGGAAGGCGACGTCGTGGTGATCACCGGCGGCGGGCGTGGCGTCACCGCTGCCGCGGCCCTGGCAATCACCGAAGCCTACCGCCCCACTCTGGTTCTCCTGGGCCGCAGCCCGGAGCCGGTAGAAGAGCCCGAGTGGCTGGCGTCCCTTTCCGAAGAGAGCGAGATCAAGCGGGGCATCATGCAGAACGCCGTCGGGAAGCTGCATCCGCGCGAGATCGAAGAACGTTACCGCGCCGTTTTGGCGGGCAGGGAACTGCGCTCGACCCTGCAGCAGATCGAGCAGGCCGGTGGCAAAGCCATCTACCGTTCCGTCGATATCCGTGACGAAGGCGCCATGGAACTTCTCATGAACGACGTGCGCCGCAGCCAGGGACCGATTCGCGGCGTGGTGCACGGTGCCGGCGTGCTGGCAGACCGGCTCATCGTCGACAAGACGCCAGAGCAGTTCGAGCAGGTCTACAGCACCAAGGTCGGCGGCCTCAGGACACTTCTGAACGTGACGCACCACGACGACCTGCGCTTCATCGCCCTGTTCTCCTCCAGCACCGGCCGTTTCGGTCGCGTCGGCCAGGTCGACTACGCCGTTGCCAATGAAGTGCTCAACAAGACCGCCCAGACCGAAGCGCGCCGCCGCCCGAACTGCCGCGCCGTCAGCATCAACTGGGGCCCCTGGGACGGCGGCATGGTAAACGCCGCGCTGAAAAAGGTCTTTGCCGAAGAAGGGATCGGCGTCATCGGCCTGCAGCAGGGCGGAGCCTTCCTGGCACGCGAAGTCGCTGCAACCGATGCTCCGGTCGAGATTGTCGCCCTGGCCGGCCTCCCCGACCTTTCGGTTGCCGTTGCCCCGTCCAGGCAGCAACCCCTTCAGGAAGCCTTCGCTTTGACGCTCAGGATCTCCGACTACCCGTTCCTGCGCTCCCACGTACTGGACGGCAAGGCGGTGCTCCCGATGGCGGTGATCGTCGAGTGGTTGGCCCACGGCGCGCTGCACGGCAATCCGGGCTTCCGCTTCCACGGCTTCAACGACCTGCGCATCTGCAAAGGGGTCGTCTTCGAAGGCAACACCTCCTTCACCCTGAACGTCATGGCAGGACGCGCCGTAAAACGCGAATCGTTCCACCTGGTTCCGGTTGAGCTTTCCAGCCGGGGCGCCAACGACCGGACCGTCTTGCACGCACGCGCCGAGATCGTGCTGGCAACCAAGCTGCCCGAGGGGATCCGTTCCATCACCGAACT
>Ga0079306_1000318_pt1 | contig 49469 bp, 49 predicted proteins | sample Methanotroph_Enr_FD_79181 | JGI IMG/M metagenome (GOLD analysis project Ga0079306, IMG submission 79181) | Enriched soil microbial communities from Old Woman Creek wetland in Ohio, USA - Methanotroph_Enrichment_5 | ecosystem: Environmental > Terrestrial > Soil > Wetlands | place: USA: Ohio... | reverse complement strand
TTCCAGCATCGCCTTGCGTCCCGCCATGACCCAGATGATCCAGAAGGGGACGATGAGGGAGAAGACCGGCAGGATGCGGCCGACGGCAGCGCTGAGGGTCTCCAGGGGCAGCCCGGTCACGGCGGCCAGCACGATGATGGGCGTGCCGAGCGCTCCGTAGGCCACTGGAGCGGTGTTGCCGATCAGGGCGAGGCCCGCCGCCTGGAGGGGGCGGAATCCCAGGCCGATGAGCATGGCCGCCGAAATGGCCACCGGCGTGCCGAAGCCGGCCGCGCCCTCGATGAAGGCCCCGAAGCTGAAGGCGATCAAGAGGGCCTGGACGCGACGGTCCGAGGCGAGTCCTGCGATCGTGTGCTTGAGGACCTCGAAATCCCCCGATTTCACCGTGATGTCGTAGATGAAGATGGCGTTGAGGACGATCCAGCCGATGGGCAGCAGCCCATAGAAGGCCCCGAAGACCGCGGCCATGCCCGCCAGGCTGGGGGGCATGTGGAAGACGAGCACCGCCACTGCGAGCGCGGTGAGGAGACCCAGGAGGGCCGACACGTGGGCCTTCACATGGAAGAAGGCCAGGAGTCCCAGCAGGACGATGACGGGCAGCGCCGCCACCATGGCTGAGAGGAAGATATTCCCCATGACAGGGGAATAGATCTGGGACCAGGGAGTCATGAAGCCTCCGGATGAGGTCAGAAGATGAAAGGGTGGTTTTCGAAAAGATCCTGGGGGGAGGTTACAATAGGCCTGGTGGTCAGACCACTGAACGACGATGGGATTTGGTCACAATTGCTCATCACCTTTTTTTTCATCAATTAGAATGTGAGCCATGGAATTCACGCCCATCAAGACCAAGCGGCTCTACGAGGAGATCGTGGAGCAGATCAAGCGGCTCCTGACCGAGGGGAAGCTGAAGCCCGGGGACAAACTGCTCGCCGAGCGGGAGATGGCGGAGCAGTTCCAGGTCAGCCGGGCCTCGGTCCGCGAGGCGATCAGGACCCTGGAGATGCTGGGCATCATCGACATCCGCCCCGGCGAGGGCACCTTCATCCGCGACACGGAGACGGATGACATCATCCGGCCCCTGGCGATGTTCCTCGCCGTCGAGCGCAGCTCGCTCCTCGACATGTTCGAGATGCGGCGGATCTTCGAGACGGCCACTGCGGGACTGGCCGCCCAGAGGGCCTCCGAGGAGGAGCTGGACCAGATCGAGGCCATGCTGGAGAACATGCGAGAGCGGCTGAACCTGCAGGATCCGGCGCGGGGCGAGGAATTCGACGCGGCCTTCCACTACGCCGTGGCCGAGGCCACCCACAACAGCCTCCTGACCAAGCTCTTCAAGACCGTCTCCGAGGAGTTCGCCAAGGCCAATTCCGTGGCCCGCCGCCAGCTCTACCAGAGCGGCGAGGAGAACGCCCAGAAGATCATCGACCAGCACGCCGAGATCCTCGCGGGCATCCGCTCCCGATCGCCCGAGGTGGCCTCGAAGGCCATGCTCTCCCACCTGCTGTTCGCCGAGGGTGAGCTGAGGAAGTGGATCGTGTAGGGCACTGACGCCTGACGGCCATCGCCTTCGGCGATGCCGTCCTGTTCGCCAATCCTGGCAAATGGTGACTCGGGCACATCCTGTGCCCTCGCCCTTCGGGCGGCCATGGCCGCTTCGCGTCCATTCCGTCCTATTCGCCAATCCTGGCAAATGGTGACTCGGGCACATCCTGTGCCCTCGCCCTTCGGGCGGCCATGGCCGCTTCGCGTCCATTCCGTCCTATTCGCCAATCCTGGCAAATGGTGGCCCCGGTGGGGTTCGAACCCACGACCAAGCGGTTATGAGCCGCCAGCTCTGACCGCTGAGCTACAGGGCCAGGGGCAGTGTAGCAAAGCCGGCTGCGGACGCAGGCTCACAGACCCTGGAGGTCGCGGCCGTTCCCGGCGAACTCCAGGAGCTGGAGCATGCGGTCGGCAAGGGTCGGAAGATCCCTCGCCTCCAGGAGGAACTGGCGCTCGGTGGGCTCGAAGTCCAGGGCCATGGCCAGGGTGTTCAGGCGGGCTTCGTCCTCCAGGGGGAGGTCGAGCAGCTCCTTGAGCTGGGCCTCGATTTCCTGGTTCCTGGCGTAGCTGTGGAGGGCCTCCATGAGCCGCCGCCGGTGGGGGCCGGGCCAGAGCATGGACCCGTCGAAGGGCAGGGCCTCGGTGCGGGCCTGGCGGTAGGCCATGCCCGGAACCTCCTCCACGATCCGCGTGGCCTCCTTGCCCTGGACCAGCAGATTCCAGCGTCCGCCCGTGAGGGGCTCAGCCCGCACCACTTCGGCCACGCACCCCACGTCGAAGGTGGGGGCGCGCTCGCCGAGCGGATCGTCGCCGGAGGGTTCACGCATCAGCACCAGGACCAGATGGTGATGCGAGTTGAGCACCTGGACGGTCATGTCCTGGTAGCGGGGCTCGAAGATGTGCAGCGGCACGAAGGTGTGCGGGAAGAGCACGACCTGGGGCAGGGGGAAGAGCGGAAGGATGGCTGGTAGCATGGTTCCCTGATTGCAACCCCATCGGAGCCGCCACCGTGAAGGATGAGAACCAGGCCTCAGGAGCCGCCGATGCCGTCCTGGAAGCAGCCCGCAGCGCCCTTACCGATCTCCAGTCCACCTGGGACCGGGAGGCCGTCGACTCCTGGTGCGCCATGGTCCTCGACCGGGGCGGACGGGTGGTGCTCACCGGCATGGGCAAGTCCGGACTCGTGGCCCAGAAGGTGGCCGCGACCCTGGCTTCCACGGGCTGCCCCAGCCTCTACCTCCACCCCGCCGAGGCCCTCCATGGCGATCTCGGCATGGTCACCGAGGCCGATTCCGTATTGGCGCTCTCCAACAGCGGGGAATCGGAGGAGGTCGTGCGGCTCCTGCCGAGCCTGGTCCGGATGGGCGTCCCCTTGGCGGCCATCACGGCAAAAGCTGACAGCGGCCTCGGCCAGGCGGCCAATTGGCGGTTCCTCTATCGACTGCCCCAGGGCGAAGGCTGTCCCCTCGACCTGGCGCCCATGGCCAGCACCACCCTCCAGCTCGTCTGGGGCGATCTCCTGGCGGCCACGCTCATGGACCGGCGGGGCTTCACCCGGGACAACTTCGCCCTCTATCATCCCGCTGGAAGTCTCGGTGCCAAACTGCTCAAAGTGAATGCCTTGATGCACCAGGACTGGCCCCGGGTGGACCCCGGCGCCCCCCTGACGACCATCTTGTCGGCCATGACCGAGGGGCACTTCGGCATGACCAGTGTCATGGAGGGCGGACGGCTCCTGGGCGTCATCACAGACGGGGATCTCCGGCGTGGCCTGGAAACCGCCGAACGGGAGAACAGAAATCCGCTCGCCCTCAAGGCCAACGAGTTGATGTCGCTCCGTCCGGTCCAGATCGATGAGGGCGCCCTGGCCGTGGAGGCCGCCGCGAAGATGGAGGCCCGGAAGATCACGTTCCTGATGGTGGAGCGGGGAGGCCGTCCTTGCGGCCTCCTCCATATCCACGATCTGCTGGCAGCCAAGGTCTTGTAGTTGAAGGCCGGCGACCCGCGGCTTGACTACAAGGTTACATAATATACATTATCGAAAGCTAAATCAGGCCCTCCGATGCCCTCCGTCTTGACCCGTTACATCCTCCGCCGCTGGACGGTGCCCCTGCTGGGGGCCCTCGTCTTCTACGGGGCCCTCCTCCTGGCCAGCGAGGTGGTGGCCATCTCCAAGGAGATCTTCACCCAGGGCGCCGCCTTGCGTTGGCTGATCCCGCTGCTGTTCACCGCGCTCCCGTGGATCCTGGGCATGGTGCTGCCCATGGCGGCGGTCCTCGGGGGCCTGATGGGGACGCAGCAGATGATGGAGGGCTCGGAGCTGGTGGCGGCCCAGGGCCTGGGCGCCGGCCGGCGGACCTGGCTGCACCCCTGGACCATCCTGGCCTCCATCCTCTTCGTCCTCGCCACCCTGAATGCCCACCTGCTGGTGCCTGCTGCCAGCCAGCTTCAGCAGCACCTCAAGACGCGGATGGCCGAGGAGGCCAAGTCCCGGTTCCTCCGCCCGGGGGGGCCGCCCTGGTTTCCCCCCGGATCCCCGGATTCCGCCTTCTGGGTCTCGCCCGAAGGCCAGGTCCACATCATGGAATCGACCCCCCAGGGGGTGCAGCACCTCACAGCCGCCTCCATGACCTATGCCATCGAGACCGGGTCCGACGGCTCCTCCGAGCTGCAGCTCCGGCTGGATGGGTTGAACGGGGCGCTCTACCAACCCCCTAGCCAGGGCGGGCGCTCCCAGGGAAGTGTCATCCACCTGCATCAGGCCCAGCAGGTCTTCCGCTTTGCCCTGCCCTCCGGGACCCGCCTCCTGGCTCCGACCCCCCTCCGCGAGGAGAGCACACCGAACCTCATCCGCCTGAGTCGGGCCCCCCTGGGGGCCGGCCAGGATCCGGCGGTCTGGAAGGGCACGAGGCTCCAGGCGGACATGGAGCTTTGCCGGAGGATCACCCTTCCCATCGCCTCGGCTGCCCTCCTTCTCCTGGGCATCGGCCTCGGATTTGGTCACCCGCGCTTCTACAAGGGTGGGGCCATCCTCCGGAGCATGGGCATGATCATGCTCTATTACTTGAGCATGAGGTACATTGAAAACATGTGGATAGGCGAGAAGTTTAAAACGCCCATCCCCCTCCTCGTGGTTCCATTTCCGTTCCTTGCCTGGGGTTGGCTGCTCCTCCGGCAACGCCTCCGGCCCCACCACCCGAGCCGCCTCGGCCGCCGCTTGAAACCTTGGCTGGCCCCTCTGCGCGCCCGGGTCATGCCAGCCCTCCAGTGGGGCCTGGCCAACCAGGCCCGGCTGAAGCGGTGGCTCCATGGCAAGGGAACCCGGCATGGCATCCTGCGGCACTGGTCCACCCTGGGCTGGTACCGGAACTGGGCCTCGGCCATGGGCACGCTCCTGCTGCTCAACTTCCTGGTGGAATACGCCAGCCTGGCCGGAGATCTGTCTAAGAATAAGATCCATTTCTATGTCTTCATTGAGTATTGGCTTTGGAACCTCCCTCCTTTCCTGGCCATCGCCCTGCCCATGGCCTTCCTGCTGGGTTCACTCCTGGCCCTGTCCGAGGGCGCCCTCAGCCGGGAATGGCTTGCCCTCCGGGCGGGCGGGGTGAGCCTGGTCCGCTGGCTCTGGAGCAGTCGGTTCGCCTGGGCCGGGGTCACGGCCTTCACGCTGCTCCTGCAGGCCTGGATCGCCCCCATGGCAACAGGCCGTGCAAACAGGCTTTACAAGGAAATCCTGAAGCGGTCCGACAACGTATCGACCACCCGGCCATGGCTGTATCTGGGATCCACCGGAGTGCTCTGGAACCTGCAGGGCGAGCAGCGCTGGGGGTTCCCCCTGAAGGCGCCGGGCGAGGCGCCGCTCCTCCTCGGATGGCGCATGGGGGACACCTATGCCCAGGCTCTGGCCTGGGGGGGGCTGCACATGGTCCAGGGCCCTCCCGCCGAGCAGCTCTTCCCGGAGCGCTCTCTGCGAACCACGGCTTCGGCGGAGGAGGCCTCCACGTATGACCTGTTCCACTGGCAGCGCTGGGCCCCCGATCCGGAGCGCGCCTACATGCTCTGGAGCCGCATCCTGGGCTGGCTGGCGGGCCCCTGTCTGGTGCTGGCCATGCTCTCCTACGCCTTCCCCGGCCCCCGCCAGGGCCGCGGTCAGGCCCTCGGCGCGGGCCTCGTGGCTGGCCTCCTGTTTCTCGGACTCCAGGCCCTCTTCGGGGGCGCGGCCAAGGCCTCGGAGATCCCGGCCACCTGGGGGGTCCTGGCGCCGCTGCTGCTGCTGCTCAGCGTCTCCCTCCTCCGCCTCCGCCAGTTGAGGACCTGATGCACTCCCTCCCTCGCCTTGCCCGCTTGGAGCCCTCCCGTGGTGGAGAAGGGCGTCCATGACCAGCCCCTTGATGGACAAGGCCCTGACCGGTCTGCGGGCCCATCCCACCCTCCACCCCGGGGATCGGATCCTGGCCGCCATGTCCGGCGGCGTGGACAGCTCCGTGATGGCCGCGCTCCTGCACCAGGCGGGGTATGAAGTCATTGGCCTTTCCATGCAGCTCTTCGACAAGAAGACCGCTGGAACTTCGGATGGGAAATGCTGCACTCTGGATGATTTCCAGGATGCCCGGCGGGTGGCCTTTGAACTGGGGTTCCCGCACTATGTGATGGATTTTGAGACCCGTTTCCGGGAGACGGTCATCGAGGGCTTCATCCAGGGGTACCTCGATGGGGAAACCCCCAGTCCATGCATTCGTTGCAATCAATACCTCAAATTCGCATCCCTGGTGGGTCGGGCCGATGAACTGGGCGCCCCGTTCGTCGCCACCGGCCACTACGCGGGCATCACCCGGGACGACTCCGGCTGGCATCTGCGCAAGGCCGGAGACCCTGCCAAGGACCAGAGCTACTTCCTCTTCCACCACACCCAGCGGACCCTGGCCAGGACGCTTTTCCCCCTGTCGGAGTTCACGAAGAACGAAGTCCGCGCCCTGGGGGCGGAACTGGGGCTGCATCTCGCGGAAAAGCCCGAAAGCCAGGAGATCTGCTTCGTCACCCAGGACCGCTATGACGCCTTCCTGGAGGACGAGGGTCGGGATCCAGGCGTGGGTGGCGGGGACATCCGCCACCTGGATGGCCGGCTCCTGGGCCGGCATCGCGGCTATTGGCGCTACACCGTGGGCCAGCGCCGGGGGCTGGGGGTGGCCTCCGCGGAACCCCTCTACGTGGTCCGGGTCGCCCGGGACACCAACACCGTCTGGGTCGGGGGCGAGGCGGACCTGCTGGGCCGCGACCTGGTGGCCCGGGAACTCAGTTGGGTGGGAGCACCGCCCCGGGGGCCCCTGGCCTGCGGCGCCAAGGTCCGGAGCCGCAGTCCCGAAGCCGAGGCCCTGGTCATTCCCCTGGAACACGGCCGCGCGAAGGTGGCCTTCGCGGAGCCGCAGCGGGCCCTGGCGCCCGGCCAGGCGGTGGTCTTCTATCGGGAGGACGAAGTGCTGGGCGGCGGCTGGATCGATTCGCGCCCTTGAAGGCTGTGACCCGCGCCGCCTGATCTCCCGGCTAGCCTTCCGGGATGCTCACCTACCGCCTCTGGGTCCAGGCCCACCCCCTCCTCTCCGCCGCGCTCCAGTTCGGGCTGCTGGGCACCCTGGGCGAACTGCTCGCCGCGGGGCTCCGGGCCCGCCGCCCGGCCCTGCCCTGCACCCTCCCCGAGCTCCTGGCCAAGGTCGCCGCCTGGGCCCTGCTGGGCCTTGTCATCAAGGCGGGATTCGTGGGCATGCGCGGCTTCACCCTCGCCCTGCTGGACCACCGCATGCTGCCGGCCTTCCTGGGTTCGGGGGTGGGCCTGGCCTTCGCCCTGTCCGCCCTCACGAACCTCTTCTTCGGCCCGCAGATGATGCTGTTCCACCGCCTCGAGGACAACCTCATCTTGCGCCGCCGGGGGTTCGAAGGCATGGGGCCGGCCCTCTGGACCCTCCTCTGGTTCTGGGTTCCCGCCCACACGCTCACCTTCAGCCTGCCCGTGGATTTCCAGGTGGGCCTCGCCGCCCTCTGGTCCGTGATCCTCGGGACCATCCTGGGGACCGCGGCAAGCCGCCGGAAGGCCTGATCCTGCCCGTCCCGATGCTTCCGGAGGACCCATGTACGAGCCCGCCTTCCAGGACTTCTATCCCGAGAACGTCGCCCACTGCTATGGCTGCGGGCGCCTGAACGAGCGGGGGCTGCGGATCCAGACCCGCTGGGAGGGCGAGGAAACCGTGACGCGCTTCCGGCCGCGGCCCGAGCACACGGCCATTCCCGGCTTCGTCTACGGTGGACTGCTCGCCTCCCTGGTGGACTGCCACGGCACCGGCACGGCCGCGGCAGCCATGTACCGCCAGGAGGGGCGCCCCATGGACAGCCTGCCGGCCTTCCGGTTCGTGACGGCCTCCCTGCACGTGGACTACCTGCGCCCCACCCCCCTCGACGCGGAGCTGGAGATCCGCGGCCGGGTGAAGGAGATCAAGGGCCGGCGGGTGATCGTGGAGGCCACGGTCTCCGCCGGAGGCGTGGCCACCGCCCGTGGAGAAGTGGTGGCCGTGCAGATGCCCGAGAGCTTCAATCCGAGTGCCTGATCAAGCCGCCCGCGATTTCGATTCCGACCGGCGCAAAGAAGCCCCCTTGCGGGGGCTTCGATTGGAGGCGCCGATCGGAATCCGGTTCCCGCCGCGCGACTGGCTGCGCACGGCCCTGTCCGCCGCCCTCGCCACATCGAGTGGCGCGGGCGGCTGGGCCTACCTGCGCGCCATTCGCGATTTCGATTCCGACCGGCGCAAAGAAGCCCCCTTGCGGGGGCTTCGATTGGAGGCGCCGATCGGAATCGAACCGATGAATGGCAGATTTGCAGTCTGCGGCCTTACCACTTGGCTACGGCGCCTTGCTGTGCTGCTTCCGAAACGACCCGGGCCGCGTTCGCGGCCCGGGTGGTGGAGCGGGTGATGGGATTTGAACCCACGACTTCAACCTTGGCAAGGTTGCACTCTACCACTGAGTTACACCCGCATGAGACTTAGATCCTAGCAATGGCGCGAATCGCGGTCAACGATCTTTTTCGGCGCGGCAGGCCGGGCAGAGACCGAAGAGCATCAGCTGGTGCCGGGTGATCCGGAACCCGGAGATCCGCTCCATTTCTGCAAGGGAGGCATCGAGGCCGCAGGCATCCACTTCGGACATCCGGCCGCACTGCTCGCACTGCAGGTGGTGGTGGTGGTGCCTGGAATCGCAGCGGACGAAGCGCATCACCTGATCCGCCCCGAGGATGCTTTCGGCCCATCCCTCCTGCACGAAGCGCTCCAGGTTCCGGTAGATGGTCGGCAGGCCGGAACGCCGCTCGGGCATGCGCTCCCAGATCTCCTCCACCGTCAGCGGGCGGTCCGAATCGTGCAGCACGCGCAGGATCCCCTCGCGCTGGGGGGTCTGGCGCATGCCTGCGGCTCGCAGGGAGGGCGAGTGGGGAACCTCGGGGGCTGACATGCCCCTAGGATGCCAGATTCGGGCATGCTAGCCCCATATGCTCCCCCGAACGCCCGGACCCGCGGATGCCTCTGCGGCCAGCCAGCCCTTCCTGCCCCTCAGCTTCCGCCTCTTCGCAAGCTTCGGCCTGCTCGTCCTGCATCTGGCCCTCCCCCGGGAGGGGCGCGCCACGGGGCCCGGGGAGGGACTCTACGTCCTGGCCCTGGTCCTGCTGCTGGCGGAGTCGGCCTGGGAGGCCGGGCGCGGACTCCGCGCCCAGGATCGGGTGTTCCCCACGCCCAGCCTCCCCTGGATCCGCTGGAACCTGGCACTGGACCTGGCGCTGGTGTCCCTCGTCATCGCCTACCAGGGTGTGGCCCAGGAGCGCTTCTCCACCCTCTACATCTTCCCGGTGCTGGCATCGGCGTTCTATGTCGGGACCGCGGAGATCGTGTGGGTGGGTGTCCTCTCCTCGCTCACCCACATCCTGGTGGTGCTGGGCTTCGTCTCCAGCCTGTTCCCACCTTTCGGTGAATCGGGCCCCGGCCTGGACCTTGAACCCGGAAGCCTCACCTTCATCCTCGGCCTGGCCTCCATCCAGATCTTCGCCGCCACGCTGGTGGTGGTGCTGATCCGGCGGAATCTGGAGAGCCTCGAGACCGATCTCAGCGCCTCCGTAGCCGCGGTGGATGAACTCTCGGCGCTCCACCTGCGGGTGGTGGAATCCATGTCCTCGGGTCTCATCACGCTGGACCTGGAGGACCGGATCACCTCGGCCAATCCGGCGGCGGAGGCGATCCTCGGCCTCACCGTCCTCCCGGGCCGGCCGGTCCAGGAGCTTCTGCCCCTGGGGAGCCCCCTTCCCGTGCATCGGGGTCGGGAGCAGCGGTTCGAGCTGCCCTTCGCGACCCCGGACCGGGGGATGCGGATCCTGGGCGGGCACCTTGCATCCCTGCGCGGGGCCACCGGGCAGACCACAGGCCACCTGCTGCTCTTCCAGGACCTCACGGAACTGAAGGCCCTCGCGGAGCGGACCCGCATCAGCGAACGCCTGGCCACCGTAGGCCAACTGGCCGCCGGGCTGGCCCACGAGATGCGCAACCCCCTGGCCTCCATCAGCGGCTGCGTGCAGCTGCTCCAGGCTTCAGGGCCGGGCCACGACGTGAAGGACCGGGTGCTCGGGATCCTCGAGCGGGAGACGCAGCGCGTGAACAGCATCGTCTCCGATTTCCTCGATTTCGCCCGCCCCGGCCAGCCGGCGCCCCAGGTGCTGTCGCTTCCGAAGGTGCTGGAGGAGGCCCGCAGCAGCTGGGAGACGGACCCCAGGGCGCAGGGGATTCCCCTCGCGCTGTCGCCGGCCCCTGAGCTGATGTTCCTGGCGGATCCGCTGGTGGTCCACCGGATCCTCACGAACCTGCTGAGCAACGCCCGGAAGGCCGTGCGGAACACGCCTGCGCCCCAGGTCCGCCTGGAGGCCAGGCGCGAAGCGGAGCGGGCCAGGATCCTGGTGGAGGACAACGGGTGCGGCATGGACCAGGGGCAGCTGGAGCGCCTCTTCGTCCCCTTCGCCGGGAGCTTCGAGGAGGGGACAGGACTGGGCATGAGCCTGGTCTTCAAGCTCACCCAGGAGATGGGATGGCAGCTCGAGGTCCAGAGTCAACCAGGGAGGGGGACCACGGTCCACCTCACCCTGCCGGTTTTTACTTCGCCTCCCACAGTGGCGCCCGAGGAGAGAAGGTTCTAAACTTCCGGCAGCTTTCAAGCATCCAACCAGAGGCAATCTCCCTTGCAGCGGCCACATGGCTCCTGCCACAGTGGGTCATCCCCTCCGACATCGTGCGGCCTTCTGCTCTGCAGCAAGCCCTGTCCGGTCGGAGGATACGGCCCACGGGACCGATACCTTTGACACGACCTCCGGACCTCCGCACTCCCGCAGGATTCCCATGAACCGCAAGCTCATCCGCCCGAATCTCAGCGAGCTCAAGGACAGGCTTGGCCTCCCCGCCAAACCCGCCAGCGGAGAGGGGATCACCCCGACCCCGTCGCCGGTCACCGCAGGGGGAGAGCCCAATCCGGTCACGAACCCCTCGGCGGCCACGGCGCCCCAGGGCCCGGGCAGCCCCAGGCGCCGGATCGCGCCTCCCGAGCAGACGAACGCCGAGAGCTTCTACTACCTCAAGCAGATGCAGGCGAAGACCCCCATGGTGATCGTCCTCCAGGACGACGAGAAGGTCCGCGGGGTCATCGAGTGGTACGACAAGCACTGCCTCAAGATCAACCGGGTGAAGGAACCGAACGTCCTCGTCCCGAAGCACAACATCAAATACATCTACAAACAGGATGAAGAGCCGCGGATCCGGCGGACCCGCGCCGCCAAGAAGGAGGAGGCCCCGGTTCCGGAGGTCGAGATCCCGGTCTACGACTGAGGAGCGACGCCCCTACCGCCCTTTCCGGAGCGATCATGGACCGACGGCCCCGCTTGGCCATCACCCTCGGCGACCCCTGCGGCATCGGTCCGGAGCTCCTGTTGCGCTCCCTGGGGATGATCGAGTCCTGGGCCGACGTGGTGGTGGTGGGGCCACGCGCCGGGGCGGATCTCCTCCTCGGATCGCCGGGCAGACTCGTGGACTGGCGATGGATCGATCCGCCCTTCCCTCCTCCCGCCGGATTCGAGGGGACCGTTTCCGGCCTGGAAACGCGGCCCCTGGGGGGAACCCGGGATCCGGCCGGCCGGGCCGTCTGGCTGGATCCGACACCCGGAATCGGCGCCGCCGACCTGACGCTGGGCGAGGGCTCCTCCGCCTCTGGCGCCGCGACGGTGGAGGCCATCCGGGCCGGGGCCCAGCTGGCCCTCTCCGGCGTGGTCGACGCCCTCGTCACCCTGCCCATGGCCAAGGCCGCCGCCCACCTTGCGGGCCACGACATCCCCGGGCACACGGAGTTCCTCCAGGAGCTGGCCGGATCCCCGCTCACCCGCATGGCCTTCGTGAGCCCCAGCCTTTCCGTGGTGCTGCATACGGTCCACCAGAGCCTCCGCTCCGTGGTCGAGGAACTGGACCCGGAGGCGGTGGCCGAGACCCTTGCCTTCGCCGCCGATCGTTTCATCGAACTCACGGGCAAGCGGGACCTGCGGGTGGCCCTCTGCGCGCTCAATCCCCATGCCGGCGAGAACGGGGCCTTCGGTGACGAGGAGGCCCAGCTGCAGGAGGCGATCGCCCTCGCCGAAGCCACCTTCATGACCTTCGGCGACCGGGTGGGGGGACCCTACGCGGAGGTGCCCTCCCCCTTCCGGGCAGGGACGGCTGAGGTCGACGGGGGATTGCAGGATGTCCAGGGCCTGCCCGCCATGGAGATGGCCGCGCCCGGCCTGGAGGTGGCCTCCTCCGGACAGGGACTCCACCCACCCCGGCGCCACGCGCCCAGGTTCTTCGGCCCCCTTCCCTCCGACAGTCTCTTCCACCGGGCGGCCAAGGGGGAATTCGATCTGGTGGTGGCCCTGTACCACGACCAAGGGCTCATCCCCGTGAAGGTCCTCGAACCCGAACGGGCGGTCAACCTGACCCTGGGGCTGCCCTTCATCCGGACCAGCCCTGACCATGGCACGGCCTTCGACAAAGCCGGGCGCTGGATCTCGAACCCCACGAACTTCCTGGAGGCCGCCGCCCTGGCCGTGCGCCTGGCGGGCCGGGCCCAGGGCCGGCCCTGGCAGGCGGACGTGATCCGCGCCCGGAGCTGAGGATGCACGCGCTCTTCGGACCGGGGGCTGCCGCCTGGCCCGCAGGGCACCCCCTCCCGGACCGTGAAGGCCCCCGGACGGCCCTGCGCGTGACGGAGGGCCGTCCCCGCCATCTCGCGGCCCACCTGGACCGCCTGCGGGCTGGCGCCGAGGCCCTCTCCGAACCGACGCCGTGGATGTCCGGATTGGAGGCGGCGCTGGGCGACTGGGTCGCGGGTGGGACCTCCGGGGACGGGGCCCTCCGGCTCACCCTCCATGGGCCCGAAGGCCTGGTTTCCGCCCGCCTCGAGCCGCTTCCCCAGACGCCGCAACCCTACCGCCTCGCCGCCATGCTCCACCCCAAGGGGGATCTCCGCAGCAGCCCCCTGGCCAGGCACAAGGGCCTCAGCGGGCCCTGGCGCCCACCGGTCCTGGCGGAGGCCCGGGCCCGTGGCGCCGACGACGCGCTCCTGCTCTGGCCCGAGGGGACCCTGGCCGAAACGGCCATCGCCGCCCTGGCCCTCGAGGTGGAGGGCGCCCTGGTCCTCCCGCCCCCGGGGGGACGCGTGGCCAGTCTGGCGGAGGCCCTGGATCTGCCGGCCTGGGCCGCCGCCCGGGGCCTGGAGGTGCGCTGGGAGAGCATCCCCTTGGGGCGGGTGGCGGAAGGCCGCCTCTGGTGCCTCAATGCCGTCCGGGGGATCTGGGCCGCGAACCTCCTCTGACCCTCATGCACAAGGATCCCCCATGGGTTTCCAGGACCTGATCGCCGCCCTGCTCCTGTCCCTCCCGCCCTGGCTGGGATTCTGGATCTTCCGCAGGAAGGGGCGCATCGGGCTGAGCTACGGCTACTTCCTCGGCGGCATCCTGGCGGTCCTGGCCCTGCCCTGGCCCCGGATCTCCGGCCATCCCCTCCCCACCGCCCTCCTGGGGGCCGCCCTGTTCGGCTTCACCCTCTTCCTCCAGGCCCAGCGCGAGGGCGTCCAGGGCCTCCGCCGGCTCGCGGTGGGGGTGGGAGGGGCCACGCTGTTCGAGTGGCTGTTGCTGCTCCGGCTGGGGCTGCCCTGGGGCACCCTCCCCCGCTTCTGGGCCGGGGCCGTGTTGGAGGCGCTGCTATGGCTCCTCCTGTCCGATCTCGCCTACCGCTGGACGCGGGGGCGCCTGCTGGAACTGCGCATGCCCCTGGTCGGTGCGGGCGCCCTGGGCCTGGGCGCCCTGGCCCAGGCGCTGCTCCCGCCGGACACCCCCCGTCTGCCCTGGCCCGCGGCCCTCGCAGGCGGCCTGCTCCTGGGACTCGTCGCCCTCCAGCAGCTCCGATGGCTGCAGAACCAGGGCGCCTGGGTGGAGGGCCGGGGACAGGGGCTCCGCACGGCCCTCGCCCTCCTGGACCAGCATCGAGCTCCCGAGGCCGCCGGCCTCGCCTTCGGGCTGGACCCACAACAGGCCCAATGGCTGGTGGACGAGAAGGGGCGGGTGCTGGAATCGAACGGCCCCTTCTCCCGCCTGGTCGGGCTGCCCCGGCACCGGCTCCGCGGGTATGCCCTGGACGCCCTCTTCCAGGGTGGGGAAGCGCCGGTGTGGGCGGGCCTCCAGAGCCAGCTCCTGCAGCGGGGCCATGGCACGGCCCAAGCCACGCAGGTGAGCGAGGACGGGGCGTTCCGGGAGGTCCGGCTGGAGGCGGTGGCCTTCGACCGGGGCATGGCCCTGGTGTGGATCGCGGAACCGGCTGAAGGCACCCTGAGCCTCCGCCCGGAGGGTGGATTCCTGCGGCCCCTGGGGGGGGAAGGAGCGCGCCGCCGGACCCTGAACGCCCTGGCCTCCCTGTTGCCCTCGGCCGAACTGGTATGGGCCGAGGCCCCCCCGGGGGAGGCCCGCGAGGCCGCCGCGCGCCTCCTGGAGGCCGCCCGGCGTCTGGGGCCCTGGGCGCCGGGCGATCCGGCGGAGGGCCCGCTGGAGGCATCCGCATCCCTGCATGCGCTGGAGCCGAACCTCCAGCGCATGCTCCCCGCTGGAACGAGCGTGAAGGTCGAAGCCGAGGCCCTGCCGCTGATGCTGAGCCTGGAGTCCCTCCGGCGGATGGCGATCCTCCTGCTGCTCCACGCGGCCGAGCGATGCCGCGGTGAGATCCGCCTCTCGCTCCAGGCCGTGGACCTGGGCGGCCGGACCTGGGGCCTGCTGACCGCCCGGCCCGCCGGATCAGACGGCCGTCTGCCCCGGGCGCTCCAGGGCCTGGGCTGGCTGCGGGCCGAGGTCCAGGGGGTCCGGGGCCTGGTGGATCTCGCCCAGGATCCCCAGGGAGGGTTGCATCCCCGGGTCTATCTCCCCTGCGCCATTCCAACCTCGGCGATGCCCGAGCGGCCCCTTGCCGGGCGCCGGATCTGGGTGGCGGATCGGGATCCGCTGCTGCGGGATACCCTGGCCGCGCTCATCAGGCGCTGGGGCGGCGAAGCCGCCGCCTTCGAGGACCTGGCCGCCCTCCTGCGCTCGAGCCGCGGCGCGGCGGTGCCTGACGCCCTCCTGGTGGAGCGCACGGGCCAACTGGAGCGTTTCCACCGGTCCCTGGGGAGGTTCCAGCGGGAGCCCATCCCCACGCTGGTCATGGGCGAAGGGCAGGTTCTTCCCCTGGATCCCTCCGGCCTCGGCCTGAGGCGCCTCGGCTTCGTGGAGAAGCCCCTGCCGGAGGCCGAACTGCTCCAAGCCCTGCTGGCCCTGATGCAGCCCCAGCCTGCCTGAAGTCCCGAAGCGTGTTGTAGGCTTGAACCAGGAGGCGCGATGTCCACAGTGGCGGTGATCCTGGCGGCGGGGCTCGGCACCCGCATGAAGTCTCGCCTTCCGAAGGTGCTGCATCCCATCCTGGGCGATCCCTCGTTGTTGTGGGTGCTGCGCGCCCTTCCGCCAGGCCTCGGGGCCGCCGTGGTCGTGGTGCATCACGGCAAGGCGGACGTGCTGGCTGCCCTGGAGGCCTGGCAGGCCCAGGGACTCCTCCCCTGCCCCGTGACCGCCGTGGACCAGGGCGAGCCCCTGGGCACCGGCCACGCGCTGCAGGTGTGCATCCCCGAGCTGGACCGCCTCGGCGCCACGCGGGTGGCCATCCTCTGCGGCGACGTGCCCCTCACCACGCCGGCCACCGTGGCCCGCCTCTGCGCCTCGGAGGCGGTGCTGCTCGCCATGGACCTGGACGAGCCCGGTTCCTACGGCCGGGTGCTCCAGCATCCCGATGGCCGCCTGGCCGGCCTGGTGGAGGCCAAGGACGCCACCCCGGAACAGCGGGCCGTCCGCCGGGTGAACGGCGGCGCCTACGCCCTGCCCTGGCCCCCCCTGCGCAAGGCCCTTCAGGGCATCACCAACGACAACGCCCAGAAGGAGTTCTACCTCACGGATGCCGTGGCCGCCGTGGCGCGGGAGCGCGCGGTGACCGTGGAGGTCTGCGATCCCGTGGAACTGGCCGGCATGAATTCCCGCCTGGACCAGTCGGCCCTGCAGGTCGCGGCCCAGCGAAGGATCAACACGTACTGGATGGCCGAGGGCGTGACCTTCCTCCAGGCCGACAGCACGCTGGTGGGTCCCCGCGTGGCCCTGGGCCGGGACGTGGTCCTGGAACCCTCCGTCCGCCTGGAAGGTGACGTCCTCATCGGCGAGGGCGGGCGCGTGGGTCAGGGAAGCGTGATCCTCGATTCCCGCATCGAGGCCGGGGTCCAGATCCGCCCCTACTGCGTGGTGGAGCAGGCCATCGTCGGCGCCGGGGCCAAGCTCGGTCCCTTCTCCCGCCTCCGGGAGGGGACCGACCTGGGACCGGACGTCCACATCGGCAACTTCGTGGAGACCAAGAAGGCGCGCCTCCAGCGGGGCGCCAAGGCCAACCACCTGGCCTACCTGGGCGACACCGAGATCGGCGAGGGGACGAACATCGGCGCAGGCGTCATCACCTGCAACTACGACGGGGTGAACAAGCATCGGACCCTCATCGGCCGGAATGTGTTCGTCGGATCGGACACCCAGCTGGTCGCTCCGGTGGCCATCGGCGACGGGGCCCTCATCGGGGCCGGGAGCACCATCACGAAGGACGTTCCCGCCGATGCCCTGGCGCTGAGCCGCGTCCCGCAGACCTCCCGCGAAGGCGGGGCAAGCCAGATCCGGGCCCGGCAGAAGAAGCCGACTCGGTTAAGCTAGCTTTTTCGGTCCTCCCCGGAGCTCCATGGTCCTCACCCTCTTCGACAAGGTCGGCAGCACCGTCCTCCAGGCCATGGACACCGCCGGGGACTTCGCCGTGCTGTCGGGCCGCACCTTCGCGGCCATCTTCAAGCGCCCCTTCGACGGGGCCAATCTCATGCGCCAGTTCCAGGCCGTGGGCGTGAACTCCATCCCCGTGGTGGTGCTCACCAGCCTGGCCGTGAGCATGGTGTTCGCGGTGCAGCTGGCCTTCGGTTTCCGGCAGTTCCAGGCCGAGGGGCTCGCCTCCCAGGTGGAGGGGCTCGCGATCGTCCGCGAACTGGCCCCGGTCATCACAGGCCTCATGCTCTCGGGCCGCATCGGCAGCGCCATGGCGGCGGAGCTCGGCACCATGCAGGTGACCGAGCAGATCGACGCCCTCGAGTGCCTGGCCACGGATCCCATCCACTACCTCTTCGTGCCGCGGCTCCTCGCCGCTGCCTTCGTGGTGCCCCTCCTCACGGCCATCTCCATCACCATCGGCTACTGGGGCGGGTATCTCATCCTGGTGGGCGTCGAGGGCCAGAGCGCCTTCGTCTATGGCGGCGAGTTCTACAAGCTCCTCGCCTTCCGGGATGTGCGCATCGCCCTCACCAAGGCCTTCGTGTTCGGGATGATCATCGCGCTCGTGGGCTGCTGGAAGGGCTACCGCACCCAGGGCGGCGCCGAGGGCGTGGGCAACGCCCCCACCAGCAGCGTCGTGACGAGCAGTCTGTGGATCCTCATCGCAGACTTCTTCCTCACCAAGCTGCTCCTGGTCTGAGCGCGCCGTGGCCGTCATCGATGTCGTGAATCTCTCCAAGGCCTTCGGGCCCAAGGTCGTGCTGTCCAACGTGAACCTGCAGGTGGAGGAGGGGGAGAGCCTGGTCGTGCTGGGCGGCTCCGGCACCGGCAAGACCGTCCTGCTCCGCAACATCATGGGCCTCCTCACGCCGGATGCCGGGCATGTGGCCGTCGAGGGCAAGATCATCGCCCAGCTCAGCCGCGAGGAGCTGTTCAAGGTCCGCCAGAGCATCGGCATGTGCTTCCAGATGGCGGCCCTCTTCGATTCCATGACGGTCTTCGAGAACGTGGCCTTCGGCCTCCGCCGCCATCTGGAGATCCACGAGGACGAAGTCCGCGCCCGGGTGGAGGAGTGCCTGTCCATGGTCGGCATGAAGGGCACCGAGCACCTCAAGCCCGCCGAGCTCTCCGGCGGCATGAAGCGGCGCGTGGGCTTCGCCCGGGCCATCGCCCTGAAGCCCAAGATCCTCCTCTTCGACGAACCCACCACGGGCCTGGATCCGGTGATGACGGACGTGATCGGCCGCGTGATCCTGGACCTCAAGCACGAGTTGGGCGTCACGACCATCACCATCACGCACGACCTGAAGTCCGCCTTCGAGATCGCCGATCGCATCGCCCTGCTCTTCCGTGGCGAATGCATCGCCTGCCAGGCGCCGGCGGATTTCAAGGTCAACCCCGACCCCGTGGTCCAGCAGTTCCTCCGGGGTGATGCGGACGGGCCCTTCCTCCAGGACCCTCCGCCCCCCAAGCGCAAGCCCAAGGAGGCTCACGCATGAAGCTCGAAACCCGCGTCGGCATCTTCTTCACTGCGGCCATCGCCGTGGTGGCGTTCCTCATTTTCCGGACCGAGAAACTGGAACTGGGAGGGAAGAACGACCAGAGCCAGCGGTACACCATCTTCGACCAGGTCGCGGGCCTGACCCCGCAGAGCAAGGTCCTGGTGGCCGGCGTGAAGGTGGGTGAGGTCCGGCGCATCTCCCTGGAAGGCGGCCGGGCCAGGGTCGACCTGGCCATCTCCAAGGACGTCGGCGTGTACGACGATGCGTCTGTTTCGCTGGGTTCCATCGGCATCCTGGGCGAGAAGTTCATCGACCTGGATCCCGGCCACCCCCAGAAGGGCCCCTTCCCCGAGGGCAAGCCCCTGCCCAGCAAGGCCGGCGTGAGCCTCGACAGCCTGATGGAGACCCTGGCCGACATCGGGAAGAACGTGAAGGGCGTCACCCAGGCCCTGAACGAGTCCATCGGCGGCGAGCAGGGCCGCCAGAAGCTCGACGAGATCGTGGACAACATCCGCGTCCTCACCGCGGAATTCCGGTCCATGGCCCAGGAGAACCACGGGGCCATCAACAACACCATGGCCAACGTCGAGGCCATCAGCGCGGACCTGCGTGACAAGCTGCCCAAGCTGGCCCAGCAGTTCGAATCAGTCGGGAAGAACCTGAACGCCATCCTCGAGGAGAACCGGCCCGAGCTCAAGGGCGTTGTGGGTGATGTGCGCAAGCTGGCCCAGAGCTTCCAGGGCACGGCCGACAACCTGAAGGTCCTCACCGATCGCATCAACCACGGCGAAGGCACCGTGGGCAAGCTGCTGAACGATGACACCACCATCAAGAAGATCAACGAGGCGGTGGACAACGTGAACAACCTGCTGGGCGGCCTTACGAAGATGGACTTCCGCCTGGACATGAACGCCGCCCAGTGGACCAAGCGCAGCGACAGCCGCGTGGGGCTGGGGTTGGAGATCGCCCCGCGTCCCGACTACTGGTACGCGCTGGGCTTCGCGTCCACCCCGGACGGCAAGATCAACGAGAGCACCCGGACCGTCACCGCCATTGATCCTGTGACAGGGCTTCCGACGAGCGTGCTGGAGAAGAACCGGTTCGTCACCACGGACCAGACCTTCACGGTCTCGGCCCAGTTCGCCAAGCGCCTCGGGCCCGCGGTGTTCTCCGCCGGCATCGTGGAGGGGAAGGGTGGCGGCGGCGTCGAGTTCCGCACCCTGGACAACGACAAGCTGCGCTTCGGGGTCCTGGGCTACGACTTCACCAAGCGGGACGACAAGCCCAATCCCCGGTACCGCTTCACCGCCAGCTACCAGTTCTGGAAGGGCGCCTACATCCAGACCGGCGTCCAGGACATCGCCAACAAGGATCTCCGCACCTTCTTCGTCGGCGGCGGCCTGCGCTGGCGGGATGAGGACCTCAAGAAGATCATCGGGCTGGCGGGAGCCTCGAAGTGAGCCGCCCTTCCCGCCTGCTGCCCCCGTCTCCGTGGGAGAGGTCTGAGCCTGCCCAGCAGGCGAAGAAGAAGATCATCGGGCTGGCGGGAGCCTCGAAGTGAGCCGCCCTTCCCGCCTGCTGCCCCCGTCTCCGTCGGAGGGGTCTGAGCCTGCCCAGCAGGCGAAGAAGAAGATCATCGGGCTGGCGGGAGCCTCGAAGTGAGCCGCCCTTCCCGCCTGCTGCCCCCGTCTCCGTCGGAGAGGTCTGAGCCTGCCCAGCAGGCGAAGAAGAAGATCATCGGGCTGGCGGGAGCCTCGAAGTGAGCCGCCCTTCCCATATGCTGCCCCCGTCTCCGTGGGAGAGGTCTGAGCCTGCCCAGCAGGCGAAGAAGAAGATCATCGGGCTGGCGGGAGCCTCGAAGTGAGCCGCCCTTCCCGCCTGCTGCCCCCGTCTCCGTGGGAGGGGTCTGAGCCTGCCCAGCAGGCGAAGAAGAAGATCATCGGGCTGGCGGGAGCCTCGAAGTGACGGAGCTCCGGGCCCTGCCTGCCCCGGGGCCCCTGCCCCGCGAGCGGTATGGCCTCTTCCTGGCCGTGCGCCGGGGGATCCCCCTCCTCGTGGCGGCCGTGGCGCTGTTGGCCGCGGCCTTCCATCTCGAAGGCCGCGGCTGGTGGATGCTGGCCTGTGTGGTGGGCCTCGCGGCGGCCTGGCCCACGTTCCTGGGCGGCCCGGCCTACCTGCGCAGCCGCCCGGCCATCATGCGCTGGGACGGGCTCTGGGCCCTGGCCATCCGTCCCGCGGCCCGGTGGCTCGGGCAGGAGGACGCCTGGATCCTCTCCTTCTGCGCCTGGCACAACCACCGGGTGCGGGAGGCCTTCCGGGATCGCAAGGCACGCCGTGCCCTCATCCTGCTGCCCCACTGCATCCAGATGGCCCGCTGCAAGGCCGGGATCCTCGACGACCTGCAGGCCTGCTACGACTGCGGCAAGTGCGCCGTGGGCGACTACATGAACGCCGCCCTGGGCGGCCGGTGGGAGGGCCGCATCACCAACCGCAGCCACAAGGCCTACCGGGAGGCCCGGGAGTACCGGCCGGATCTCATCGTGGCCGTGAGTTGCACGGACCGCCTCCTCAAGGGCCTCATCAAGCTGCCGGAGACCCCTTCGTACGTCATCCCGCTCAGCCTTCCCCACGGCATGTGCGTGGACACGGACTTCAGCGTCCCCCACCTGATGGCGGCCATGGAGGCCCTGGTCCAGCCGGTGGTCCCCCCGGCGAAGGTGCAGCCCCTGGTCCGGGAGGCGTAAACCATGCCCCAGCCGCGGTTCGTTCTCCGAAGGACCTTCGAGCGCTTCCTGGGTCCGAACGCCCTGGCCTACCTGCTTCACCTCCGTCCCCTTGAGTGGCCCATCATGTCGGCCCACTTCCTCCTGGGCACCCTGCTGGCGGTCGGCTGGGCCCTGCCGGCCCGGAGCACCTTCCTGGGCTGGCTCGTCTTCGTGGCCCTGCTGAACGGGGGCACCCTGGCCATCAACAGCGCCTTCGACCAGGACGAGGGCGACATCGGCTACCTGAAATCGCCCCCGAAGCCGCCGGAGCACCTGCTGGCCTTTTCCTCGGTGCTGCTGGCAGCCTCGGTGCTCCTGGGCTGGCTGCTCCCCCGGCCCTTCTTCTGGATCAACCTGGCCTGCGTGGCCATGAGCGTGCTCTATTCCGCGCCCCCGGTCCGTCTGAAGGCCCGGGCCGGCTGGGATCTCCTCATCAATTGCATCGGTTTCGGCCTGCTCACGCCCCTGGCCGGCTGGGCCCTCACGGGCCGTCCGTTCAGCCCGTCCATCGTGGCCGCCTCGGTGGGCTTCGCCTTCCTGTTCGCCACGCTCTACCCCATGACCCAGATCTACCAGGTGGCCGAAGACAGCCGCCGGGGCGACCGCACCCTGGTCATCCGGGTGGGGGTCGGGCGGAGCCTCGGGCTGGCGCTCGTGGCCATGGTATTGGCCCATCTGTGGTTCGCCTGGGCGGTGACCCTCCTGAAGCGCAGCCCCCTCCCCCTTTTCATCTCCCTCGCCGCCTGGCTGGGGGTGCTTCTGCCCTGGATGGCCCGCTGGCGCCGCTGGACGGACGCCCAGCACGAGGCCGGCATGTACCGGGGCCTGGTGGCCTGGGCCATCACGGACTTGAGTCTTCTGGCCCTCCTTTGGATTTGAGCTAAACACCAGGCGATTTCTTCCGATACAGTGGGAATACGTTGGACCCCTCCGGTCCCGGAGCACGCATGAAGCTGAAGCACGGACTGGCGATCCTCGGACTCCTCACCCTCCAGGGGCTTCTGCCCCTCCACGGAGGCGCCCCCAGGCCCTCCCGGCTGATGCTGAGGTCCGCCGCCGCCCTGGTGCTGGATCAGCAGACCGGCCAGACCCTGGTGGAGAAGCAGGCCGAGGCCATCATGCCCATCGCCTCCATCACCAAGCTCATGACGGCCATGGTGGTTCTGGACGCCCGGCAGGATATGCAGGAACCCCTGGTGATCGAGAAGGCCGACATGGACATGATCCGCCACAGCCGGTCCCGCCTGCCCGTGGGCACCCGGCTCACCCGGTCCGAGGCCCTGAACCTGGCCCTCATGTCCTCCGAAAACCGGGCCGCCCACGCGCTCGGGCGCAGCTATCCCGGCGGCATCGAGGCCTGCGTGAAGGCCATGGACGCCAAGGCCCAGGCTCTGGGGCTCACGGAAACCCGTTTCCAGGACCCGGCCGGGCTCTCCAGCGGGAATGTCTCCTCGGCCCAGGATCTGGCCCGGCTGGTGGACGCCGCCTACCGCTATCCCCAGATCCGGGAATACACCACCTGTGCCCAGGCCACCATCCATTCGGGCCGCCGGAGCCTCCAGTTCATCAACACCAACGCCCTGGTGCGGGCCGGACGCTGGCAGATCGGCCTCTCCAAGACCGGCTTCATCAACGAGGCCGGCCAGTGCCTGGTCATGCAGGCGATGCTGGCCGAGCGCCCGGTGCTCATCGTGTTGCTGGATTCCTGGGGCCGGTACACCCGGCTGGGCGACGCCAACCGCATCAAGCAGTGGATCGAGGCCCGTCTCCGGCACAACGGCTAGGGCCGTGCTGGTCCCCTCCGTCCCGCCCCCCTTCCCCCTCCGATGGGGGTTCAGCACCCGCCTGGACGAGCCGGAAGGGGTCCCCGCGGCCAGGCTCTCGCAGGTCCACGGCTGCGGCGTGGTCCAGGCCTCCGGCGTCGTACCCGAGGCGGATGGGATCTGGACCTCGGAACCCGGCCTGCGGATCGGGGTGCGGGTGGCGGACTGCGTGCCCATCCTCCTCGCCGGCCCCCTGCCCGGCGGCCGCCCCTGGGTCGCGGCCCTGCACGCGGGCTGGCGCGGGGCCACGGGCGTGGCCGAAGCGCCGGGCGGCGGCATCCTCCGCCGGGCCGTGGCCGTCTTCCAGGGCCAGGGGGGCGACCCCGCGCATCTGGCCTGGGCCCTCGGTCCGGCCATCCTGGCCTGCCATTTCGAGGTCGGCGAGGAGGTCATCGACGCGGCGCGCCGGGATCCGGCCTGGCGCGAAGACCTGCGGCACCCCGGCGGGCAGGGCCGCCCCCATCTCGACCTCCACGGCTTCCTGAAGGCCCAGGCCGCGGATCTGGGCCTGGATCCAGCCAGGGATGGCACCGTGGCCCTCTGCACCGTCTGCCGGCCGGATCTGCTCTGGTCCTGGCGCCGGGGGGACAAGACCGGGCGACAATGGGGCTGGGCCGAGATCCTTCCCGACCCCGAACCCTGATTCCCGAGGCCCCCCATGCTGAACATCACCGACGTGCGCATCACCCGGATCGAGGGCGACGACAAGCTGCGGGCCTTCGCCGCCCTGGTCATCGACGACTGCTTCCTGGTGGGGGACCTCCGGGTCGTGGAGGGCGAGGAGGGCTACTTCGTGGCCATGCCCAGTCGCCGCAAACGGGATGGCAGCTTCAAGGACATCGCCTACCCCCTGAACAACCTCCTGCGGGAGCAGATCGAAGAGCGGGTCCTCCTGGCCTATGAGACCGCCACGGGAAATCGCGCCGTCAGCCGCATCGAGCGCGGAGAGGAGAACCAGGTGCGCCCCGACCTCCTGGGCGTCGAGGAGTTCGGCTTCACACCGAAGGCCAATCCCTGACCCCCGGGGCCCGGGCTTGGGCCGGATGCGGACCCGCGCTATCCTTGCCTTTCCGCCTGGGGAGTAGCCAAGTGGTAAGGCAGCAGGTTTTGATCCTGCGTACCGAGGGTTCGAATCCTTCCTCCCCAACCAGAACGGCCGCCGCAAGGCGGTCGTTCTGCTTGGGGAGCGCCTGAAGGATTCGAAGTCTGGGATGGCGCCCAGGTAGGGCCAGCGAGGGACAGCCATCGGCCGTCCCTCGCGATCCGACGGCGTCGGAGGCCCGTGGGCAGCCAGGCCTGCGGCCGGAGCGTCACCCGCAGGGTGACGTGGAGGGAATCCTTCCTCCCCAACCAGAACGGCCGCCGCAAGGCGGTCGTTCTGCTTGGGGAGCGTCTGAAGGATCCGACGCTACAACGGGATCTTCAGATGCTTGTCCCCGTTGACCTCGACGGGTTCGGTGCGGGTGCCGCCTGCGCTCCGGATCGTGATCGTGTGCCGTCCCCGGCTCACCTGGACGCTGCTGCCGTCACTCTCGATGTTGGCGTCCTGGCCATCGATGGACACGCGACCCGTACCCGGGAAGGTTTCGACGATGAGGGTCGCCAGTCCCGGCACCACCAGGGCAGAGTCCCCGCCGGCGGCGACGGTGAGATTGCGGATGTCCCGGTAGAAATATTTCGGACTGGCCAGTTCCACTTTGTGGGCGCCCGGGGCGACAGGAACCTTCCCTCCCGGGTTCAACTCGCCGAGGTCCTTCCCGTCCACCTTCACGCGGACCGCGAAACCGCCGGCCAGTTTCAAGGCCCCGGGCGCGTTGGGATCCAGCGGGGGCTCCACGGAGCCAGCGGAACCGGCATCCTTCAGGGCGAAGGCCTTCCCGCCCGGCACCTCGCCGGGAGCGAAATCCCACTGGAAGCCCTGCTGGGCCTTGGTGAGGGTGAGGCGGTGGGGGGCCCCCTGGTTCCATCGCACCTTCAGGGGCGTGACACCTTCGATCGGCTTCTCGTCGAGCACGACGGCGGCACCCTGAGGCTGGGAATCGATCACCTCCTCGGAGAAGACCGGCTGGAGGGGGAAGGTCGGCGGAGCCTCGCCCGGCTTGAACGTATATGAGAAGGGCTGGAACCCCTTGAGGACCATCCGCAGATGGTCGCCGTCCCGCAGGGGCTGGTTCATGGGCGTGGTCCCCACCTCCAGGTCGTTCACGAAAACGTGGGCCCCAGGCGGATTGGTGTTGATCTGGAGGCGCGTGCCCCGGGCGCCCCGGAAGAGGAACCAGCCTCCACCGGCCAGGACTGCGGCCGCGGCGGCGCCGGCGAGCAGGGGCCAGGGCCCGCGCTTCGGGGTCGGACGCTGCACCAGCAGGGTCTCCTCGTGGGATCGGGAGACGATCGGAGGGAGGGGGGTGTCGCCGTTGAAATGCATGAGCCCGAGGAGCTCCCGGCGATCATCCTTGCCCATCTCCGCCACGGTCTCCATCAGGTCGCGGATGAAGGCCGCGCAGGTGGGATACCGGTCCTCGGGTTTCTTGGCCAGCACGCGATCGAAGACCCGGCGCCAGCCGTCGGGCAGGACCCCCAGCACCGGCGGCTGGATCTCGGCCGGCGGCTCGTTCACGATGCGGTAGAGGATGGTGTTGATGGAGGCCCCGGGAAAAGGCGACTGGCCGCTCATCAGTTCAAAGACCAGCACTCCGAAACTGAAGATGTCGGACCGGCCGTCCACCGTGCCTTCCTTGATCTGCTCGGGGCTGGCATAGCTGGGCGTGCCCAGGAAGGTGCCCGTCTGGGTCAGGCTGGCATCTTCCCGCTTGGCGATGCCGAAATCCATGAGCTTGGGCCGGCCGTCTTCGCTGACCATGACGTTTCCCGGCTTCACGTCCCGGTGGACGATGCCCTTGGCGTGGGCGTGATCCAGGGCCTCGGCGAGGCCGGCGGCGATCCGCAGCTTCTCCTTCAGGGACATCGGCACGGCGCCCTTGATGAGGCTGTCCAGCGGCTTTCCGGTCACGAATTCCATAGCCAGGAAGGGGCCGAGACCCTCCTCCTCGCCCACATCGTAGATGGCCACGATCCCCGGATGGTTGAGCACGCCCGAGACCTCCGCCTCCCGCTGGAAGCGCATGAGGAACTCATGGCGGTCGGCCTCGTTCCGGACCGAATCCAGCTTCACCAGCTTGATGGCCACCTTCCGCTTGATCTTGGGATCCTCGGCCAGGACGACGTTGCCCATGGCCCCACCCCCCAGCAGGCGCTGGACCTGGTATCGGCCGATGGTCTTGGGGAGGTTCTCGGTATCGCCCATGCGTGTCCCTGGTTGCGGTGCCATCCTACCAACCGCATCGGCAGGGTTTGCAAGATTGTGAGGTTTTTCATGGATTTTCCAGCCGGTCCCGGCAGAATATAAGGCAGCTCATGGGATGTGGGCGAAGGAGAGCGTTCCGAGATGGAGATCATCAAGACCGTCGTGCTCGTCACGTACTTCACGCTGCTCACCATCCTGAGCATCTACGGCGCTCACCGCCTGTGGATGCTGCTGCTCTACTACCGCCACAAGAAGGACGTGCCCCAGCCCAAGGGTGACGTGAACTACCTGCCCGTGGTGACGGTGCAATTGGCCGTCTTCAACGAGATGAACGTCGTCGAGCGGCTGATGGACCACGTCGTCCGCATGGACTGGCCCAAGGAGAAGCTGGAGATCCAGGTGCTGGACGACTCCACCGACGAGACAGTGCGGGTCGCCAGTGCCGTGGTGGACCGCTACAAGGCGCTGGGCTTCGACATCCACTATCTCCACCGGACGGACCGGACCGGCTTCAAGGCCGGCGCGCTGGCCGAGGGGCTCAAGGTCGCCAAGGGCGAGCTGGTGGCCATGTTCGACGCCGACTTCCTGCCCACGGAGGATTTCCTCCGCAAGGCCGTGCCGCACTTCGCCGATGAGAAGGTGGCCTTCGTCCAGGGCTGCTGGGCCCACCTGAACCGCGAGTTCTCGCTGCTCACCCAGGTCCAGGCCATCCTCCTGGACGGCCACTTCGTCTTCGAACACACCGCCCGCCACCGGTCCAAGGCCTTCTTCAACTTCAGCGGGACGGCCGGCATGTGGCGCGTCGCCGCCATCGCCGATGCCGGCGGCTGGGAACACGACACCATCACCGAGGATGCCGACCTCTCCTACCGTGCCCAGCTCAAGGGCTGGAAGGGCGTCTATCTCAAGGACCTCGTCGTGCCCGCCGAGCTGCCCGTGGAGGTCAACGCCTTCAAGAGCCAGCAGCACCGCTGGGCCAAGGGAAACGCCCAGGTCATCCGCAAGCTGATGAAGACCATCTGGAAGTCCAATGAAAGCCTGCACACCAAGCTGGAGTGCTGGTTCCACCTCACGGCCAATTGCAACTACATGCTGATGGTGGTGCTTTCCATCATCATGGTGCCCAGCATGATCATCCGGGCTGGCACGCCTGTTCATGTCCTGCTGCTCACGGACGGCCCTTTCTTCCTGCTGAACGCCGTCAGTGTCGGTCTCTATTTCGGCCTCTCCCAGAAGGAGCTGACCGACAACACCGGCTGGAAGAAGCGTCTGAAGTACATCCCCGGCCTCATGGGCCTGGGCATCGGCCTGGCCCTGAACCAGGCCAAGGCCGTGCTGGAGGGGTTCTTCACCGACGACAAGGAGTTCAAGCGGACGCCCAAGCTCGGCATGGATGCCGAGGGCAAGGCGATCTCCAAGCGTGCCTACAAGGTGCCCAAGAGCGTCCTCACCTTCCTGGAGCTGGCCTTTGCGGTCTACTACCTCCTGGCCCTGCTGGGCGCCATCTACATCCGGAAGTGGGCCTCCGTGCCCTTCCTCTGGCTCTTCTTCAGCGGGTTCTCCTACATGAGCCTCCTCTCCTTCGCCGACATGAAGCTCTTCCGGCGGCTGGCGATGGAGGAGCCCGAGGACGAGGTCCAGAGCGCGTCCACCTTCGTGCAGTAGGTCCACCTGGCCGGGGAATGATGGCCCGCCCGCCCCGTCCCCAGCGTTCCCGCGCCGCCGCCCTGCGCTACCAGCCGGAAGACCCCTTCCGGGATGCAGCACCCAGGCTGGTGGCCAGGGGCGAGGGTCTGCTGGCCGACCGGATCCTCGAACTGGCCCGCCAGCACGGTGTCTCCGTCACTCGGGATCCCGATCTGCTGGCCGCCCTGGAACCCCTCGACATCGGCCGGTTGATCCCCCCCGAACTCTTCCAGGCCGTGGCCCTGCTCCTGGCCGCCCTCTATCGCGCCAACAGCCGGATGCCCGGCGAGCCGACCGCATGATCGACCTCCACTGCCACACCCTCCATTCCGACGGCACGGACACACCGGAGCGCCTGGTCCTCCTCGGCGAGGAGGCCGGTCTGACGGCCCTCTGCCTCACGGACCACGACACCCTCGGTGGCATCCCTGACTTCCTGGCCCAGCAGCCGAAGGTGAAGGTCCGGCTGCTCGTGGGCACGGAACTGAGCTGTCGCTTCCTCGGCCGGTCCCTCCACATCCTGGGCCTCCTGGTGGATCCCGGGGACGCGCGATTCCAGGCCCGCCTCCTGGAACTCCGCGGGCGCCGGGAGGACCGGAACCTCCGCATGACCGTGCGCCTGGCGGAGGTGGGCTGTCCGGTGAGCCTGGAAGAGGTTCAGATCCAGGCGGAGACCCCCCTGCTCTCCCGCGTCCATTTCGCCCGGGCCCTGGCTGCCAAGGGCTACGTGCGGCGACCCCAGGAGGCCTTCGAGCGCCTCATCGGCGACGACGGCCCGGCCTTCGTGCCCCGGGAGGAATTGAGTCCCTCCGAGGCCGCCCGGTGGATCCGCGAGGCCGGCGGCGTGCCCGTGGTGGCCCATCCCGGACGGTTCGCCGGTGGCTCCTTCCGCTGGGACGAAGCCATGCGCGACCTGCAGAAGGAGGGGATCGAGGGACTGGAGGGATTCTACGGCGAGTACCGGGCCGCAGAGCAGCGGTACTTCGTGGGGCTCGCGAAGCGCCTGGGCATGGTCGTCACCGGCGGCAGCGACTACCACGGCGCCAACAAGCCGGGCCTTCGGCTCGGCGCGGGCCGGGGCGGACTGAAGGTCCCGGACGGCCTGCTGGAGGCCCTGGAGGTCCAGCAGGCGCGTGGGGGCTGGAACTGAGCGGCACCTGTCACGCGACACAGAAGCACTGTAGGCTGTGGAAGATAGGGGCCCCCATGTCCAACCGCATCCTCCTGGTGGAAGACGACCCGATCAACGTACGGTTCATCCAGGTCGTCCTTGCCAAGAAGGGCGGGTTCGAGGTGCTGGTCTCCGAGGACGTGGAGGAGATCCTCCGCCTTGCCCACGAGGCGGATCTCGCCGCCATCATCATGGACGTGAGCCTTTCCCGCTCCAGCTACCAGGGGAACAAAGTGGACGGGATCTTCATCACCCAGCTCCTCAAGGAGGACGCGGCCACGCGGCACATCCCCGTGCTCCTCGCCACGGCCCACGCCATGTTCGGAGACCGGGAGAAATACCTGGACCTGACGGGCGCTGAGGGCTACATCGCCAAGCCCATCCACGATCCCGCCGCCCTCGTGGACGCCGTCCGCGCCGTCATCCGCGCCTGACCGTGGCCGCCAAGCCCATTCCCCTCGCCGCCTACCGGCTCCTCCTGGAGTACGACGGCGGCCGCTTCCACGGCTGGCAGAAGCAGGGGCCCGGCCAGACCCGGGAAGGCATCCGGACGGTCGCCGGCAGCCTCGAGCACGCCCTCCACCAGGCCGGCTTCCGCCTCGTGGCCCTGGGGGGCTCCGGCCGCACGGATGCCGGCGTCCACGCCCTCGGCCAGGTGGCGCATCTGCACCTCGAGGCCAAGGGGGCCCCCCGGCCCGGGGAACTGCGCCGCGCCCTGGACAGCACCCTGCCCCAGGACATCGCCATCCGGGACGTGCGCACCTGTCCCCCTGCCTTCCATGCCCGCCACGACGCCGTGGACCGCACCTACCTCTACCAGATCAGCCGCCGGCGCAGCGCCCTCGGCAAACCGTGGATCTGGTGGGTGAAGCACCGGCTGGACCTGGACCGGCTCATCCGGGCCTGGACGGCCTTCGAGGGCGTCCAGGATCTCGCCGCCTTCGCGGAGCTGGATTCCGAGGAGGATGGCCGCAGCAGGCTCTTCCGCTGCGAGGTGGCCGAGGCCGGATCCCTCATCCTGCTGCGGGTCCGGGCCACGCACTTCTTCCGCCGCCAGGTCCGCCGCATGGTCGGGGCCGCGGTGGCCTGCGGGGTGGGCGAGGAGGAGCCCCGCCGCATCCTGGAGGATCTCCGGAATCCCACGGAGGCCGCCAACCGCCTGTGGGCCGCCCATGCCGCCCCGGCCTCCGGCCTGTTCCTGGAACGGGTCCGCTATGCCGGGGACCCCGAGCCCGGGCCCCCGCAACCCACCCTCTTCATCCCCTGATTCCGGAGGGTCGATGCCCACCCGCGACGAAGCCTGGCAGCTCCTCTGCGACTGGACGCCCTCGGATCGCCTGCGGATCCATGCCCGCGCGGTGGAGCTGGTGATGCGGGACCTGGCCATGCGCCTGGGCCAGGACGAGGAGGCCTTCGGCCTGGCGGGCCTGCTCCATGATGCGGATTACGATTCCTGGCCCGGGGAGCATCCGAAGCGCATCGTGGCCTGGCTTGCGGAGCGTGGCGAGACCGCCCTCGCCCACGCCATCAGCGCGCACTACACCCGCTGGGGCGTGCCCTACGAGAGCCTGCTGGACAAGGCCCTGCTGGCTTCGGATGAGATCACCGGCTTCGTCATGGCCTGCGCCCTGGTCCGCCCCGGCCGCACGGAAGGGCTGGAGCCGAAGAGCGTGAAGAAGAAGCTCAAGGACAAGGCCTTCGCCGCGGGGGTGGACCGCTTCGAGGTGGCCGAGGGCCTGCGGATGCTCATGGAGGCCGTGGGCGGGACCGAGGAGGAGCACCTCGCCCGCATCATCGGGGTCCTCCACCGGCACCGGGGGGAATTGGGCCTGGCGCCCCCTCAGGACGGGTAAGAACTCAGATCTTGCGGTCATCAAACGAAAAGAAGGACATCGGACGGCATCCGGAGTCCTGCCATGAAGCCCAGCATCCTGCGGAACACCCTGTTCTCCTTCCTCGCCTTCGGCCTGGCCATGGGGGCCGTCTTCCCCCTCTATGCGGGCTTCTTCGTGGACTGGAAGCCCGGGATGCGCACCTTCTTCGTCGCCGGCTGCCTGTTGGCCGGCCTCATCATGGGGGTCGCCAACTATTTCGTGATGAACCTCATGCTCCTGCGGAGCCTGCGGCGCATGGCCGGCGTGGCCCGGGGGATCAGCGAGAAGGACCTGACCCTGGACTGCACCCTCAGGAGCCACGACACCATTGGCGAGATCGCCCATGCCATGAGCGTCATGGCCGGTACCCTCCGCGAGGTCATCGGCAAGGTGGCAGGCCTGGGCAACCAGGTGAATCAGGATTGCCTGGGCATGCAAGCCAACCTCGGCAACGTCAGCCGGCGGATGGAGGTCCAGGTGGGTGGCGCGGCGGAGATCAGCCGGGCGATGGAGGAGCTGAGCCGGACCATCGCGGACATCGCCCGGCATGCCATGGAGGCCTCGTCCGCGGGGCGCCAGGCCCAGGCGATGGCCCAGGAGGGCTCGGGGGTCACCCAGGAGGTCCAGTCCGCCATGCACCATGTCCGGGGGGTCGTGGACGAGGCGGCCGGTGCCGTGGCTGATCTCGGCGGCAAGGCCGAACAGATCGGCGCCATCGTCCAGGTCATCAACGACATCGCGGAACAGACGAACCTCCTGGCGCTCAACGCGGCCATCGAGGCTTCCCATGCGGGGGTGCACGGCCGCGGCTTCGCCGTGGTGGCCGAGGAGGTCCGCCGGCTGGCCGAGAAGTCCTCCCAGGCCTCCCAGGAGATCCGGGAGATGATCGCGAGCATCCAGGCGGGCACCCAGAACCTCGTCCGCGCCATGGAGGGCAGTACCGAGCATGTCCAGGGCGGCGTCTCCCGGGCCGAGGCCGCCGGGCGCTCCCTGGAGGGGATCCTGACGGGCATCCGCGCCGTCAGCGCCATGGTGGACCGCATCGCCGAAGCGGCCGAGGAGCAGGCCCGCACCGTGGCCTCCGTGGAGGGCCGGACCCGCGAGATCCACGAGGGCGCCGCGGGCACCCTGCACGAGGCCCGGGACACCGAGGGGGCCAGCTCCCGGCTCGTCGCCCAGGCCCGGGATCTCAGCGGCCTGCTGAGCTCGTTCCGCCTGCACTGAGATCCTCGAAGGCCTGGCCCAGGATGCCGGCAATGCGCCGCCGGCGCAGGATGAGGGTGCGCAGGCGCTCCTGGTCCGCCAGGATGGCGGCCTTCCGCGCGGCGGGATCGGCGATGGCCCCGGCGCCCTCCTGTGGATCCTCCAGCCGCTCCAGCTCGGACCTGACCCGCGCCTCCGCCGCAGCCACGCGGATCACGCGGATCTGGCGAGCCACGCCCTTCCGGGCCCCCCAGTTGTTCTCGGTCCAGAGGGGTTGGAAGCCGGCGTGGGCGAGCACCACGGCCTCGGTGCCATCGGGCAGGCGCCGTCGCTCGAAGGTCACCTCCAGGGCGGCCCCATCCCGGCTGTCGCCTTCCGCCACGGGAAAGAGATCGGCCCGGTACATGCGGTCCTGGTTGCTGATGAAGTTGCCGAGGGAATAGGCCACCAGCGCGCGGCGGCCGTCCACCGTCATCAGCTCCATGGGCTGGAGCACATGGGGATGGTGCCCCAGCAGCAGGTCGCAGCCAGCCGCCACGAGCTTCCGGGCGATGTCCCGCTGGCGCTTCGTGGGCGTGTGCTGGTACTCGTTGCCCCAGTGGACGCTCACCACCACGATGTCCGCCCTCGACCGGGCCTCGCGCACCGCGGCCAGGGCAGGTTCCAGGTCCAGGGGGCGGACCCAGGGTTCCGTGGCCTTGCGATCCAGGTCCAGGTTGAACAGGTCCGTGAACCCCAGGAAGGCCACCTTCAGACCGTTCCGCGCCAGGATCTGCACAGCCTCCGCCTGGGGCCGGTCCTCGCCGCTGCCGATGGCGACGAGGTGAGCCTGGCGCAGTCGGTCGAGGGTCTCCACGACGCCCTTCCGTCCCTGGTCGAAGGCATGGTTGTTGGCCGTGGAGAGCACCGTGAACCCGCTGGCCCGCAGGGCCGGCGGCAGGGAGGCCGGGGCATTGAACTGGAAGGGTTTCCCCGGGCGGCCGGTGGTGGGCGCCACCGGCGTCTCCAGGTTTCCGAACGCGAGGTCCGCCCCCTCGAACAGGGGCACGAGATCCGCCCACAGGGCCGGAAAGCCGCCTCCGTCCTCCGCCTCGGCCCGCTTCACATCCTGGTGCATCATGATGTCGCCCACCGCCACCAGCCGGACCGAAGCCACGGGCGGTTCAGGGCCGCCAGCCGCCAGGGGAATCCCCAGCGACAGCAGGCCCGCGAGGCCGAGGGCGCGCCGGCTCAGGCCCATTCCTCCGGGCCGTAGTAGACCTCCACGGGGAGGCCGGGGAAGTGGGAACGCACGCCAGCCGCGATGGCGTCCAGCTGGAGGCGCCGCAGGGGGCGGGCCTCGGGCTCCGGCGTGGGCCGGGCCACGGTGTAGAGCTGGAGCGCCTGGATCCGCCCCCCGTTCCGGATGATGTGCTCCAGGCGTCCACAGTAGGCCGCCAGCTCCGCGGTGTCGGGACCCTGGCCCTGCCAGTTCAGGAAGAGGGTCTGGATCACCGTGGGCCAGCGCCGGGCCGTGGAGAGCAGGTTGTCCAGGACGCGCTGGAAGGGGACCAGGCTCCGGGAGATCTCTCGGTAGTAGGCCTCCGTGCCCGCATCCAGCTTCGCCCAGATCTCGCCCTGGTTGGCCATGAGCGTCTCCAGGCCTTCGACCACCTCCGGCGCCTGGAGGCGGCTGGAATCCGTGATCAGCACCAGCTTCACCAGGTCCAGGCCCTGCGCCCGCTTGAGCCGCGCCACCCGGGCCACCGCCGCCGCGAATTCCCGGGCGGTGGTGGGCTCCCCGTCCCCGCTGAAGGCGATGTCGTTGAGCCGGCGTTGTTCCGGTCGGGCCGAGTCGAAGGGGGGGATGCCGTAGAGCTCTCCGCTGGTGGCGAGGTCCAGCAGCAGACCCAGTTCGCGCTCCATCTGGTCGAGATCCAGGTCCTGCCGCCGTCCGGGGCTGAGGCGATCGACCTCGCAGTACACGCAATCGAAGTTGCAGACCTTGTCCGGATTCAGGTTCACGCCCAGGCTCACGCCCCGGCTGCGCCGCGAGATCACGGGATAGCAGTAGTCGAAATCCCGCCAGACGCGTCGGTGGTCCAAATGGGCCTGGATCAAGTCACTCATCCGAACAGCATACGCCCGATCAGCCCGGGATTTTCCGGCCGGCCTGCCGCGATCTGCGGGCCTCGTGCGCCTGGTCCGCCTCCTGAACCGCCTCCGCCTTCCAGAGGATGGGTTCGGACTGCCCCTCGCCACCCACGGCCACCATCACGAATTCGCCGCTGGTCACGTCGCGGTGGGAGTCGGTCACGGGGGCATACACCTGCACCTCGATCTGGATGGTGAGGCTGGTGCGGCCCTGGTGCGAGATGGTGGCGTAGAACTCGATGATCTCGCCGGGCCGCACGGGGCTGTGGAAGACCAGCTCGGAAACCTTCAAGGTCACGAAGCGGCGGTTCCGGGACATCAGGGAGGCCGTGATGCCCGCCACCATGTCCATGCGGGCCATCATGTCGCCGCCGAACAGCGTGCCGTTGAGGCCGATGTCCTGGTCCAGGACCATCTCGCGGGAGATCAGCATGGGGCCTCCGTCTCCAGCATAGGCCCTACCAGGCCCGGGAGGCGACGAGGATGGCGACCACGAAGCCGCCCAGCGCCAGGCCGGCGGAGAGCAACCGCGGACCGGCCAGGCGAGTCCAGATCAGCGTCCCGCTCAGGGTCATGAACACCAGGGCCCCGGCGAAGCAGTCCGTGAGCAGGATCCAGCCCGCCTGCCCCGCCTCGCCCTTGTGCAGGCGCTCCAGGGTCTCGATGAAGTTCGCGTCGCCCCGCTCCAGGTCCACGGTGCGGTTGCCCGGCAGGTAGGTGGCCCGCGCGAAATGGGCATGGCCGGTGACCAGGACCATCCACTGCTCCGCCGCCTTCACCTCCTGGCCGCCGAAGCGGGCGGGCCGGGGCGGCTGCACCCGCCAGCGCACCCGGCTCAGGGGCACGCCGAAACGCGCAGCCAGGGTGCCGGCGAGTTCCTCGATGGTGGCGGGCGGCTGGTCGAGCTGGATCTGGACCTTGTGCTCCTCCACCTGTCCCGCCTGGATCTTCATCACGGCCCGGTGGTTCTGGAGGAAGCCCGTCAGGCCGAACAGGAGGCCGAAGGCGGCTCCGCTGAGGCCCACCCAGGCATGGAAGCGCCGGAGGTTGCGCAGGAAGGCCCCACGGCGGGAGTCGGGTCGGGAGGCGGTTGTTGACGTCATGACAGCCATCATGGGGTCGGCCGCCGGGCTCCGGGAAGATGCAAAAAAGGACGGCCCCCGCGGGGGCCGTCCTCGGTGGAACGGGGCGGATCAGCCCTTGAGGCGCTCGGCCAGGGCCTTACCCATGTCGGCAGGGCTCTGCACCACGGTGATGCCCGCGGCGGTCAGCGCCTTCATCTTCTCGGCGGCGGTGCCCTTCCCGCCGGAGATGATGGCGCCGGCGTGGCCCATGCGGCGCCCTGGAGGGGCCGTCTGGCCGGCGATGAACGCCACAACGGGCTTCTTCATGTTGGCTTTCACCCAGGCGGCGGCGTCTTCCTCGGCGCTGCCGCCGATCTCGCCGATCATGATGACGGCGTGGGTGTCGGGGTCGTTGTTGAACATCTCGAGCGCGTCGATGTGGCTGGTGCCGCTCACGGGATCGCCGCCGATGCCGATGCAGGTGCTCTGGCCGATGCCCAGGGCCGTGAGCTGGCCCACGGCCTCATAGGTGAGGGTGCCGGAGCGGCTGACGACGCCCACGTGGCCCTGCTTGTGGATGCGGCCCGGCATGATGCCGATCTTGGCCAGGCCGGGGCTGATGATGCCGGGGCAGTTGGGGCCGATGAGCCGGCTCTTGGGGTAGTTGGGGAGGACGCGCTTGACCTTCACCATGTCGAGGACCGGGATCCCCTCGGTGATGCAGACGACCAGCTCGATGCCCGCGTCGAGGGCCTCGAGGATGGCATCCGCGGCGGCCACGGGGGGCACGAAGATCATGGTGGCGTTGGCGCCGGTCTTGGCCACGGCCTCCTTGACGGTGTTGAAGACGGGGAAGCCTTCGATGTCGGTGCCCCCCTTGCCCGGCGTCACGCCGCCCACGACCTTCGTGCCGTAGTCGCGGCAACCCTTGGCGTGGAAGAGGCCCTCGCGGCCCGTGATGCCCTGGACGATGAGCTTGGTGTGGTTGCCCACGAGAACTGCCATGTCATACCTCGCGAAAATGGATTCGATTGGGTTCCGTGGATGCACTATCTGACGGAGGCGACGACCTTCTCAGCGGCGTCCTTCAGGTCGGCGGCGACGATGAGATTCAGCCCGCTCGCGGCGAGGATCTGCTTCCCCTCCTCGACGTTGGTGCCCTCGAGGCGCACGACCACGGGGACCTTGATGCCGATCTCCTTGGCCGCGTTCACGATGCCGGAGGCCACGATGTCGCAGCGCATGATGCCGCCGAAGATGTTCACCAGCACGGCCTTCACCGACTTGTCCTGCAGGATGATGCGGAAGGCGTTCTTCACCGCATCCTCGGTGGCGCTGCCGCCCACATCCAGGAAGTTGGCCGGCGAGCTGCCCTCGTACTTGATGATGTCCATGGTGGCCATGGCCAGGCCGGCGCCGTTCACCATGCAGCCGATGCTGCCATCCAGCTTGATGAAGTTGAGGTTGTACTTGCTGGCTTCCACCTCCTCTTCCGCCTCCTCGTTGAGGTCGCGGTAGGCCAGCACGTCCGGGTGGCGGACCAGGCCGTTGTCATCGAAGCCGATCTTGGCGTCCAGGGCGGTCACGTCCCCCTGCTTGGTCACCACCAGCGGGTTGATCTCGACCATGGAGCAGTCCTTCTCCACGAAGAGGCGGTAGAGATTCTGGAGGAACACCACGCCCTTCTTGAAGGCGTCGCCCTCGAGCCCCAGGGCGAAGGCCACCTGGCGGGCCTGGAAGCCGGAGAGGCCCAGGGCCGGATCGATGGCGACCTTGACGATCTTCTCGGGGGTCTTCTCGGCCACTTCCTCGATCTCGACGCCGCCTTCCGTGGAGGCCAGGATGGTCACCCGGCTGCTGGCGCGATCCACGAGGAAGCTCAGGTAGAGCTCACGCTCGATATCGATGGGCCTGGAGATGAAGACGGTGCGGACCTTTCGGCCTTCGGGGCCGGTCTGCTTGGTCACGAGCTGCATGCCGATCATGGCCTTGAAGAGCTCGGCGGCCTTGTCGGGATCGGTCGCGAACTTCACGCCGCCGCCCTTGCCGCGGCCGCCGGCATGGATCTGGGCCTTGACCACGCTGGCGCCACCGAACTCCTTGGTGATCATGCGGGCCTCTTCGGCGTCCTGGGCCACCTTCCCGTCCGGCGTGGCGACCTTGTACTGCCGGAGCAGTTCCTTGGCTTGGTACTCGTGGATGTTCATGCTGACTCCCGAAAGGGCCGCCGACCGGCGTCCGCACCACCCCCCAGTCTAGCGGGCCCCGCGCAGGCGCCGAACCCCCAACGCTGTGACCCGTGGCATCCTTTGGGCAGCCCGCGGAGACCCCATGGCCCAGCTCGACAAGCTGCTGTCCCACCTCGTCCCCAAGGGGGGCGTGCGCCTGCGGCTCCAGGCGGACCGCAAGCCCTGGCTGGAACTCCGCGCGGGCGGCACCCTGGACCTTCTGCCCAATCCCCTGCCCGGCGTCATGGTGGACGTGCTGGCCGCGGACGTGGTTCCTCCCGAGCTGAAGGAAACCTGGCAGAGGGATGGAGAGGTCAAATTCGAGTACGAATTCGGTGGCTACGCCTTCCGTATGCACCTGAGCCGCTACAAGGACAACGCCCAGATCGACGTGGAGCACCTCGGCCCCGCGCGGCCCAAGCCGGCGCCCACCGCCCCGTCCGCTCCCGCACCGGCGGTCAAGGCCGCGGAGGCCGTGGTTCCGCCTGCCTCCGCCGAGGCCAAGGCCGCCCCTGGGCACGCCCATCCCAAGGCCGCCGCGAAGCATGGCCGGGACGCGGAGGGCCCCCGCAGCCATCCCCTGGCGGAGCGGCTCTTCAAGGCCCTCCTGGACCAGCAGGGGTCGGACCTCCACTGCACCTCCCACGAGCCGCCCCTCGCCCGCATTCACGGGGACATGAAGGAACTGGAGGGCTTCGGCCCCATGACCCCCGCGGCCCTGCTGGAGATGATGGAGGCCCTGGCCTCCCGGGCCATGTGGGAGCGCTACCAGGAACGCTTCGACGCCGACTTCGCCCACGCCTTCGAGGCCGGGGGCTGCCGCCTCCGCGTGAACTACTTCCGCGACCGGGTGGGCCCCGCCTTCGTCTGCCGGGTCATTCCCAACCAGATCCCCGACCCCGACAAGCTGGGCATCCCGGAGCCCGTGAAACGGCTGGCCAGCCTCTCCAAAGGCCTGGTCCTGGTCACCGGCCCCACGGGCAGCGGCAAGTCCACCACCCTGGCCGCCATCCTCGACCTGGCCAACCAGAAGCGGAAGGACCACATCCTCACCATCGAGGATCCCATCGAGTTCGTGCACCCCCGCAAGGGCTGCCTGGTGAACCAGCGGGAGGTGGGCACCCACACCGAGAGCTTCAAGACCGGCCTGAGGGCGGCCCTGCGCGAAGATCCGGACATCGTCCTGGTGGGCGAGATGCGCGACCTGGAGACGATCGCCATCGCCCTCGAGACCGCCGTCACGGGCCATCTCGTCTTCGGCACCCTGCACACCTCCAGCGCCATCGGCACCATCGACCGCATCGTGGACCAGTTCCCCAGCGACCGGCAGCAGCAGATCCGGGTCATGCTGGCGGACGCGCTGAAATGCGTGGTGAGCCAGACCCTGCTCAAGAAGATCGGAGGCGGCCGCATTGCCGCCCTGGAGACCCTCTTCATCACCCCGGCCATCGCCAACCTCATGCGCGAAGGCAAGAATTTCCAGATCGCCTCCGCCATGCAGACCGGCCGCAGCTATGGCCAGCGCCTCATGAACGATGCCCTGGTCGAGCTCATCAACGCCAAGAAGGTGGAGCCCATGGAGGCCTACCTGAAGTGCCCCGACAAGGAGAGCTTCATCGCCACCTGCAAGCGGGCCGGCATCCCCTTCGACCTTCGGCTGGGCGAAGTCGAGGGCTGACCGATCGAGCCTCGCCCTTGCGCGGGAGCCCGGGCATCCCATGCTGGATACCACCTCCGGATGCTTCCGGCGTGTCATCCCACCTGCCGGTCGCCTTCCGGGTCTGATCCCGGGGCGCGGCCGGACCCGGAGGCGGCCTGATCCGGGGTGGCATGCCGAACGGGATCCACCCGGAGGTGGGGCATGGCCACGAAGGTCGGAAAGCATCCTGGCACCCGGAAGGCGGGAGTGGCCGAGCGTCTCCCCCTGCCTCCGAAGGCCCGCAGGCATCAGCCCGCCGTGGCCGTCCTCCCCTTCCTGGACCTCCGCCGCGAGCGCGGGGACGCGCCCCTCGCCGAAGGCATCGCCGAGGAGCTGATCCAGGCCCTGAACCAGGTGGAGGGCCTGCGGGCCATCTCCCGGACCACCTCCTTCCTCTACGGGGGCTCGGGCCTTCCCCTGGCCGAGGTGGGCCGCCGGCTGCAGGCCGACGCCGTCCTGGGCGGTTCCCTGCTGGAGCGGGAGGGCCGCCTGGTCATGAAGACCGAAGCGGTCGAGGTGGCCACCGGCCGGGAGATATGGTCTGAGGTCCGCGATTTCGACCGGAGGGACCTCTTCGCGGCCCTGGAGGACACGGCCCGGAGCGTGGCCGGCACCCTGAGCCTGCCCGCCTCCTTCCGGCCCCGGCGGCCGGTGGATCTCGAGGCCTACGGGTTCTACCTCCGCGGCCGGCACTACTACTTCCGCTTCAACCGCCGGAGCATGGGCTTCGCGGCCGAGATGTTCCGCCGGGCCCTGGACCTGGATCCCAGCTACGCCTCGGCCTGGGCGGGCCTCGCCAACGCCGCGGCCTACGCCTACATCTACATCGAGCGCACGGAGCCCCAGCGGGAGCTGGCCGAATCCTGCAGCCGCAAGGCCCTGGAACTGGATCCGGACCTCGCCGAGGCCCATGCCTCCCGGGGGGTCGCCCTCTCCGCCGCCGGCCGGGCCGACGAGGCCGAGGAGGCCTTCGAGACGGCCCTGCGGCTGGACCCGAACCTCTACGAGGCCGCCTATTTCTACGCCCGTCACTGCCTCGCCGCCGGCAAGCCCGAGCGGGCCGTTGAGTACTTCGAATGGGCCGCGGCGCTGCGCCCGGAGGACTTCCAGGCCATCCTGCTCGTGGCGCAGGTCTACCACAGCCTGGGCGTGGAGGACGAGGCCGAGCGGGCCCGCCGGCAGGGCCTCTCCCTCGTGCAGGATCGCCTGGAGCGGGAACCCGACGACGTGAGGGCGCGCTACCTGGGCGCCAACGCCCTCGTGGCCCTGGGCGACCGGGAGAAGGGCCTGGCCTGGGCCCGGATGGCGCGAAGCATGGATCCCGACGACCCCATGCTGCTCTACAACCTGGGCTGCATCCACGCCCTGGCGGAGGATCCGGACGAGGCCCTGGACTGCCTGGAACGGGCTGTGGCGGCCGGACTCACCCAGAAGAACTGGTTCCGCCATGACGGGGACCTGGATGCCATCCGGGCCCACCCCCGCTTCCAGCGCCTCATGGATATGCTGGCGGATTGAGGGCGCCGATCCTCACATGCTGCGCGACAGCAGGGCCTCGGGGATCTCCCGCAGGAGAACCCCGGTCTCCCCGTCGCCCTGGACCTCCGCCAGGCGCGCCACGGCGTTCCGCGAGGCGGTCATCGCCAGATCCCGGGTCTCGGCCAGGGCATCGTGGCGGGCGATCAGGGCGCGGAGGGCCTGCTCCTCGGCCTCCGGGATGGGCACTTCCTCGCCCCTGTCCCAGATCGTGCGGATGAGGGGGCGGACCTCGTCGGGGGCCCGCTCCAGGAGGGTGAGCATGGGCAGGGTCAGCTTGCCTTCCCGCAGGTCGCTGAAGGCCGGCTTTCCCAGCTGCTCGCTGGTGGCCGTGTAGTCCAGCAGGTCGTCCACCAGCTGGAAGGCGCGGCCCACCTCCAGGCCGTAGCCCCGCATGGCCAGGCACTCGGCCTCGTCCCGGCCCGTGAGGACGGCCCCGGTCTCCGTGCAGCCCCCGAAGAGCAGCGCGGTCTTGCGCTCCTGGATATCGAAGTAGTCCTTGCGGCTGGTGTCCAGCTTGTAGAGCACGTCGTTCTGGATCAGCTCCCCCTCGGTCATGCGCGTGGTGACCTCGGCCAGGATCTCCATCATCCGCCAGCTCCGCCCTGCGATGGCCTCGCTCATGGCCACCAGGTAGAGGAGATCGCCGAAGAGCACGGTGAGGGTGTTGCCCCAGAGGCGGTTGAGGGTGGGCTTCCCGCGCCGGAGCTGGGCATGGTCGATGACATCGTCGTGCACCAGCGTGGCCGTGTGGATCAGCTCGAACACGGCGCCGAACCGGACCTCCGCCCCGGAATCCAGGCCGCAGAACCGGGATCCCAGCAGCACCAGGGCGGGCCTCAGGCGCTTGCCCTGCCCCGTCCGCACATGATCCGCCAGCTTCTGGACCACCTCCACGTCGCTCTGGAGGATGCGCTGCAGCTCGGCCTCCACGCCCGCCAGCTTCGGCGCGATGGGGAGGAAGTAGCGGGAGAGGTCGAGTCGAGCCACATCAGCCCCGGTAGTTGGTGAACTGCAGGTCGAGGCCCTGGTCGTCCTTCTTGAAGAGGGCGATGACCTCCTGGAGGTCGTCCCGGCTCTTGCCGCTCACCCGGAGCTGGTCGCCCTGGATGCTGGCCTGGACCTTGATCTTGGCGTCCTTGACGGCCTTGATCAGCCCCTTGGCCTTCTCCACGGGGATCCCCTGCTGGATGGTGACCTCCTGCCGGACGCTGCCCTTGGCGGCGGGCTCGATCTTGCCGTAGACCATGCTCCGGATGCTGACGCCGCGCTTGTGCAGCTTGGTCTGCAGCACGTCGATGACGGCCTTCAGCTTGACCTCGTCGTCGCTGGTGAGGACCAGCACCTTGTCGTCCTTGAGCTCGATCTTGGAGACCGAGCCCTTGAAGTCGTACCGCTGGCCGATCTCCTTCATGGCCTGGGACAGGGCGTTCTTCACCTCGTCAAGGTCCACTTTGCACACCACGTCGAAGGAGCATTCGCTGGCCATCGTTCCCTCCCATACCGGACTGTCCACTAGCCTAACCTATCGGCCTTCCAGGCCCTGCCGCAGATCCGGCCACCCCTCCCAGAGGCTGAGCAGCTGGAAGGCGGACAGGACGAGGGCGTGGTGGATCTCCCCCCGGCGCATCCGGCCCTGCCAGTCCTCCCAGCCGCAGGCCCAGACCTGCAGCTCCTCGGCGGGATCCAGGTCCAGACCCCCGGCCGGGACGCAATCCAGGGCCAGGAAGCTGTGGCAGCGGTTGTCCTGGGTGGCCGGGTTCGGCGTGCAGGATCCCAGGGCGATCCAGCGCCCGCCCTCGTGGCCCGTCTCCTCCCGCAGCTCCCGCCGGGCGGCGGCCTGGGGGGCCTCGCCGGGATCACAGCCACCCCCGGGGATCTCCAGCGTCGGCGCGTCGATGCCGTGGCGGAACTGCTCCACCACCAGCAGCTCGCCGGCCTCCGTGAAGGCCACCACGTTCACCCAGTCGGGGCCCTGCAGGCGGTAGAAATCGTGGGCCCGGCCCGTGTGGGGGCTGCGCCGGCGGGCCACCACCTGGCGGAAGATCCGCGAATCCTGGCGGACGCTCTCGCCCTCCTGGACCCAGGGACGGGAGGGGTCGAAGGCCTCGGGATGGCGGTGGAGCAGGCGCATCAGTACCTCGGCACCCTCGGATCCAGCCGGCTGTAGGCATCGATCCCGCCGGCCAGGTGGGCGATCTCCTGGAAGCCCAGGTCCCGGAGGATGGCCAGGGCGTAGCGGCTGCGCACCCCGTGGTGGCAGTAGGCGGCCACCGGCCGGAGGCGATCCAGCTCGTCCGCCCGGTCGGCCAGCTCCCCCAGGGGGATGAGCCGGGCCCCCGGCAGTCGCGCCAGGGCGTATTCCCACGGTTCGCGGACATCCACGACCTGCACCTGGTCCGGATCGAGCCCGCGGAAGGCCTCCGGCGGGAGGTTCACGCCCTCCTCAAACACGGGCGGGTTCCTCGCCGCCCAGCACCCGTCCGCAGACGTGGTTGACGATCATGTCCAGGGCCGTGCGGTTCTCCACCCCGGTGGGGACGATGAGATCCGCCCAGCGCTTGCTGGGTTCCACGAACTCCAGGTGCATGGGCCGGACGCTCTGCTCGTACTGCTCCATGACGCTCTCGAGGCTCCGCCCCCGCTCCCGGGTGTCCCGCCGGATGCGGCGGAGGATCCGGATGTCCGCATCGGTGTCCACGAAGATCCTCGCATCCAGCTGGTCCCTCAATTCCGGCAGCGCGAAGAGCAGCAGGCCCTCCAGGATGACCACCTTGCCGGGGGGGATGGGTTCCTCCCAGCCGGTCCGGTCCGAGATCGTGAAGTCGTAGCGCGGCTTCCGGATGGGGTTCCCCTGGTGCAGGGCGGACAGGTGGGCCGCCATCAGCTCCAGGTCGAAGGCGTGGGGATGGTCCCAGTTGATGGGCCGGTCGCCGAAGCGGCCCTTCACCACCTCCAGCGGCGCATAGTAGGCGTCCATGTCCAGAAGCAGGGGCACCACCCCCCGACGCTTCAGGCGCTTCACCAGCTCCACGGCCACGGAGGTCTTCCCGCTGCCGGATCCTCCCACGATGCCCACCAGCATGGGTCTGTCCGACATGTTCCCCTCCCCGTTCCATCCTACTTCAAGCGGGGGCGCCCCTCTGCTATGGTTCGGCCATGCTCAGGGCCCGTTTCGCTCCCGTTCTCGCCCTCCTGGCGCTGCTGGCCGGCTGCAGCTCGGAGGACCCGCGCCTGCCCGCCAACATCTACGAGGAGGCCCGCAAACTGAACCTGGAAGGGCGGAGCCTCGAAGCCCGGGCCATGATGCGCCAGCTCACCCAGCGGTATCCGGACAGCGATGCCGCCCAGCAGGCCCGCCGCGACCTGTTCCTCCTGGATGCCTTCGTGGCCCGGGACCAGGCGGACCGCCAGAAGCAGGTGCGCGCCGCCATGCGCCGCATCGCCGACGCCCTCACCCGCTACAAGGGCAGGAAGGGCGAATACCCCGGCAGCCTGCAGGACCTGGTGCCCGAGTACCTGGACCAGGTGCCCGAGACGCCCTGGAAACACCCGTTCTTCTACCGTGCCTTCGTGTCGAAGCCCATCGAGGACGTGCAGGTGAAGCGCGGCCCCGTGCGCCAACGCTTCAACACGAAGCTCGACAGCTACGACCTGGCCTGCCTCGGCACCGACCTCAAGCCCGGCGGGGATGGCGCCGCCGCCGACATCCTCCTCCAGGACGGCGAACCCATCGACGAGAAAGCCTTCCCGCCGATCCCCCAGCCGCAGCCGGTGCGTTGAGGTTCCAGTTAGCCTCATCTGGGGCTGCGCACGGTTGTGCGCAGGTAACAAAATGCGGCCACTGGCCGCATTTTGCAAGTGCCACCAGTCAAGGACCTACTTCACGCCCCAATCCAGGATCACCTTCCCGCTCTGTCCGCTGCACATGGCGTCGAAGCCCTTCTGGAAGTCGTCGATGCCGAAGCGGTGGGTGATGACGGGCGTGATGTCCAGCCCGCTCTGGATCATGGCGGCCATCTTGTACCAGGTCTCGAACATTTCCCGGCCGTAGATGCCCTTGAGGATGAGGCCCTTGAAGATCACCTGGCTCCAGTCCACGGCGCAGTCGCCGGGGAGGATGCCCAGCAGGGCCACCCGGCCGCCGTGGTGCATGGCCTCCAGCATGGATTCGAAGGCGTTGCGGTTGCCGCTCATCTCCAGGCCCACGTCGAAGCCCTCGGTCATGCCGAGCTCCTTCATGACCGCCGGCAGGTCCTTCTCCTTGGGGTTCACGGCTAGGGTGGCGCCCATCTTCCGGGCCAGGGAGAGGCGGTACTCGTTCACATCGGTGATGACGACGTTGCGGGCGCCCACATGCTTGGCGATGGCCACGGCCATGATGCCGATGGGGCCCGCGCCGGTGATGAGCACATCCTCGCCCACCATGTCGAAGCTGAGGGCCGTGTGGGCGGCGTTGCCGTAGGGATCGAAGATGGAGGCCACCTCGTCCGGCACGTTGTCCGGCACCTTGAACACGTTGAAGGCCGGGATGGACAGATACTCCGCGAAGGAGCCGGTGCGGTTCACGCCCACGCCCACGGTGTTGCGGCAGAGGTGGCGCTTGCCCGCGCGGCAGTTGCGGCAGTGCCCGCAGGTGATGTGCCCCTCCCCGCTGACGCGGTCGCCGGGCTTGTAGCCCTCGACCTCAGCGCCCACGGCCTCGATGACCCCGAAATACTCGTGGCCCACGACCATCGGCACGGGGATGGTCTTCTGGGCCCATTCGTCCCAGTTGTAGATGTGGACATCGGTCCCGCAGATGGCGCTCTTGTGGACCCGGATCAGCACATCGTTGGGACCCACTTCCGGCATCGGCACCTCGGCCATCCAGATGCCTTCCTCGCGCTTGGCCTTCACCAGGGCTTTCATAGAGCCTCCAACCGCCCCATTGGAACACCAAGGCCGCGGCTTACCAAGCCTCCCGCCCGGGAGCTTGACCATTTTCACAGGCCGCCGATAAGGTCCTGAACTCGGAACCTCCCTTGTCGACCCTCGTCCTGGTGCGGCAGTCCAACCGCAATCACAACCGGCTCCCTCGCGCGGATCGCGCGTGGGCCGGAGCGGGCGTCCCCTAGACACACCAGACCCTCCGAACCACCCCCGATCCGCCGAGGCGGATCGGGGGTTTTTCCTTTTCCACCCAGGAGTCCCCCATGTGCGGCATCCTCGCCATCCTCGACCTCGATCCGGCCCGGTCCCCCGCGGCGGAGCTCCGCCAACAGGCCCTGGCCATGGCCATGGACCCCTCCGTCAAGCTGCCCCGCAACGCCCCCCGGTCACGTGCCATCGAGAAGTTCCCCCTGCGCCGGGCCTTCGAGGGCCATCTGCCGGACGAGGTCCTCTGGCGGCAGAAGGAGCAGTTCTCCGATGGCGTGGGCTACGCCTGGATCGATGCGCTGAAGGCCACCGCCGGATGCGAGGTCACGGACGGCATGCTGCGGGGCGCCGCCGAACGCTTCCCCGTGAAGACCCCCGAGACGAAGGAGGCCTACCTGTACCGCCAGCTCTTCGAGTCTCACTTCCCTTCCGCCACGGCGGTGGCCTGCGTCCCCTTCGAACGCAGCGTGGCCTGCAGCACGGCCACGGCCCTGGCCTGGGACGCGGCCTTCCAGTCCAGCGCCGATCCCTCCGGAAGGGCCGTGGCGGACGTGCATCAGGAGGGGCGGGCCCACGCCTGACCCCGCGCTATCATGGCGGCATCGGTCGCCCATGAACCCCGTCCCCAGCCCGTCCACCGAACACCGCGCCTCCTCCCGGGTCCCCATCGGATACCGGGTGAAGGTCGTGACGGACGACGAGATGATCGCCTACGCCTCGGCCCTGAACGTCGGGCTGGGGGGCCTCCTGCTGGAACCCACGCCGTCCCTGCCCGTGGGCCGTTCCTGCGGGGTCGTCATCTTCCTCATGGACCTGGAGACCGGGAAGCGCATCGTGGCCCGGGGCATCGTGGTCCGCAGCGATCCCCGGGGCACGGCCATCCAGTTCACGAAGGCCCTGGAGCAGACCAGCCGCGAGCTGCTGGAGACCCTGATCCACTCGCGCACGCCCGGGGATCCCGCCTTTGGCGCTGACATGGGGGCCTGCGGATGACCGGACCCGATCCAGCGGAGGCCCTGGACCGGCTCCAGGCCTACGTGCGCCCGGAGTCGCGCAGCCCCCTTGCCGTGGTGGAGGACTGGCAGCCGCCGGCCTTCGGGAGCTACGAGGAGCTGAAGGACTGGCTGAAGGAGGCCGTGCTGAGCGCCCGCATCTACGAGGCCTTCCCTGATGGCCGCTGGACCCTCGAGCTGCTGCTGAAGGAGCAGGAGCCGGGGACCACGTACCGCCTCCGGCTGTGATCCCCGGCCGCTGACCCGGACGGCTACTTGATGACGCCCAGCTCGCGGCCCACCTTCGCGAAGGCGGCGATGGCGTGGTCCAGGTCCTCGCGGGTGTGCCCGGCCGACATCTGGGTGCGGATGCGGGCCTGCCCCTGGGGCACCACGGGGAAGAAGAAGCCGATGACGTAGACGCCCTCCTCCAGCAGCTTGGAGGCGAAGGCCTGGGCCAGGGGCGCGTCGTAGAGCATGACGGGGATGATGGGATGCTCCCCGGGGAGGAGCTTGAAGCCCAGCTTCTCCATGCCGGCGCGGAAGTGGCGGCTGTTCTCCCTCAGGCGCGCGCGCAGCTCGCCCCCCTGCGCCAGCATGTCCAGCACGTGCAGGCTGGTGGCCACGATGGTGGGGGCCAGGGTGTTGGAGAACAGGTAGGGGCGGCTCTTCTGCCGCAGCCAGTCGATGACGGGCTGGCTGGAGGCCACGTAGCCGCCGCTGGCGCCGCCCAGGGCCTTGCCGAGCGTGCCGGTGAGGATGTCCACCCGGCCCATGACGCCGTGGTGCTCGTGGGTGCCGCGGCCATGCTCGCCGGTGAAGCCCACGGCATGGCTGTCGTCCACCATGACCATGGCCCCGTGCTTCTCCGCGATGTCGCAGATCTCCGGCAGCTTGGCGATGTAGCCGTCCATGCTGAAGACGCCGTCCGTGACCACCAGCTTGAAGCGGCAGCCGCTGGCGGCCTTGAGCTGGGCGTCGAGGTCGGCCATGTCGCTGTTGGCGTAGCGGAAGCGCTGGGCCTTGCAGAGGCGGACGCCGTCGATGATGGAGGCGTGGTTGAGGGCGTCGCTGATGATGGCGTCCTCCTCGCCCAGGAGGGGCTCGAAGACGCCGCCGTTGGCGTCGAAGCAGCTCGAGTAGAGCTGGGTCTCCTCCATGCCCAGGAAGGCGCTGATCTTGGCCTCCAGCTGCTTGTGGATGTCCTGGGTGCCGCAGATGAAGCGCACACTGGAGAGGCCGAAGCCGTACTTCGGCAGGGCCGCCTCGGCCGCCTTCACCAGCTCCGGGTGGTTGGCCAGGCCCAGGTAGTTGTTCGCGCAGAGGTTGATGACCTTCTTCCCGTTGGCCTCCACCCAGGCGCTCTGGGGGCTCGTCATCACCCGCTCGGTCTTGTAGAGCCCGGCCTCGCGGAGCTTCTCGATCTCGGAATTCAGGTGCTTCAGGAAGCCAGGATTCACGGCGCGTCCCCTTTCGATGCGAAGCCCCAGGATACCGCCGCATCGGCAATCCGGACCCGGAAGGCCCTCGGACCTGACACAGCGGAAAGCCCCGACCCGTGAGCCCAAGCCGCAGGCGCCGGGCGGGCGGATGGCAGGATCCGGCCCTTCTGCGCCGCAGGCGGGAGCCAGGGCCGGGCTGGCCATGTGGGCGACCAAGTGGGTCGCGGAGCAGAGCCCGGTGGGCTCTGCTGAGCGGGGACCCACTGGGAGCCCATGCCGAGGCTCCGCCTCTGCGAGAAGGGCGAGCAGGAGCCACGCCTGCGTGGCGATAGGTGGAGGCCGACCCGTGAGCCCAAGCCGCAGGCGCCGGGCGGGCGGATGGCAGGATCCGGCCCTTCTGCGCCGCAGGCGCAAAAGGGCCGGGCTTGCCACGGCACTCGGGGGAACGACTTAGGGCTGCTTCTTCCGACCTGACCCGGTTCATCGCACCCCGATGCATGGGGCCCGGCTTCCCATCAGACTACTGCCTGGGGCCCCCGGGGGCCAGCGGAAGGGGCTGGCGCCGGGGCAGGATCGGCGCGGGAAGTCAGTTTTTTCAGGCACTTTTTAAGATCGTGGAAAAACCCGGCCACCACCCCTTGACACCCCCACATCTTGGGGCCATTCTTTTCGTCCGGCACAACCCCTAGAGGTTCAGGCAATCGGCCCCCACCCGTTGGGGTGGGTTCTTTTTTGCCCCATTCATCGGGTTCCGACCCCTCCCCCGCCCCCATCCCCCCCATCTATCGGACAGCGCCCATGAAGATCACCCGCCACTTCACCAAGGCCGGCCACGATCCCCTCGAGGGGATCCCCTTCGTCCCGCGGACCAGCCGCATCGCCAAGCTCGACGGCACGGTGGTCTTCGAG
>Ga0079306_1000315_pt1 | contig 49646 bp, 37 predicted proteins | sample Methanotroph_Enr_FD_79181 | JGI IMG/M metagenome (GOLD analysis project Ga0079306, IMG submission 79181) | Enriched soil microbial communities from Old Woman Creek wetland in Ohio, USA - Methanotroph_Enrichment_5 | ecosystem: Environmental > Terrestrial > Soil > Wetlands | place: USA: Ohio... | reverse complement strand
GAATATCGACCTTGGCCTTTTCCTGCGGCTTTATAGCCTCGGTTTTGGGCGGCTGGGCGTTTGAGATCAAGTCCTTGAGCACAACCCGGTCAGGCTCGATCTTGGCCGATTCAACTTTCTCAGTGACAATAGGCTCGCGATTTACAACAGGCGCTTCGCTGTTTTCAACAAGCTTATCGAGAATGCTCGATGGCTTACCGGTTATATTGAGATATTGTTCCACCTGGCCCGTGTTCATGGCTCCGCTTGTGGACTGGTTTTGCGACTGTGCCTGCTCGACAGTGCGCATAAAGAAGGTTTCAAGCCGGTCAAGCGGCGGGCTTACCTGGAATTGACCGCCCTGCTTTTCGATTATATCTTTTATCTGGTTTACAACGTCAGCGGGCATTTCTTTTGTGGTGATCTGTATTTTCCCGTGCTGCTCGAGCAATTCTTTTACTTTGCCCTGCGTCTGCATTTTACCGCCGTAAAGGATCGCTATGCGGTCGCAGACATCTTCTACATCGGCGAGTAAGTGACTGCAAAGCAGGATCGTTTTGCCGCGTTTGGCAAGTGCGATTATCAGGTCTTTGATCTGCCGAGTGCCTATCGGGTCAAGCCCGCTTGTGGGTTCATCGAGGATGAGCAGGTCGGGGTCGTTTATAAGCGCCTGAGCCAGGCCGATACGCCTTGCCATACCTTTTGAAAATGTTCCAACAGGCCTGTTAGCGACCGCCCCAAGGCCGACCATTTCCAGCAGCGCCTCTACTCTCATTTTGCGAACATCGGCGGCAAGGCCAAAGAGGTTGGCATAAAAGTTTAGCGTCTCGCGAGCGCTTAAATATTTGTACAAATATGATTCTTCGGGAAGATAGCCGATTCGGCTGGCGATCTGGGGATCGGTACTTTCGCCGCCCAGTACCAGACACCTGCCCTTTGTGGCTTTGAGCAAACCGAGAAGCATCTTGATGGTGGTCGTCTTGCCCGAGCCATTTGGGCCTAGAAAACCGAAAACCTCGTTATGCCTGACCTGGAGGTTCAGGTCACTGACAGCCATAACCTTGCTTCTGCCCCACCAATCGGTGAAGATCTTGGTAAGTGATAATGTCTCTATTGCTATTTGTCCGGCCATTTGCTTGCGACCTATAAATATTTATTTAATGCTAATATTTTCAACATGTTCAAGTTCCTCGCCGTACCGCACGAGCCTCGCGCTGTTAAACACCACGATAAGCGAGCCACCGAAATGGGCCATAGCCGCGAATATCGGGGGGAGCCAGTTTACAGCCGCCGCTCCAACACCGATAACTATGAACAAAATTCCAAAACAAAGATTCTGCAGTATCACCGTCCTGGTTCTGCGTGAAAGCTTGATCAGGAAAGGCAGCCGTCTGAGATCGTTGCTCATAAGCGCTATGGATGCCGAGTTTATAGCGACATCTGAACCAGCAGCGCCCATGGCGATACCGAGATCGCCCGCCGCCAGTGCAGGCGCGTCGTTAATTCCGTCGCCCACAACTATTACATTGTGCCCTTCGGACTTGATCTGTTCAACTATTGCGAGCTTGTCATGGGGGAGGCAATGGGCTTTTACATCGGTACAGCCCAGTTCCGCGGCAACGCGGTGGGCGACTTCGTTGCGGTCGCCGGTGAGCATTGTAACACGTTTGATGCCGCAGTCGAGCAGTTCGGTCACGGCTTGGCGGGCTTCAGGCCTGGTCTTATCCTGCATGCCTATCCAGCCTATGCAGACATCGTCCTTGCCGACATACAGTGTGCTAAAGCCCTGCTCTTCGTGCATCGCCGGGTCTGCTATATTGCCCATCATTATTTTGTTTTCTTTAAGGAACATTTCGCGTCCAACAGTTATCTGCGAACCGTTGACCAGCGCCCTGACTCCCCTGCCGGGCACTTCCTGGAAATTTTCAACAGGCGCAAGCGAAACGTTTGCTTCCTTGGCAAGATTGAGCAACGCCCTTGCTGCCGGATGTTTACTCATCTGCTCAGCTGCGGCTCCTGCGGCGAGAAGTTCAGCGGCATCGACCCCGGCTGCGGGAGTAAGTTTTGTAACATATAGTCTGCCCGTGGTTAAGGTGCCGGTCTTATCGAACACCACCGCCGTCATTCGCCCGGCAATTTCGAGGTTAGCCACGTTTTTTATAAGTATGCCAAGACGAGCAGCGGCGGAAAGTGCCGCGACCATTGCCGTGGGCGTGGCAAGTATTATTGCGCACGGGCAAGATACCACCAGTGCGGCAATTGCGCGGTTGATGTCGTTCGTAAAGAAGATGATCATGAAAGCGATCATCAGGATCGTAGGCGTGTACCACTTTACATACCTGTCGATAATTCGCATTATCGGGATGCGTGTCTTTTCTGCTTCGATGATAAGCGACTGCACCTTGCCAAGTGTGGTATCCCCGCCGGCCTTTGTGACTTTTACTTCAAGAACACCGTTGAGGTTTGTCGTGCCCGCAAAAACGCCCATTCCGGGCACCTTATCCACCGGCAGCGATTCGCCCGTGATAGATGCCTCGTTTACGCTGGATAGTCCCGCGACAACCTGTCCGTCAGCGGCGATATTATCACCGGGCCGCACACGAATAACATTGCCGGGGCGAAGAGAACTCACAAGCACTTCCTGCTCGGAGCCGTCCTTTAGGAGTTGAGCTTTTGTCGGCGTAAGCTTGATCAGTGATTCGATCGAGGCCCTTGCGCCCAGTGCGGTACGCGTTTCTACCAACTCGCTGCACAACATGAAAAACGCCACCACGCCTGCGGTTTGATACTGCTCGGTCGCGAAGGCGGCAACTATGGCAAGAGCCACAAGTTCATCCATGTGCATCTCACCGCGGAGAATGCTCTTAAGGGCATGAATTACTACCGGAAGTCCCAGCAGGATCGCTCCGGCCATCGCAAGGAGCTGCGGCAGCTGACTTTCTTTGCCGTAAAACCATGGCGCTATCACGCTGTTTAGCAACAGCATGCCGCCTGCCAGCGTCGCCAGCAGCGCCCAGCTTACCCGCACCTCTTTTCCGTGCACATGACTTTGTCCGGCGCCTTCGCCTACGTACTCGGATATGCCTGTTTCAATTGCAAGCTCATTTTTTTTGATCTGTAAATGTGTATGGGCCATATTGCGATACTCGCCTTTAAAACTTAATTACCAGTCTGGATTTTCGCGGCCTTTGGCTTGGCCTTGGGATCCCGGTTTACCTGTATTCGGAGTTCCCTGTTCTTGCCGTTTGACGGTTCGACAACTATCTTTTCATCAGCGCCTTCAAGCACCGTCTCGACCGTATCCTGATATATCTTCTGCAATACCAGCTTGGGGCGTTTTACATACTCAGGCAGAATCGCCTGGAGATACCTGGCGCTTGCCTTTGCGTTTTCAACAACGCTTGTGCGATAAGCACTGGCATTTGCGATCTCCTGCTGAGCGGAACCTGCAAGCTGATCCCACAATAATTCCGTCTGCGGGGCATCAAGAGCGGGCTTGAGCAGTTCATCTACTATCTGCTGTGCAACCGGGCCGCCGGCCTCGTTAAGAATATTTTCGGCGTACCCGCGCGCCTGAGTAACTATCCGCTCGCTCTCCTGGCTTGCCTTGATCGACGCGACAAATGCATTATCGACCTGCCTGGGCCAGGTGCTTTGCGTAAGCTGAAACCCTTCTATCTTTATGCCGCTTGAGATCGCGTCAAGCTTGTCCTGAAGCTTGCTTTGCACTTTCCTGCTTATATCCGCGTTGCTGAGGATCGCCTCATCGATACTGAAAGTAACCATCGTGGAAACGACAGCATCGGATGTAAGATTCTGCAGCAGCGGCGAAACGCTTTCGCTTAGCACATCGCTGTAGGTCTGGCCTCGCGAGGGCGTGCTTACCCATACGTTCTTAAAGAACCGCTCGGCATCCGCTATCTTATAAGTGAGGCGATACCTGGCGTGAATGATATTGTAATCGGTATTGCTCTGGCCGGTAGTACCGTCATTGCGGGTGAGGCAGTAACCGTCGCGGATGGGATTAAGCGTAGGGCCTGCCTGCCCCTTTTGGCCCATCTTCTCTTCATCCGTCTGATAATACCAGAACGAATCGATGTTCATAGCCTGAACTTTGCCCACGGGCATCTTGATAACCTGGTCAAAAGGCACCAAAGCTATGTGCCAGCCGGGCCCAAGTATCCGCTGTTCGCCGACGCCGCGTATCTTGCCAAGGCGAAGCACAATAGCCTGCTCGTCGGCATTAACGGTGAAAAACGCCGAGGCGATGAATACCACCACCAGCACAGCGATTATCAGTTTAAGCAGATTAAAACTTACCCGCAGAGCATCAGCGAGAGACTTTGAACCCGGATCGAGTTCGCCGCTCTTTATCTCTGATGTATCGGGCTTGTGATGTACATGATGACAGGTACATGTTTTTTCATCATGCTCGTGCATATCGATTTACCTTCCGGTGCAAAATCCTGTTAATAATTACTTGCTCGCCGCCGCCGCATTGGCCGGTTCAATTTTGGGCATTTCCTTTAGGAGCTTGAATGGCTCGGAATCGGCACTGATGACGATAGTCGAACGATCCTTGAGTATGTTCTTGAGTGCCTCTGTCTGCCTCAGGAATATCGCAAGTGCCGGATCCTGTTCAAGATCCTTATAATACTGGGCAGCTTCCGCATCACCCTGTCCGCGTATGGCTTTTGCCCTGTTCTGGGCGGCGGCCATAAGAACAGTGCGTTTGGATTCGGCCTCGGTGCGTATCTTCATCGCCTCGGCGTTACCTGCGGCTATGATGGATTCGGTCTTGCGCCTGCGGTCTGCGCTCATGCGTTCAAAGACATCCTGTGTGACCTTTTCGCTCACGCCAAGCTGCTTGATGCCGACATCAACTATTTCTATACCGTAGTTGGTCTTAACCGCGGCGCCAAGCTGATCCTTGAGTTCCTTTTCAATGCTCGCGAATTTGATCTTGGCAGGATCGGAGTTAACAAACTCACTGAAATAGTGCTGCCCGATGATCGAGTTACGCTTGTCGCGGAGCTGGTTTGAAAGATGCTCCTGCGCCCTGGCATCAGTACCGACAGCCTCAAAATACTTTAGCGGCTCGGCTATTTTCCACACCACATAAGCTGTGACCACGATAGGTTCGCCGCCTCGTGTGGTAGTCTCTTCGATTACGCCCTCATATACCCTCAGGCGAGAATCGAACTTATATACGAACTGTATTGGGGCCGGCAGTTTCGGATACCATCCAGGCTCTGTAATGGCCTTGGTGGCCTTTCCAAACGTTGTCACAAGAGCCGATTCCGTCTCGCGTACCTGGAACGATACCCAGAAGAGCATCAGCACCGTAACTATCACGGCAACTAGAACTATAACTGCGATGTTTTTCATTTTTTGGGTTCCTCAAGACCACTTATATCATACAAACTAGGTGTAAGTTTTTCCTGCAGATCGATTATCAGCACCTCGGAGTCCTTCGAATCCGCGGCAACTATGTATTTTCGTATCGGCTCAAGAGCCTCTTCAAGCATCGAAAGCAGGTACTCATTTTTGAATATGCTCTTCGATGCCCTGTAAGCCTGGAGCTGGCCGACAAATCTTTCGCTGTCAGCTTTTGCCAGTGCCGATTTTTCATAGGCATAACTCTTGGCCTGGCTCAGGGTCGCGTAAATATCGCCCTGTGCGTTGCCAAAAGCCTCATCCACCTTTTCCGGCGTCATGGCCGCGTCTTTCTGCGCCTGGTACCTGCTGGAGACCTGGTAAAGCTCATCGGCCTTTTCAACCGAACCAGCAAGATTCGTAAGCAGCCTGTTTCGCTGCGCCATCGCTCCAAGTATCAGCGACTGCTTCTTCTGCACCGAACCTATTACCTTTTCATAATCCTCAGCTACCTTTGGCGGCGGATGGAATCCCTGGAGACCAAGGAACACCACTTCGATGCCAAGTGCCATATCATCGGCATGTTTTTGGATACGCTGCTTTAGTTCCTGTGCCGCCTTGCCGCGACCGGCGCCAAGCAGATCAAGGTTACCTTTGGTCGCACTGACTTCCGGGTCTATTACGGCGCTTGCGACGAACTGGACAACTTCGCGATAGCATATATCCTCAAGGAGTTTTTCGGAATCTTTGTGCTTATAAAGGAAGCTGTAAAGATCTTTAATTTTATACTGTACCGGTATTGCTGCCCGTATGATGCTCACCGGCACCGCACCTTCGTCATTGGTGGTGGTTGTATAGGTGGCAGTAAGAAGATTGTATTCCTCTTTGAAGTGCTCAACATCCCACAGCAGCGGCTGCCGCTTAGTGACCCCATCAGCATCGGTCTCCGGCTTAAAGCCCACATTCACCTGCTGTACCCTGTACACCGGGTATACATAGGCGATATCAATCGGCCATGGCATTTTCCAGTGCAGGCCCGAACCGATGACTGCCTTATTGGCCATGGGCTTTCCGAACCGCTCGATGATACCTTGCTCTTCGGGCCCGATAACTACTATCGTGCTAAGCAGGTACACCACCACAGCGGAAAATAATATCAAAGGCACCACTGCCCTGCCAAGAAGTTGGAAAAACCATGTATTTGATACTTTAAACCCGAACTGGTAATCGAGTGCGCTTGCTGCCGTTGCGATTATTCCGCCCGGCTCGCTTATAAGGCCCAGTATCCTGCTTTCAAATGCCGCCCTGCTGTACTGGCCGCGAAGCCTGGGGCGGTATATATCCATAATAAAGTTAAACAGAGTTTCAAACCCAAGCACTACCAGCAGCACCGGCACTACCCACACCATCATCTTTATCATGATGAGGCTCTTGAACTGCACAAGGGCCAGCGCTATAGCCGCCGCAAGGCACAGTATCGCCGATGCCAGCATGTATCCGCCTCCAGAACGCAGAGGCCGCCATTCTGGTTCGACTGACATGCCTATGGCGTAACGGGCAAGAAGAAAACTTAAAAAAGCCATTCCCAGCATGAATCCCGCACCCACCAGCGGCTGTGAAACTGCGAATTCCGAATAAATGGCGATATCTTTATAAAGGTAAAACCCCATGCCGATCTGATATAGGGAAATAAATACCGCAAAGGCGGGCAGGAACCATTTTTCGAACAGCGCAAGGCGTTTCTGGGATGTGGCCAGCATTTGGCCGTCGGGGGCGCTAAAGATCGTGGTTGTCTCGCCGAGCCTTGAAAGCTGGGCGATCTCAAGTTTTTCCTGGGCGGCCATGGATTGCAGCTTGAACTGCACCGTGAGTACCAGCCATACCATCGCCCCAGCCAGGATCTGCCAGGCTATGGTTTTTACCGCGAAGGAGGTCGACCAGTTACCCAGCAATAAAACAATAAGAAAGAACACCACGCTCAATATGCCAGCTGTCAGTGATGCCAGCTGTGCTCGATGCGACGATAACTTCATCTTATAAATCCCGTCAAATCACTAAGCCTATACTCGTTCCATCCGATTCCCCCCCCGAAACATTAACTATTATTGTCCATTCACCTGCATTTTGTTCGAACAATTCTGTACTAAATGAGGTAACAAAATATAACAACTCTTTACAAAAATTAAAGGTTGAAATATAACAAAGCCTTATAATTTCTCAAGATAAGGATTTTTTTATGCCCGGCAAAATTATTGCCATCGCCAAAAACACGTTCCTCGAAATACTCAGGCAGCCCATTTACACGGTCATTATTGTCGCTGCCCTGCTTATGCTCATGCTCAGTCCTTCCATTACCATGTACACCATGAGCGACGATAACAAACTGCTGCGCGAGTTAGCCCTATCTACGCTGTTCTTGTCGGGATTGTTCATAGCTATTTTCTCTGCTTCCGGAGCGATTACAGAGGAAATTGAGTCAAAAACCATCACAACCGTTCTTACAAAGCCCATCGCCCGGCCCACATTTATTGTGGGTAAATTTTTCGGCATTACCGCCGCCGTCGCCTTGGCGCATTATATCCTGACCATCGCCATGCTCTTTGCCGTTCGTCACGGCGTGCTTGAATCGGCTTCGGATGAGCCGGATATGGTCGTAATTACCGCCGCCGCGATCGTGGTCGGGGCAACAATGCTTTTCACCGTCTTTGTAAATTATTTTTACGACTGGAATTTTCCTGCTACCGCTATAGCCGTGGGCTCGATACTTGCGACCGTCGCATTTGGCATGCTGTTCTTCATTAATAAGGAATGGCATTTCGACCCCGCCAACAATGGTTTTAAAATATTCGATGTTTATGCGTCTATCCTGCTTCTTCTGGCGGTAATCGTTATGATCTCACTTGCCGTCGCATTCTCAACGCGCTTTAATATCGTAATCACCCTCACTGCCTGCATTTGCGTCTTTATGCTTGGCTTGATCAGCGATTATATCTTCGGCCGCTTTGCCGCCCACAGCCATCTGGCAAACATTGCCTGGACGGTATTGCCCAACCTGCAAACATTCTGGATTTCCGATGCCATTTATGAAGGCTCAGCCATCCCCTTCAAATACATAACACTTGCCGCCGGCTACTGCGGTGCATATACTGCTGCCATACTTGCGGCGGCTATCGCGATTTTCCAAAGACGTCAGGTTGGTTAAGTAGTCATGATCAAAAAAATCAGGTTTACCTATGCAGTCCCAGTTGCATCGTTCATCTTTTTTGCTGTTCTTCTGGGCAGTTGCTCAAAAACCTTCGTAGCTGTCGGCCCGGATATGTCCCCCATTTGGACCGATCGCGCCGATGTAAAAACCATAGGCTATTCCACCACGGGCCTTCCGATCCCAATGTACACCTTCGGAAATGGCTCAAAACACATCCTCATCTTCGCTGCCATACATGGCAATGAATGGACTACCTATTCCGTCGCTAGAAACTTAATCGAACTCCTCAACACCGACCCCCAGCTTTATTACGGCACAACCGTCGCGATTATACCGACGGCAAATCCTGACGGCCTTAAAAAGAACTCCCGCACCAATCCAGCAGGCGTAGATGTTAACAGGAATTTCCCCGCCTCAAACTGGCAGGAAACCGACCGCGCCGACAGCTACTCCGGCCCATCCCCCGGCAGCGAACCGGAAACCCGCGGAATTGTAAACACAGTCGAAACATTTAAACCTGACGTGATTATTTCGCTCCATTCGATCGCAGCCCCCAAACACGGCAACAATTTTGATGGCCCAGCCGAGCAAATCGCCCAGATACTCGCCTCAAAGAACGGCTACAACGTCCTGCCGTCAATGGGCTACCCCACCCCCGGCTCCTTCGGAACCTGGGCCGGCATAGACCAAAAGATCCCAACAATAACCCTCGAACTCCCCCGCCAGTCATCTCCCGAAGAAGCCTGGCTGCAAAACCGCGATGCCCTCCTCACCGTTATCAAGCCCTAAGAATAAGAAAGTCAATCGGAAACTCAAAAGTTATCGCTAGAAAATATGTTTACAGGTCAGCGACAGCATTTGAGCAGGCTACAAAAAATCTTCTCGTGTAGAAAAAGAGACGTGAATCCGACGCCGCAGAACGCCGAGGGTCTTTTTCTGCGTAATATGTAGTTCAAAAAACAACTTGAGAATAAAAAAAACCTTGCTGTCACAGTCTGACAACAAGGCTTTAGTTAAGTGGGCCGGGTTGGAATCGAACCAACGTAAGCTTACGCTAACGGGTTTACAGCCCGTCCCCTTTGGCCGCTCGGGCACCGACCCATCTGCATGTGCTAACCACAACAGAAGCTAAAATTGTACCGCCAATTCAACAAAATACAAGTTCAAAAATCACAACTTTAAAACTCACGGTTTCATTTGAGTTTTCGTTAGAGCATTTAGCTATCCTGCTCTAAAAGCTGAACGATGCTTTAGCACGCCCACAATTTCTTTTACTCTTAAATTTTCGGAATAACTCCACATAGCCTAAATCTGAATATTATAAAAAAACACATAAATTCTGATGTTTTAAGCATTTCCTGAGAATTTCCACTTGACGAAACCCTGAATAGCTTTTACATTTTATAAAATATAAAACAGGTGTAAGAGTCTCTAATAATGGACTTTAATCGTGGAATTTCAGCGACAAATGACTGAAGAATTCAAAATTCCTGCCAAGCTCTACAGGATCGGCGACTTGGTTCGCTATACCCCCTTCTCAAGGCAGACTATCCACAACTATACCATTATGGGCCTTATTCAAGAATCACAGTGGACCCAGGGCGGCCACAGGCTCTATGGCGAATGTGTGTTCCAAAAGCTTTTCCGCATCGCTGAACTTAGAAAAACCAAAACTCTGTCCCAGATCAGGGATATATTAAATACTGAAAACCAGCAGGATTACGGCTCGCAGCTTGCAAATCTTGCTGAAAACAATTAAGGATCGTACCGCCGCACGATTGCGGCAGGTTTTTGAAAGGGTCAAGGATGGCCGGCTTAAAATACGATATCTCTAAGCCATGCTTTCTTGTCCCGTTTCATAAAAAGGATGGGCAGGAAAAATGAGACTCAGCACACCAGTCACAGACAACCTCACCGAGGTATTAAGTAAAATACAGGATTTTACAATTCAGCGCCATCGCGTCCTCATGGCCAACCTAGCCGGCGCCTCCGATCCGGGGTACCGTCCTCTCGATCTGCCCGTCGAAGAATTCGCAGTCATCATGGATATGGCCGTCACCGAACATACGCGATCCAGCCGCCTGCTTTTTTGCGACAGCAACAATGTCAAATTTGGCCCAGCTATAACCTGCTCGGCCCAGCCGGTACTCGATAATCATGCTGCCGAACTGCTCGCCAGGGATAAAAACGAATACATTGAGCATCAGCTCACAAAACTTTCCGAAAATACCCTCAACCAGAAGATCGCAGTTGAACTGCTCAAAATTAAACAGGGGATACCGAACACATTAAACGCTCTTCAGCTTTGAAATAAAAATGGTAACAGTTAACTTTCAAAATACACCCTGCCGCGAAACCACTGCCGTACAAGGCTCTGCGCCCAATATATCAGTACCCAAGGCAGGCTCTGTTGTTTATGCCATCACAAGCGGCAAAGGCGGCGTAGGCAAAAGTAATATCGCCGCCAACCTCGCCATCTGCCTTGCAGCCTCTAACAAAAAGGTCGTCCTCCTCGACGCCGATTTCAGCCTCGCCAATCTTGACGTGCTGCTCAACATAAACAGCCGGTATAATATCGGCCATGTAATTTCAGGCCTCCGCACCATTGAAGAAGTCACCCAGACCGGCCCAGCCGGCATTGAAGTCATATGCGGTGCCTCAGGCCTCGAAAACCTTTCCGAGCTAAGCACGTTCCAGCGTCAGCGTATCCTTGACGATCTTTCAAAGCTCCAGGAAAACGCCGATGCGATAGTTATAGATACTGCCGCTGGCATGACTCACTCTGTTACCGCTTTCTGCCTCGCCAGCGATTATTGCCTCGTTGTCACAACGCCTGAACCCACCGCCATGACGGATGCTTATGCAATGATAAAGGTGCTTGTGGGCCATGAATACGGCGGGCGAATAAGCCTCGTCGTCAACATGGCCGATACATTCGCCGAGGGCAAGCGCGTTTACCAGCAGATTGCTCAAGTCACCAGGCGTTTTCTCGGGACCCACATATATCAAGGAGGAATTTTGCTGCGCGACCAAAAGTTATCGGACGCTGTAAGGCTCAGAAAACCCGTCGTCCTGGCATTCCCAAGGTCCCATATTAGTTCGTCTATAATTGCGATGGCCTCGAAATTGGCCCGCTGCTCAGCGGCTAGAATTGATAATGTCGGTTTTTTTCGGCGTGTTGTTAATTGGTTTTTTTAAAGTTTTGTCCCATTCGCCCGATAATACTATTACCGGGCGTCTCTAGTCTTATGGCTGGATCGCTATGGATCGGCGTTCTTGACGAAGTTAGGCAGGGAGGTAAATGATGAAAAGTAATCCGCATCCGAACATTTCCCAGATATGGGAAATGTATCGGAAAAACAAATCGGAAGATCTCCGTAACATCCTTATGGAGCACTATCTCCATATCGTAAAGTACACCGCCGAGCACATTTACGCCAAATTGCCCGACAAAGTAGAACTTGACGATCTCATCTCCGCCGGCATTTTCGGTCTTATGGACGCTATCAATGCCTTCGACCAGGATCGCGGCGTGAAATTTGAAACCTATTGCACTCCCCGTATCCGCGGCGCAATTCTCGATGAACTCCGCGGCATGGATTGGGTCCCCCGTCTTGTCCGCTCACGAGCGCATCAGCTCGATAACGCTACCCGTGTCCTCACAGCCCATCTTGGCCGATCCCCGACAGACAAGGAATGCGCCAAGGAGCTTAATCTGAATATGAGCGATTTTTCACGTCTCCAGCGGGATGCCAGCGCCATAGGCCTCGTCTCTCTCAATAACAAATACGCCGACGGCGATGGCGACAAAGACATCCGCGAGATCGATATAATCGAAGACCAGCGCAGCGAAGACCCTATTATTGAAACACAGAAGCGCGATCTCAAAGGCCTGCTCACCAAAGGCCTCACCCGCGCCGAACGCCTTATTGTCGTGCTCTATTACTATGAAGAAATGACCATGAAGGAGATCGGCGCCACCCTGGACCTCTCGGAATCCCGCGTCTCCCAGATGCATTCCTCAGTGGTAGCCAGACTAAAATCCCAGCTCTACACCCGTAAACGCGAATTCGCAATCACCGAATAATTAAACTACTCGTTTCTAACCCCCAAGCACCCACAATCCTGTGGGTGTTTTTATTTCCTCAATAATGCTTTGTAGAAAACCTTTTGTCTTCAGCCCTGAAAGGGCGCAATTTGATAGCCCAGGGTGGAGTGAAGCGCAGCCCTGGGTCAAAAACGCCATATATCAAGCCCTGTAAGGGCGAGATAAAATGTTTTCTACTGAGCACTCAATAATGCAAAGAAATATTGCGGATGACTGAACTGTGAACGGGGAAATTCTTGCAATCTGTGCATTCTTTGTTCATACTGTCAACAATGCTATTAAGGAATGCCACGATGAAAATCATTCTATTAATTAGTTCGTTGATCGCAAGTATGAGCGGATACACAAAAGGCGGGCCGGACCCAAATGATCTGCAGATCATAACTGCACAATACGGAGCAGATGCTAACTGGATAGATGTAACTAAACAGGTCAGAAGTAAAGTTGATAACAACAAACTAATAATTAGAGTATCAAACGAACTTGCAGGCGACCCTGTTTTCGGGGTTGTAAAGACACTCAAGGTTAAATACAAGCTCAACGGCGTAGAACAACAAATCGAAAAACAGGAAGGGCGGATTCTGCGGATATGCAAAGCCGGCGACGACAACGAAATATTTGTTGCTAAAACCCAGAGCGAGCTGCTGAAGCTGGCAAAGAAATACCCCGGACAGTTGGGTTTTTATGCAAAAAATCTTAAGACCCAAAAAATTGTGGAGTACCGCTCAGATGAACCGGCGTGCATGGCTAGCATGGTAAAGGTATTTGTTTTGCTGGAGATCGTAAAAGAAGCTGAGCAAGGCAGAGTTGATTTTAACGAATCTGTTGCCATCAAAAGGACTGGGAAGGCCCCGGAAAATTGGCCTGTTAGCAAAGCTATGTACATGATGATTGCCATTAGTGATAATGACGCGACAAATGCGCTTGCGGCGAAATTCGGGTATGACAAAATTAATTCACTCCCAAAGCAGCTTGGAATCAACGAGGTAAGCCAAAAAGTACTGCCAGAGCCTGGTATATTGGACAAATTCCTGGACAAACGGGTTTTTTCCGAATCACAGAAGGCAGGCAATTTGTATCCACAGCATGCAACAGCACGTGGCATGGCACAGTATTACGAGCTGCTCTGCACTGAGAAACTGATAAATCCTGCTGTGAGCAAAAGGGTACTGGAATTCTTGAACGGAATCGAAAGGGATTTTGCACCTGAATCCAAGGCAGCTGGATATAAATGCATCGGCAAAGGTGGAAGCAGCTTGTGGATCAGACCTTTCCACAAGCATTATAATATGGTCGGCTGGGCAGGCATTGCAAAGAAGGATGATACGAGCATTGTATTTTGTATATGGAGCGAATTTTTTCCGACTGACAACGATGAGCCGAGGCTGGACTGGCTGTATACTCTGACAGACAGTATGATAGCTGTTACAGAATAGCAGTACCGTCTTGAAACACCAACACCCACATCCGATTGTGGGTGTTTTTTTTGCACTTAGAACTTAGAACTTTTTCTGCACTTTTTAAATAATCAATAATCCCTAATCAATAATCAATTTTCACGGCAGATTCACCAAAAAATAATCTCTCACCACGTTCTCCCAGCTGATCAAAGGCCCGAATTCCTGCGCAGCCGAAAGATACTGGCTCCTCATCTTCGCCGTCAGCGGCAGCATCCCGAATATCTCCCCCGCCGCCCTCGAAAGCAGTTGCCTTTCGAGCACATCACGCTGCTCTTTTGTAATTGCTTTTAATTCGCCGCCTCCCATAGCCGCACCCGCCGAAATAAAATCCACGATCTTAAAAGGCTTTACCGGGCAAACCTCAAAAGCCTTCTCCAGCAGATATGCGCACCCGCACGCCGAGGAAAGTACCGCCATTCCCCCGAACGGCACCGTCTCAACCTGCGCGATCCCGAAAGGCTCATAAGTTGAAAACCCAAGCTCCGCGTCAGAGCCTATCCGCAGATCAGAAAGATCCATATCAGCAGGCACTCTGAGACCGCAAGTCGTCCTGTCGAAGCCAAACTGATTTATAAACACGCACTTGATCGCCCGCGACCGCGAATTAAAAAGCTCCACCTGCTCGTAAATTTCTTCTTCGCTCCCCGTCAGGTCCGGCCACCCCTTCCTGTGCAGCACGGGCCAGCCGTATTCTTTCTCCATTCTCGCCGTATCCGCCGCCGGCCTGCCCGTAGCGATCAGTGTCGAAACCAGTATATACGCCCCCTTCAGATTGGCCGCGTCGAACAGGCTATCCATATAAGAAAGCATCGCGATATCGCGCCACAGCCCCTTACTCGGCACTAGCCTCGTAATATGCGTAAACACCACATCCGGCGTGTAATTGAGCAGATTATCCACATACGCGTCGATCCTCGCCCTGCTGGCCGCCTTATGCCCCGCCGTCACAGGCCGAGCACTGACGCCATTATAAACCACCCGCACCTTCTCCGCTTGCGCCTCGGGCAAAAGGAACTGGTACTCCGCCTTCACCAGGTCGCTCACAGCGTATATCCTGTCCAGAAGCGTTGCCTTCTTCACCAGTTCGCAACGCGCGTTCTTCTGCTGTGACCCAAAAACGTCCTCCAGCGACTCCTTCCCCCCCGCCTGCTTCATCAGATTATAAAAGGTAATATCCACCCCCGCGGTATTCTCAACCACCGCCCTGGCCGGCGATACCTCATGCGCAACGAACACCGTCTTATCCGTGCGCTCCGCAAGCACAACCGCCAAACACGAAGCCATCCCCATGTATTCATGAGAAAAGTGAGTGAATTCGTTCGAGCTTCCGTAAAGCTTATCCACGATCTCAACATAAGGTATCGCTATGCGCAAGTACTGCTCATAATCCCAGTCACCCTCGAACTGATCGGACCTTATCGCGAAATTCTGCCAGAGCTTGTATTTGAATCGCGTTACCGCGTGCACATTGATCTTGTTTATGCTGACGTTTACCACATCCACAGCATTTTGTTTATTCGCGTCGAAATCGCTTGTGACCGTCCTTTTGCCATAGATTATATCCACCCCGTAATCACGAATTATATCCCCAAATACCGTTCCCCAGTCACCACGATCAAAATTGTGCTTGCTCGAAAACAGCACCTGCCCTTCCTTGCCGAAATCCGCGGCAAACTCCGCCCCGAACTCAAAATAAGGCCCGTAAAACAGCGTTTTGTCGAAATGATTTTTATATGTATGCGTGCTGCAAAGCCCGTTGAGTACCGCCCCTATGCCGCCCATCTTCCTGGCCGACTCATGCGTAATATGACTTGCCACCCTGGCCATAGTTGCTCTCCTTTAAGCAGGAGAGTATAAACCTGCACCGATCAATAATCAATTATCTAATATCTAATCGCTTGCGCAACTTAGAGTCTTTAACAAAATGCCTCCGCATTCGAGCGGCTTATTTTTTGCCCGGCTGCGTTGCTGTTCAACCTGCAGCCTGCGTTATCATAAGCGTAACTGTACGTAAGAAGATAATAACACCTTCGCGGCATCGTGTTCAATTCAGAATTTCTTGGATAATCTGTTCCACTAACGACTGTCCGGATTTCGGATCTTGGGCTTTTGGGTACGGCCCCTTGCCAAACGCCCAGTTTTTAAAACTCGTAAATATATACTCCCGCTTCCATATCTTATCCCAGTCCTGCCCTATCCGCAAAAACAGATTTTTGGCATCTTCCTTTTTCTCAAACACACAAGCGATGAAACAAGCCTTGTTTAACTTGCAGGAATCGAATTGTTCGGAAATCTCTAATTCATGCTCATTCCAGTACGCCTTGAGCTTTTCGTAATTAAAACCCATAGTCCTGAACTCGTTTACATCCGCACAGCCCGCGATTCCATATGCAAGCCAGGCGTAAATATCCTTCTTGCCGCTTAACTGCACCGCCTCGTTCGCAAACCGTTCGTAATCACCCCGGCTGCCATACCATCTCGGCATAAGCCCCCATGAATACCTGTAATACAGCGGCCAGTACTGCGAGTCAATCGCGACTCCTTTATCAAACATCTGCCGCATCTCTTTTTGCCTGCCGAGTCCCAGGTCCACATACACCCATGTAGAATATAGCTCAGGGTCTTTGACCTTCAGTTTCTCTGCCGCGATAAGCACCTCTCTGGCTTTTTCAAGATTAGCTTTAAACTCTTCAGCTCCTTCTTCAGTAACAGTATTTGCATATCCGCCTCCGCGCGCCTTCCAGCCGATAGCGATATACTGTTTGGCAAGTACAATTTGCGGCGTAACAGATTCGGGGTAATCTTTTATCCATTGTTTTATTCTTTCAAGCATCGGCTCGTACTTGCTTCTATCATCGGAATTGATATGTATGGAGTCGTAAAATGTACTTATCTGCCACCCTTCATCATAATACCTTGATTTGCTTCTGCGCAGCTCCTGGGCGATGCTCTCAAGCTCGGCGATTTTACCCTCACAAAACATTGCATATACATGACCGCCGCTGATATAGCCGTTGTCCTTCAAGTTGTTTCTGGCCAGCCGTACCTGCCCGCTCCCTGTGTAAATGCCGGCACGGCCATTCCGTTCGGAAGTGTTATCTGTAACATTTACCTTGCAGTCGGCCTCGCCGCTTATGCCATGCCATTTGTTTTCAGATGTATTGTTATGATGCACATCACCCTCTGCCCTGCCGTGGAAATAAATGCCGTTATACACATTCCGGCCGCACATATTCTCGATCAGGGTGGCATCTGTACCTCCGCCATCGACTCTTATTCCACACTCATTCTGATTGCATTTGTTTCCTGTCGCCTTGGCTTTGCAGTTTTCGCCGAGGAATATGCCGCTGTATCTGTTTGAGCCGCATGTGTTATTTTTTAATATCGCTCTTGTACCGCTTTCGAACGCGCTAATACCGTGACATTTATTTCTCTCGCATATATTATCGTTGATTATTGCCTCGGCCCCCTTCTGCACCGTGATCCCGTTATTGCCATTATCGCTGCAGGTGTTACCTTTTATAACGGCTCCTTTTGAATCGCTCAGCATTATCCCGTTGAGCATGTTATTGCTTATTATGCAGTTAAATATCCTGCAAGCCTGCTGCCCCTCGATGCTAATCCCGTTATGACCGCTGCAAGTCATCGTGCAGTTATCGATCTCCACAGCCGAATCGGATATCTTGATCGCCGCGAACCTGCCGACAAAATCCTTTTCCGTATCGCCTGCATTTTCATGCATGAATTTGATGCCGCTTATCCGCACATCCCGGCAGTTGGCTATCGTAAGCACTCGTCCCTGCCGCATATCGCAGCAAAGCGTCACTTTTTCTCTGCCCTCGCCCTCCAGACTCACCCCATCTTTAAGTATAATCGCCTCGCGGTACTTGCCTGCCTTGATATGAACCACCTGCCCCGCTTGCGCCGCATTTATCGCATCCTGGATTGTTTTAAATTCGCCAGGCACCAAAAGCCTCTGAGCCTTTGGATCTATCGACATGGCTTTGTTTTCATCGACAACATTGATGTTCATCTGCTCGACATCGGCTAAACACGATGAACTACAAATCGTTATCAAAATAATTGATATAATTATAGCCACTCGCATTTTAATTCCTCCAGTCCTAGCCACAATAATATATTTCTTTATGACTAGAGTATACCCCCAATGCTCTCCCCCCGCAACGCTCAACAATAACCCCCTATGCCGAATGTATTCCGCCCCCTGTCTCCTGACTTCTGTCTCCTGGCTCCTATTCATTCAATTCAAATCAAACAAACTATTATCCAGCGGCGCAAACCATCCCACATCCGCCTTCTCACTCGTCTTCTCTTTTGTCCTGGCCATCACCTCGGCCCCCACATGTCCATCCGCCCAACCGATCTGTGCCTTGCCCTTATGGCGAAAATGTATCGACGGCGCCGGATCCTGTATAGTCTCGATCTGTCCCATAATTACAAAATACCGCGCCTCTGCGACAGAGTACTCGATATAATACGACCCAGTGGCGTCAAATCTCGCCATCACTGTATCTGCGAACATCACAGTCTGGCCCGGCTTTCTTACACCCCCTGTCTTCGCGCTCTCCCTCGCAAACTCATCTTCAAGCCCCTTGATCCACATCGTCGAACCGATATACATCACATTATACCCATACCCCCCGCTTCCGCTGTCATACTGCCAGTCCAGAGGAGATATCTCCCTCACAGAAGCCGCTTGTGGACACACCAGCCTTGATCCCTGCACGTATGAAGCCAGTGGCCCTTTTTTATGGTCGAACTTCTCCGCCGTACTCTCCCGCACCCCATACCACTTACGCTTATTCGTGCTGAAAACATCAGGTTCGCCCGGCACATAATTTCCCCCGTTGTCGCCGGCATAACCGTTATTCGCAATTATCAACTGTCGCAGATTATTCCTGCATACTATCTCTTTGGCTCCCGAACGCGAACTGCTCAGCGCAGGCGCAAGGAGCCCCATCAGCAGTGCAATAACGAAGATCACAACCAGCAGTTCGATCAGGTTAAAACCCTTTTTATTCGCCCTTATAAACATCCGCACCACAATCAATGATCACTAATCACTTATCACCCAGTTTGCCCCGCGCCATATCGAACAGCCAATCTATTCCCTCGCTCTTTGTCCCCTTGACGCGTACCCTCTTTTGCTTTGCCAATTCCTCATTTATCTGCACAGCCAACTCATCGCTGTTTTCAGGATACTCAAAAAAAAGCACACCGTCATTTCCGCTATCCGAAAAAATTTCGATCTTATCTATCACATCCCGGTCCAGCTCTATCGTATAAACGATCCGCACTGCATCAGCCCCTCGTTGGGCAAGTGAAATATCAACCACTTCGCCCGCCTCGCTTGTCCTTAACTTTCCAGTTTTAAATGGTATCCTGTTCTGGGCCGCGTCCCTGCGAACAATATCCATCGTATGCATTCCCATCCATGGCCTGGCAAGCCCCTTAAAAAAGCTCCCTCCTGCTCCAGACTTTATTATCTCGCCATTAACCATTACACTCGCCCCCGCCCCGCTGTCCACAATGCGTATTTTTTTCATATCACTTTCGATATTCAGTATAATCGCAGGCTGCGCCTTTGCGATCGCATCATAAACAAACGGCATCCGCCCCTTCCCGCGCACCTCGCATGCGCCTACCATGCCCCGAACACGAAAACATGTCCACCCCCGCCTGTGCATTTCATCTCGCTGATCAACTCTCGCCGCATCCGCCTGCCACGGAAACCGCAGCCCCATCACCCCTGAACTCTCCGTACTGTAGCTTACAGCCGTTCGATAATTTTTTGCGTTATAAAATCTGTCATCCATCGCTCCGGTAATCAGTCCCGTTTTCCCGTCACGCTCATACCGCAACCCCTCAGGTTTGCCTTCCATCTTATCGATAAACTCGGTTAAGCCCGCGCTGTCCGTCGGCAGTCTCCTCGTCAGCATACTCCCTAAAGGCAGGTGATTATTGTAAATGTATATTTTGTTTTGCCCGGAATTATAATAGTAATTCCCGCCCCCATCCTGAAGCCACCCGCAAAGCTTGGTCTTCATCGAAGGGTCCCACCGCTGCATAGCCATAAGCATCGGCCCATCCACCCCTTCTGGAAAATAATGCCACTGCTCGTAAGCCCCCTTGCTCAAGCTCTTGGCGTATGAAAGATTACTATTGTGCTGATCCGAATTATCCCACCCCTGCATAATATAATGGAATCCCTTGATATCCGCCCTACTCACAAATTCCGCTGCGCCTCCGCCCCCAAATTCACTGCCAAAATACAGCACAGATGCCCCTATCACCGCCAACCCCACAGCCACCATCGACCATATCTTCGCCGATGTGCTCGTGAGCAGCAGTTTCAAACCAGATACCGCCGGCTCCCGTATAGCCGCCGATACGCTGCCCGCGCTGAATGTAATCGACGCCTCCGCCGGCGTGGTAACCTGCCCGAATATCCCTACCGCCCCCGCCAGCATGGCCGCACCAAAACCGCGCTTCCGCAATTGCGTCTCCAGCGTTTTCCTCGCCCTGAAAAATGTCGTACGCGCCTGCGTCTCGCTGCACCCCACCGATTCCGCTATCTCGCCGAACGAAAGATCCTCAAAACACCTCAGCGATACGATCTGCCTTTGAACTTCCTTCAGTGCCGCCATCGCGTCAAGCGCCGCCTGAGCCAGTTCCTTCTGGCACATCGCCGCCGACCCATAACTAGCCTTGCCGTCCGAAATTTCCTCCATCATCGCCTCTGCCGAATGCCCAAGCCTGCTAAAATTCATCGGTACCCGCCGCCGTTGATGTTCATAAAGTTTATTAGTCGCGATCCTGAACAGCCATGACCGAAAACTCTCTGGCTTTTCGAGCGTCGCTAGGGATTTTATCATCTGCATAAGCGTCTCCTGAACTAGTTCATCCGTTAATGTCTTATCGAGGGTACTGCGAAGCAAAAACGCCTCCAGCATCGGCTTTACCACCGCCGAAACCCTCTCAAGCCCCCCCGCATCCCCGCGCTGCGCACTGCGTACATGCGCAACTAGCTGCTCCATTTCAAATGTAACTGTTCCAGAATTCATTTCCATAATTCAGTACCTGCTGTGAGCAATTGAGCCGAAACACTAACGACAACAGCAAAAAAAACCAGTCCCACTATTGCACTGACCATTGCCGGCCGCCATTTCCAATTCCTCACTAATATAGCCCAAGCCACACCAAATACTGCTCCTAAAAGTGGTAAATTATTAAGTATTTCTCGCAATGGCATCTCCTGATAATTTAAGAATTTTTGCCGCGCCGATGCCGAGCCATAGGAGACCCCATTCATAAATTCCAAACACACCGAAGCCGCTGCCATAAGTGCAATTATGAACAGGCAGCCCCAGAACAGCACTCTCGTCCATTTGTTATGCATCATTTTCATCCACTCTGATTTCAACTCCACATTTCGCATCTTCTTATATCCATATTAGCTCCTTGTTGATGAGCTTTCCGTTTTTAGATGCAACCCAGCCGATTTCGTTACAACAAAAAACTTTTTTTTCCACAACCCGCATCTGCTCCAGCTCGATTTTCCTTGTACCCCAATCGGCTCATAAATATAATTATATAAAACTATGGAGATACACTTGTGATTGAAAAATTTGTATCCGTTTTCCTGATAACAGCCTCTTGTACCACCCTCTTTGCCGACCCCAATACCCCCGCAGACCCTTTCACAGGGATTTACCGCGGCCCATTGACCTATCCCTGCGGCCGCCAGATCAACCTCGCCGCAGCCGTGACCAAAGATGCCGACAAGTACCGAATTGAAATTACTTTCGCTACACTTACAGGCACTATGCCCTATGGCACCGTTTATGCTGTAAAGGATGGTAACAAATTACTCGTCAATGGCCCCGATCAAAGTGGCTATCGCTACAGCGCCGATGTCAACGAATCCGCCATCATCGGCACCTGCAAAACCACGCTCTTCTGCAGATATAAATTGCATAAGCTTAAACCCGGCCCGCAAACTCCCCCCGAATTCATCCCCGAATACGAAGGCAGGCTCAATTACGCCGATGGACGAAATGTCTGGATAAGTGCCAAACTGATGAATTTGCCCGATGGCCGCGCCAAGCTTGATCTTCGAACTGATCTCGAAATCCCATTAGCAGTTCTCACCGGCACAAGCCAGAAAAACATATTTGTATTTGACCAAATCATTGATTCCACAACATGGGCCGCATCCGCCGACCAAACCTCCATCGCCGGTACTCTAAAAGGCCCCCAGCAATACGCCACCTTCATGATCCGCTCCGTAAAACCCTCCGCCCCAGCAGATCCTGTCGCCACAAAATCCTGCGCCCCCTGAAATTTTCATATTATCTGTTTTCTAACCCCTAACCCGAAACGCTCAACAACTCCTCTGCTCTTGTCCCTGTTTTCTTTCAGCTATCTCCCTGTGAGGGAAGAGAAATGAAAAAAGCCGAACCTTTATTTAGTTCTGATTGAAGCCATATTTTCCCGTTGTTTCGATCAACCATTCTTTTTACCATCGTCAAACCCATACCTTCCCCTTCGGCATGTGATTTTTCAGCAAGCCTGGTAAAAATCTCGAATACCTTTTCCTGATTGTCCAGTGCGATGCCTATGCCGTTATCGGCCACACAGTATATTACACGATCTTTTATGATCTCCCCGCCGATACATATTTCGCCCTGCCTTGTAGGATCGAGGTACTTTACCGCGTTATCAATAACATTAGTGAATATCTGCGTCACCTGCGCCCTGTCCGCCCAGCACGGAGGTAGATTATCATAGTATATCTTCGCGCCGGATTTTACGAACTTGATCTCAAGGACAGAAACTATCTTCCGCACGATTTCGTTCATATCCAGCATCTCAGGCTTAATCACCGCCAGCCCTATGCGTGCGACATCTACAAGGGATTTGACAAGCGTATTCATCGCATCCGCGCTGGAATCGATAAAGCCGATAGCTTCCGGAACACTTTTTTCAAGTATCGGCTTTAACTGCTCATCGATCTGCGCCGGAATATAAACATCTAAAAGCAGTTTTTTCACAGCCTCGAAATCCTGCTTAATAAAGTTGCTAAACCCCCTCACATTCACCAAAGGCGCCCTCAGATCATGTGAAACAACACCAATTATCGCCTCAAGCTCTTTAGCCTGATTATCCAGTTTGCGGGTAAGTTCCTCAAGCTGCTGCTGATGATGCCTCTGCTCAGTGACATCCATGCATATTCCCATCATCCTGACAGGCTTACCTGATTCATCATATTCTGTCCGGCCCCTTGAAAGTATCCAGCGGAAATTATTGTCAGAGCAAATTATTCGATACTCATCACTATAGTCGACGTGCTCGCGTATGGCTCTTTTTAGATCATCATCTACATGTTGGCTGTCTTCCTGGTGAACACAATTTAGCCAATCACTATAACTAATTTGTTTTTGATCAGGCAGACAGTAAATCTCGCGAAATTTATCAGAACCAGTTAAAACATCATTGCCAAGATCTCTTTCCCACTGACCTACATTTGCCGATTCAGCTGTCAAACGCAACCGCTCTTCACTCTCGCGCAGCGCATCTTCAGCCTCCCTGCGTTCGGTAATATCTTGCGTAATTCCGAAGGCACCAAGGACTTCATTGTGTTCATCTAACTCGAGATATGCTTTCTCTCGCACCCACTTGATCTTGCCCTCGACGACTAATCGGTGTTCAATATCATAGGCTTCACCGGCCAGGGCAGCCTTCCATTTTGCATCTACATACTCGCGGTCGTCGGGATGTACTACGGAAAGGAACGTCTCGTAAGTCTGCGGCATACCCACGGTATATCCAAAAATTCGATAGTTCTCATCCGACCACGTTAATTCGTTACGCCGAACATTTAATCGCCAGCTTCCGATATTTCCTACCGCCTGTGCTCGGCTTAAGTCCTCGCGGTTCTGACGCAGCATTTCCTCCACCTGCATACGATCGGTGATATCCAGCATTAATCCGTGAAGTCGGAGTAATTTGCCATCCTGGTCAAAAATTCCTTCTGCGGCATCTTCGACCCACTTGACTTTTCCGGCGAGAACGAGACGGTACTGGAGGCGGTAATTGGGGCCATTTGGCCGCAAATCATTTATTGTCTTTTCAAGTATGGGAAGATCATCGGGATGTACGATTGTGAAATATTCGGCGCGGGTACTTTTTAGAGCATTTTTTCCAAACAGGTCGGCTGCGTTTTCGGAGCGGATCACAACATCCGTCCCGCAATGCCATTCATAAGCAAGGACCTGGCCCGCCCGCAGCGCGTCGCCGAGCAATTCCTTATTTTTGCGCTTAAGGTCGGAGATGTCGGTTATCACAAGGCATATAGAAGGTATCTCCTGCTCTTCCAGCGGCGATAAAGCCGCATAAACCGAAACTTCCTTTCCGCTTTGAGCGGTAAGGGTCAGTTCCCCCCGCATCCTGCAATGGTAGCATCCTTTAGTCATTCGCTCGAAAAGTTTAATATTTTCACCGGTGAGGAATTCACTTATTCGCCTTCCGAGAATATTGTTCAATGCAAGTTCGAGGATTTCAGCAAATCGCCCGTTGCAGTAAAGTATTACACCATCCTCGGTAAGCGTGGCTGCGCCTTCGTTCATCGTTTCTATTACAGTACGGAACGGGCGTTCCGCGCCTTCTAACGTAAAGACCTGTTGCTTGTCCTTGTGGTCTACCACAAAGGCGTCTACAGATCCTTGCTGTATTGCCTGCAGGAGTTGCTTAGTATCATCGAGTTCCTGGCGCAATGCTTTGATTTGCGCCCGCAGTCTTGTATTGGCGGCTTTGACTATATCTTTGTTGTCGTTATTTGTAGCCATTAATTCATGCCTGCGTACATTACTTTATGTTACTTATCACCCCCCGCCAAGGCAATGATCCAGTCTATAAAAAATAGTCGCACAGCGACTCCAAAACTCAAAACTAATCCTCCTACTCTGCCTTCTTACTTACTTAACTAGCCGCAGATGAAGCTTTAGCGTAGGGTTGGGTCGCGCAGCTACTCCATAATTCAAAACTAATCCTTGTCCTCCCCCGCCTTCTTCCTTACCTTCGCCGGCCGCAGATCAAGCCCGACAAGTATCTTTTCAATATCAGCCATATCACCGATGAACTTGCGCAAAGGCAGGGGAAGCTTCTTTATAAGGGTTGGCGCAGCTATTATCTGTTCACCTTTGGCCAATGTGGGCTGCTGGTAAATATCCACAACTTCCAAATGGTAACGGCCCTTGAGGTACTTTTCGCATATCTCTTTTATATTAGCCACAGCGCGTGTGCTGCGTGGTGTCATTCCGGCGATATAAAGTTTCAGCGTGTAAATTCCGGTGCCCTTGCCTTTGAGGGCGGCTTCAAACTCTTTGGTACTGGTTTTAGGTTTGGTTGTTTTTTCTTTCATTTTGCCCCCTTGACCTCGGCTGCTGATCGCAATTGCAGGCCCACGAGCACTCTATCCGTATCTGAAAGATCTCCGATTATCTTTCGCATCGGCAAAGGCAGCTTTCTTACAACAGTCGGTATCGCAAGGATCGCATCCTCACGGGCGAGTGTGGGATTCTTAATAAGGTCTATGACTTCAATACGGTATCGGCCTTGGAGATGCTCTTCGCACAGTTTTTTTAAATTGGCAAAAGCGCGCAGCGATTTCGGTGTCTGCCCGGCTACATAGAGCCGTAATTCAAAAATTTCCGGTTCTCTCGAAGCCGTTCCCTTTTTCGATACTCTTTTCTTTTTCGCTGCAGGCCTGGGCAATGTTGTTTTTTTACTCATTTTTGCCCCCTTGATTTTTTAACATTTTTGGCAGCGAAAAGGTGCGCATCCTTTGAAATGCGTGAGGCCGTAAGTCGCTTTTTGGCAAGATTTTCTGCCGCAGCACGGGCCGCTTCCTGATTTTGCAGTACTTTCTCCTGAACGCCCAGAGCCGAAAGCTGTGCCTCCAGGGCCGCTATCTGCGCCTGCGTACTTTTGCGATTGCCCTCAAGTTCGCGCTGTTTGGACTTGATCTCCTGCTCGCGCGTAAGTAATTCGATCCTGTCCCGTGTTTCCTGCTGAACCCTGGCAGAACCGGTAAGCACAACCCCGGGGCCGATATAAACATCTGAAAGCACAATGCCTTCACTGGTGATTCGGAATTCACGAACCTGGTTTGAATGGGCCATTCCACGTGATTTGAGTACATTTAAGAGCCGATTTCGTTCGCCGTTTAATTCGACATCACGCAGCAGTATCCATGTATCTATTAGTGAAGATATGCCTTCCTGCGTTTGTTCCAGGCTGATATTGGCCGCGTTTGTAAGATCAGTAAAAAGTGTTGTGATCAGGCGCGATTTGCAGAAATCGATTAGCTTGGTGAGCATGGATTTTATATCCTGCTGCATACCACTGGTAAGAAAACTGCTGATCGGATCAACTACCACCACCTCAGGCTTGTACTGCTCGATCATCCTGTGCATTATTGCCAAATGCATTTCCAGGCCGAAAACTGTCGGACGGGCATTATGGAATTTAAGCGATCCCTTATTCACGCATTTGTTCAGGTCCAGTCCGATCGAACGCATGTTGCGGGCTATCTGATCATAAGATTCTTCCATCGCAACATACAGGCATTTAGTTCCGTTATTGCATAAGCCGCTCACAAATGCACCCGCTATGCTGCTCTTACCAGTTCCTGCTGTACCGGAAATAAGCACGCTTGAGCCTTTGAAATATCCCTTGCCTTCAAGCATTGCGTCAAGTCCGACTATACCTGTTGGAACACGCTGGGCACTTGTTGCATAATTCAACCCCAGGCTCGTAACCGGCAGAACAGAAATACCATCTGCACCGATCAGGAATGGATATTCATTGCTGCCGTGCGAAGAACCTCGGTATTTAAGAACGCGTAGTCTGCGTGTGGAAATCTGTTCCTGCATTCTGTTATCCAGGACGATCACGCAATCCGAAACGTATTCTTCTATACCATGACGGGTAAGACTTCCCTCTTTGCCCCTTTCAGCAGTGATAATTGCTGTAACACCTTTTTGTTTGAGCCATGCAAATAGCCGCTGTAATTCAGCCCGCACTATGAATTCGTTGCCGAATCCTGAAAACAATGTTTCGAGTGTATCGAGTACGATGCGCTTTGCGCCGATAGAATCGATGATCCCGCCAAGCCTTATGAACAATCCCTCCAGGTCAAATTCACCGGTTGTTATGATCTCGGCACGATTAATTTCGATGTGGTCAACTATGAGTTTGTTCTGCTTGACCATATCCTCAAGGTCAAAACCAAGCGATTTAAAATTAGCATAAAGCTCAGCCGTGCCTTCTTCAAATGCGATGAATGCTGCCGGTTCGTTATAGTTGAGAATACCGCGAACCAGGAATTCCATCCCCATGACAGTCTTGCCGCACCCCGCGCCACCCGTCACCAAAGTAGGCCGCCCGCACGGCAAACCCCCGCCTGTAATTTCGTCAAAACCTTTAATACCGGTAGGACACTTCGAAAGTTCCTTGGAGATAGTCAGATGTTTTTGCTTCACCCACAAACTCCCTTACAAATTGACCCATCCCTGTTTGCGTACTCATCAAAGCGATAATGCTAATCTCATATTTAATGTATGTCAATACTGAAACCAACCCCATTATCACCCCCTGTCCCCTCACATTTTACCTTATTTACACCCTCTGACTACCGTCTGTCTACCGTCTGACCACCCCCGAACATCACTTTTTAAACTACCGGATCCTGATAAATCGCTCCTTATCGATCACGCATCCCGCCGCCTTAAGGTCCTCCACAAACCGCGTCCCATCCTGCCAATACCCCGCCGTAGGCTTTAAATGAGGGTATAACCCCAAAAAATACGCGTTCATGCACTCATTTAGCATCTCCCGCAAATATTTACATACCATAGAAGCCAGCGAAACCGGCAAAAACCGGTCGTCCGCCTCCACCACAAAGTGTATTTTCACCGTCTTGGCCCCCATTTTCAGCTCATAACTGCTGTCAGTTTCATCCTGCCGCAGCACTCGTAAGCCCTCTGGCGCAAACATCTTAAGCAGTCCCGGCGCGTAGTCCATCCGCCCTCCCTGCCTGTCTACCACGATCTGTATCACGCCTGCCCCAGCCCTGTCTATGGCATCCTGCATCAGTATGCTCGCCGTATCAAAAAGCACGCTGCTCTTGTTTTTAGCCGCATCGACAAGCTTATTGAAATACGCCACATCAAGACAGCAACTCTTTAGCCATAAAAGCTTTACGCCCGCCTTCTCCATATCCCGCCCAAGCACCGAAGCCGCTATCGAAATATCAACCTCATCCGCCTCCAGCTTACGCCCGCACAACCCCTGGTACCACTTATACTCATCCAGCCTCCCCACCGCGCCACACCCGCAAAGCACCCCCAAAAGCTCATCCAGATTCGCCGGCTGATAGCCCAAATTCGCCAAACACGCCAGTGTTGTCCGCTGTAAGTGCTTTATTCCCAATTCTTTACTGAACGCCTGCTTTGAATCCGTAACCAGCAGCCGCCCCGCCAATTTCGCCTTCGCCTTACCAACACTCCTCTCCAATGCCGCCCACATACTCCCCTTTAAAAGCTCGTCAGGCACATCAAAAGCCGCCGACGACACCAACATCGGCCCAAGCAGCGGCCCATAGCCAGCCTCATCTATCCCTACCAGAACCGCCATTGCAATCCTTTTCGTTAACTTAAGTTACATAAATTCCGATAAGAATTTAATACACCGCCCGAGCCGATTTAGCTATACTGTTTGCTCTATATTTATGAGGAGATTTGAAAAATGATTCATCTTTCTCGACCTGACATTACGGAAAAAGAGATCGCAGCCGTTGTCGAGGTGCTCAAAAGCAATTCACTTTCACTAGGCCCCAAAGTGCCGGAATTCGAAAAAGCCATTGCGAATTACGTCGGCCGAAAATATGGCGTTGCCGTAAATAGCGGAACCACCGCACTTTACCTCTGCCTCCTGGCTATGGGCATTAAACCCGGCGACGAAATAATCACCACTCCTTTTACTTTTATAGCCTCAACAAACTGCATCCTCATGGCAGGCGCCAAGCCAGTCTACGTCGATATTGATCCTACTTACCTAAACATCGACCCCGCCCGCATCGAAGCCGCCATCACCCCCAAAACTAAGGCTATCCTCCCCGTAATCGTCTTCGGCAATGCCTGGGGCTTCGATAAGATCGTCGAAATCGCCAAAAAACACAATCTTCCCATCCTCGAAGACAGCTGCGAGGGCCTGGGGACGATATATAAAGGCACCAAAGTCGGCGGCTTCGGCCGAATGAGCTGCTTCGGTTTTTATCCAAATAAGCAGGTAACCACCGGCGAAGGCGGCATGATCCTCACAGACGAGCAGGAATTAGTCGATATTTGCGTATCATTGCGCAACCAAGGCCGCGGCAAAGGCGGCGGCTGGCTAGCCCATGAACGCCTCGGCTACAACTTCCGCCTGCCAGACATAAATTGCGCACTTGGCGTGGTGCAAGCTACAAGAATCGATGAATTCCGCCAAAAACGTCGAAAAGTTGCCCAAATGTACCAGCATCTCCTCGCCGGCGAAAACCGCATTATTATCCCCCAGGAACCCCAAGGCGGGGAAATGAGCTGGTTTGTTTTCGTTATCCGGCTGGCCAATAAGTACAGCCAGACCCACCGAGACCACATCCTCAAGCGAATGTTTGAAAATGACATACAGGTCTCCAACTACTTTCCGCCCGTACACTTACAGCCGTTTATCGCCGATCAGTACGGCTATAAACCCGGCGATTTCCCCATTACAGACGCGGTCTGCCAGCGGACTATCGCCCTGCCGTTCCATAACAACCTCCCCGAATCCGATGCGAAAGTGGTCGTGGCTACCCTCAAAAAGTGCCTCGACGAAGCCGATTCGCTGTAAGTCTTGCGACAACATTATCAGACCAAAAGGGCGGTTTTTGCCGCCCTTTTTTATTGTTTCTAAACTCACCCCCCTTGCGTGCCGAAGTCCTTTCTATACTTGGAAAGGATTTAAGTATGACAACTTTGACAGAACGTCGCACCGAAAAACGCCTCCGTTACAGCTGGCCCGTATGGTTTGCGGAAAACTTTGATGGAGTCCTCAACCAGGGACAAATGGTCGATGTAGCAAGCGGCGGTGCCGCCTTCACCTGCTATGCCGATGCCTCTCCATATCCAGGCCAGCCCATAACAGCCCGCTTTAGCGTCCCACAGTACGGCTGTGACGACTCATTCAACATGCAGAATTTCATACGTTCAGGCAAGGTCTGTCGCGTTGAGGATATAAGCCCTTATGTCAGGCGCGTAGCCGTCCAATTTGCCACCCCTCTTTCATTTAAACCAGCACAGACCGAAGAACCCGAGCAGGTCTTCTCAGATTTCGCCACAGTAGGCACATTCTGACCAAATAAAAAGATCGCGCAAGTCAATTGACCTGCGCGATCTCTATTTAAGCTCACAAATCCAGTTTTTAGGCCAGTTTACGCCTTAACAGTCCCAAAACTCCCAAGCCCAGCATAGCCAGTGTCGCCGGCTCAGGTATTCTCACAATAACATCCTGCGCCCGGTTGTTTTCCGGATCCACAAGGTTGAGCACCTTTACATTGGTATTTACATAACCATTTGCAATAGCTGAATTTGCAAGATCAACATAATATTGCGTGCTTGTTAAACCTGTTCCGCTGTATCTATAAGTGTTGGTTTCCTGCTCTATAAACCAAATCGCATCCTGAAGTGCCGCCGCCTTCTCATTAGACATGTCGCCAAAATCACCACTTAAGTACTGGTTATAGAGCCATGCGGTACGATCATCAAGCGGGTCTTCTCCGCCAACAGCCCCGCCTGCGCCACCATTTTTTACTACCGAATTTACCGTGGCAGAATAATAAGTTTCATGCGTAAGACCTTCAGGAAGTTCCATGCAGAAGGTATCAAACCACCCATCTGCTACGCCTTCAACGCCGCTTGCTCTAAATTTAAGTACCACTGCGTTAACAGGCCGATTAGCGTAATTACCCCAGCTCCAATCGCCTAAACCTAATGATTCTTCCTCACTGCCAAAATACACCGTCGGCATTACCATCCCAACCGCCGGCAGGGAGCTTGCCAGTACCAATAACGAAAACGCAAAAAATTTCATTCCAAACCTCCTAAAAAGAATCAAAGTTAAACCATGCGCATAATTACAGGACTAAGTGTTTTCCCCTCCCCAACGACATGTGATGTAGTAACAAGGTGAATTTAGGCCTTAATATAGCAATTTACATAAAACAAATCAACTAAAATAGACTATGCAATAAGTTTTATATCTTTGGGCGGGCGTCCTAAATACCATAAATCCTCTTTTTTCATTTATTTAAGCATTGGTAGAGATTAAATTATTATTGCTTGATCCATGCTTCACTTATTTTTTTTGCTTCCCTGGGGGGCGGCCGTTTGCATACAAGGGGTGTAAAATGAACCGGATAGCGATAAAAATGCTCACAGGCGACAGGGCCAAGTACTTTGGAATCCTGGTAGGCCTGACGTTTTCGTCTCTGCTTATCACGATGCAGATATCTGTTTTTGCGGGCATTATGAGCCGTGCTTTTGGCTTTATCTCCGATATCAGCCTGCCCCAGATATGGGTTATGGATCCCAAAGTCCAGTTTATCGATGACACAAAACCCCTGCAGGATACCGAGCTTTACCGCGTCCGCAGCGTCAGCGGCGTCGCGTGGGCCGTGCCTTTATATAAGGGCATCCTCAGAGTCCGCCTTGAAAACGGTAATTTTCAAAGCTGTAATGTCCTTGGCATCGACGATACTACCCTTATCGGCGGACCTTCACGGATGATCCAAGGCAGCTTGTCCGATCTTCGCCGTGCTGATGCCGTCATAGTAGACCAGGTTGGCGCAACCGGCAAACTTGCCCATATCCTCACCGTAAACGGCAAAACTGTCTCCGTACCTCTTGTGATCGGCGATGCTATTGAAATAAATGACCGCCGCGCTATAGTGGTAGGCATCTGTAAAGTAGGCCGCACTTTACAGTCCCAGCCCGTCATATACACCACCTATTCCCGCGCGACAACCTTTGCCCCCCGCGAGCGCAAGATGCTTTCGTTCATACTCGCCACCCCCAAATCCGGCGAAAACCTCGACTTAGTTTGCCGCCGCATTACCAGAATTACAGGACTTTTGGCCGTTTCCAGCTACGGCTTTAAATATCGCACACTGATGTATGTTTTGACTAAAACTGGATTTCCGATCAATTTTGGCATTGCGGTATTCTTCTCATTCATGGTCGGCACGATCATATCCGGCATGACTTTTTATAATTTCACAATGGAAAACATGCGTTATTTCGGCACCCTCAAAGCAATGGGAGCCAAAAACCGTCTCCTTTTGCGAATGATCGCCATTGAGGCACTCCTTGTGGGGCTGATAAGTTATTGCATGGGCGTAGGCGGCGCGGCGTTTGTGGGGCTGATCTTCCGCAATACCGAAATGGCCTTTCTCCTGCTGCCGCAAACACTTATCGTAATTGCTGTAGTTGTAATTACGATCTGCATATTAACTTCAAGCCTGTGCATTTACCAGGTCATGAAACTTGAACCAGCGATAGTATTTAAAACATAAGTGGAAAAAATCGAAAACAACAGGATAGCCGTAAGTTGCTCAGGCGTAACCAAGACCTATGGCAAGGGAGAAACCGCCGTCCAGGCCCTGCGCGGCATAGACCTCGTCGTGCCCCGCGGCAAGCTGACCATGCTTGTAGGCCCCTCAGGCTGCGGCAAAACGACCCTGATTTCCGTGATCGCGGGAATTCTGTACCACGACCAGGGCCAGTGCATCGTATTCGACAAAAATCTCAAAGCACTTTCCGAGGACGACCGCACCGATTTTAGAGCTTACAACATAGGCTTTGTATTCCAGGCCTTTAACCTGCTGCCCACCCTGGACATCAAAGAAAACGTCGCCATACCCTTAATGATCCGAGGCATCCGGCGAAAAGCCGCATTTGAAACCGCGTCAGCTATACTTGAGCAAGTAGGCCTCAAAGATCGCATGCATTCACTGCCAGCCCAGCTTTCCGGTGGCCAGCAGCAGCGAGTCGCTATCGCCAGATCACTGGTGCATAATCCTCGTCTTATCGTATGCGATGAGCCGACAAGTTCACTGGACCACGAAACAGGCCAAAAGATCATGGCCCTGCTCCGCCAGGCGGCCCTTTCGCAAGACTGTGCGCTGATAGTGGTTACGCACGACGCGAGAATCTTCGCCTTTGCCGATTACATAGCCCAGATGGACGACGGACGTATTATCAGAGTCGTAGATTCACCGGATAAAATGAAGGAAAAGGTCTGATGAGAAAATTCATTATCCCTATTATAGCCGCCATTGGTTTTGCCATTGCGATTTACATGGTAAGCAGTTCCAATAAACCTATCCCCCCCGCGATGCCGGTGGCCCAGCCCGCGGTGGGGCCGTTTAAAACGTTCATAGCCGGGGCCGGCATGATCGAAGCAGCCACAGAAAACATTTCCATAGGCGCACCCACCGCCGGGATCGTTACTGATATTTATGTCCAGATAGGCGATTACGTCAAGGCGGGCCAGCCGTTATTCAAAATAGACGACCGCGACCTCCAGGCCCAGGCCAGTGTACGCAAGGCTGATGTAGAACAAGCTGAGGCAAAACTGGTGAAATTAGAGAAACTGCCCCGCCCTGAGGATGTCAATGTCGCGATAGCTACATTGAGGCAAAGCGAAGCTAATTTAGCTGATGCCCAGACCCAGTTGAAACGCTTCGAGAGCATTACCCAACCCGGCGCGATCACTCAAGAGGATCTGAGTCGAAGACGATACGCGGTACAGGGTGCACAAGCCAGGGTTGAAGAGGCCAAAGCACGCCTTGATCTATTAAAAGCAGGCACATGGCAGCCGGATATTGTGGTAGCAAGAGCAGAACTCGACAGCGCAAAAGCCCAGCTCAAAGCGATCGAGACAGATATAGACCGCCTCACAGTTAAGGCTCCGGTAAACTCGCGTATACTGCAAATTAAGATCAGGCCCGGCGAATTTGCACCGGCAAATGTCACATCAACCCCGCTTATGCTGCTGGGAAATGTTGACAAATTGCACGTTAGAGTGGATATTGATGAGAATGATGCCTGGCGTTTCGAACCCAATTCGCCCGCGATAGCATTTGCTCGCGGCAATGCGGATATTAAGGTCGACCTCGCTTATATTCGGACCGAACCTTACGTTGTGCCGAAAATATCACTTACGGGTGAAGCAACTGAACGGGTTGACACACGAGTGCTCCAGGTAATCTACAGTTTTGACCAGAGCAAAAGGCCGCTTTACGTTGGTCAGCTCATGGATGTGTATATAAAAGCGCCGCCGGCATTGGCAACCTCGACCGATGCCAATGCAGCAGTAAAGCAGTAAATAGTTTTATATTGAGAAGTAAAATGGCAAAACAACGTAAGCGTAATATCGGCAAAATTGTCTGGATCCTCATATTTTCAGCAGTAGCTGTCCTCGGACTGCATTACGGTGTTAAATATTTCATGAAATCGTTGATTTATGAATGGACTGATGACGCATTTATCGAAGGGCATGTGGTACAGATAAGCCCGCGAGTTGCAGGACATGTGCTTAAGGTTTATGTGGACGACAATCAATTAGTCAAGCAGGGCCAATTGCTCGTCGAGATCGACCCTGCCGATTACCAGGCCAAAGTTGCGGCTTCGGAGGCTTCGCTTGAGGCATCCAAGGCGCAGGTACAGCAGGTGCAAGCTGATATAGTTGCCGCCCAGGCCGAGGCTCGACGGACTGAAATCGATCTTCGCCGCTACCAAGAGGCCGTAAACAGTGTTTCCAAGCAGCAATTGGATAATGCCAAAGCCGCCGCGGATTCGGCTGCTGCAAAATACATTGCAACTACAAAACAGGCCTCTGTCGCCCAGGCTCGTATTGCCGAGGCGAATTCCGCGCTTGACCAGGACAAGCTTCAACTTTCTTATACAAAGATATATGCCCCTGAGTCCGGCAAGATCACCAAAAAAAGTGTCGAGCCGGGTTCTTATATCTCTGTCGGTCAGCCGCTGCTGGCAGTCGTGCCGCCGAAAATGTGGGTAGTTGCGAATTATAAGGAGACGCAGCTAAAACAAATCCGCCCTGGGCAGGAAGTGAATATTAAAATTGATGCTTTCCCATATATGCGGCTCAAGGGCCGTGTTGATTCCATCCAATCCGGAACAGGTTCGCGGTTCTCGCTTCTGCCGCCTGAAAACGCCACAGGCAATTATGTAAAAATCGTCCAGCGAGTCCCTGTAAAGATAGTCATTGACGCCCAGTCTGATGAACTCCAAATGCTCTCGCCCGGAATGTCCGTAGTGCCATCGATAAGAGTCAAAAATGAGCCCTGAGCCCGTGCAAAACTCAAACGATCTTCACGCTGACTGGCGACCGGCACATAGTCCCTGGATCATTGCCGCAACAGTCATGATAGCTACATTTATGGAGGTGCTCGATACCTCCATCGCAAATGTTGCGCTTCCGCACATAGCGGGCAACCTCTCTGCGAGCATCGACGAAAGCACATGGGTACTTACGTCATACCTGGTGGCAAACGCGATCATATTGCCGCTTTCGGGCTGGTTCTCAATGCTTTTCGGCCGAAAACGGTTTTATATCTCATGCGTTGCGATATTCACCTTTACAAGCCTGCTGTGCGGCATGGCCCCGAACATCGAAACTCTCGTGCTCTTTAGAATATTACAAGGCGCAAGCGGCGGCGCTCTCCAACCCATTTCGCAGTCGATCCTGGTAGAAAGCTTCGAACCAAAACGGCGTGGAATGGCAATGGCTGTTTATGGAATGGGCATCGTTTTTGCTCCGATCATCGGCCCGACCCTGGGCGGATGGATCACCGATAATTATAGCTGGCGATGGATTTTCCTGATCAATATTCCCGTGGGTTTCCTTTCTATCGCCCTTACATCCATGCTTATAAAGGACCCGCCGTTCCTCGTACGCAAAACTTTCAAAACCGGCCTCAAAATAGATTTCATCGGCCTTGGCCTTTTAAGCGTCGGTCTCGGCGCCCTCCAGATCATGCTCGATAAAGGCGAGCGAGAAGACTGGTTCGCATCGCAGTTCATCATCTCCCTTGCGATCATAGCCGTTGTATGCCTAATCGCGGTCGTGATATGGGAACTCACACATAGCCAGCCTGTTGTAGATCTCAAACTTCTCAAAGATCGTAATTTCAGCGCAGCCGTTTTTATGATCTTCTTCGTGGGATTTGTTCTATACGGTTCGACGGTGCTGCTGCCGATATTTCTCCAGACGCTTCTGGGTTATAACGCCACCCTTAGCGGGCTAGTGCTTTCACCCGGCGGTATCATCACCCTGTGCACGATGCCGCTGGTAGGCTTGCTCCTTGGCAAAGTGCAGGCACGCTGGCTCGTGATCGTCGGCCTCATTATTGGGGCGATGGGATTGTATGAATCTTCCCGCTTTAGCCTCCAGACAAGTTTTGCCCAAGCGGTATGGGCAAGAATAATAATTTCCGCTTCCCTTGGATTTCTCTTTGTGCCGATCAATTCCGTGGCATATCATTTTCTCGCCAAAGGTCAGTACGACCAGGCTTCAGGGCTTGTAAACCTCTCACGAAACCTCGGCGGCAGTTTCGGTATTTCTTTCGTAACAACAATGCTGGCCAGGCGAGCACAGTTCCACCAGGCAAGGCTCACTGATCACGTCAATGATTACAACCCGGCCTACCGAGAAATGTTCGCCAACGCCCGTGATGCGATTATCGCCCAGGGCACCAACGCGTATACCGCAGCCATGCAGGCAAAAGCGTTGATATATTCGCTTGTGCAGCGTGAGGCAGCGATGCTGTCTTTTATAGATACTTTTTGGCTCCTCGGGATATTATTTCTGGCTATAATACCCCTGGTTTTTATTATGCGAAGTACTGCAAACGAAAAAGTACATGTCCAAGGCCACTGATGAAATGGAGTAATTATGAATAAGATCGTCGCGTTACTTTTTGTAATAACCTTTGTCCTTGCCGGGTGCACAGTCGGGCCAAATTACAAAACGCCCGATATCAATACACCCGCCCAGTTCACCGAGGCGGACCCCAACGTAGTAAAATCACCATCACAGGATATTAATGATCCCAACATGGCAAGGTGGTGGGATCAACTCGGAGATCCTCAGCTTAGCTCCCTTATTGAGGATGCACTCACTTGCAATCTTGATTTGCGCATCGCTGCAGCGCGCATCGCGCAAGCCCGGGCCATACGCGGCATAACTGTGGCTGATGAGTTTCCCAATATTAACGCGACAGGTTCTTATTCGAGAAGTCGCCGGAGTTTTAATTCTACACCTGGATTTAATTTCGGCCCTCGTGAACAGGATAATTTTGACCTTGGCTTCGACGCGGCATGGGAACTTGATGTCTTCGGCAGAACCCGCAGGGCAGTTGAAGCAGCCACGGCTGAAATACAGGCTTCGCAGGAATTTTCTCGCGAGGTGCGGATCTCTGTTGCCGCCGAGGTCGCACGCAGCTATATCTCGCTTAGGGATTTCCAGCAGCGGCTCATCATTGCCCAGAACAATGTTAAATCACAGCAGAATACGCTGTTAATCGTTGAGTCTCGTTTCAAAGCCGGCCTGACAAATGAGCTTGACCTGGCCCAGGCCCGCGCACAGCTCGAAAGCACACGATCACAGATACCCACTTTTCAAATCGGGACCAGGCAGTCTCTCCATCGCCTCGCCGTACTGCTTGCACTTGAGCCTTCCGCACTTGAAAAGGAACTTGCCACAGCCAAAATTGTACCTGCGACGAAGCCGCTCGTCCCGCTTGGGCTTCCATCTCAGCTGCTTCTGCGAAGACCTGATATAAGGCAGGCCGAACGAACGCTCGCCGCCGAGACTGCCCGGATCGGAGCCGCTACCGCCGATCTGTTCCCGCGGTTTTCTTTGACTGGCTCCATAGGCCAATCCAGTGCTAATACTGATAACCTGTTTAATTCAAGCTCAAGATTCTGGTCTATAGGCCCGGACTTTTCATGGCCGGTATTCGATGCGGGCAGGATACGCAATAACATTCGTCTCGAAAACGCCCGCCAGGAAGAGGCGATGGCAAATTATATCCAGACGATCCTGACTTCGCTCTCGGAGGTGGAAGACGCACTGGTCGCATACGGGCGTGAACAGCAGCGACTTGGATCACTTGAAAAAGCAGTTGCCGCAAACCAAAGGTCGGTCGATCTATCGAATGAGCTATATTCTAAGGGGCTGGTAGATTTCTTAAACGTCCTGGATAATCAGCGGCGATTATATCTGAGCCAGGATCAACTCGAACAAAGCCAGAGAGACGTAGCGACAGACCTCGTTGCTCTTTATAAGGCATTGGGCGGCGGATGGGATCAACCTGCGGCTTCCTGCACTAAATAAATGCTTCTAATCTAAAATATGCCTCATTAACTTCACTTTGAATTGCCGGCGCATGTGGTATAATGCTTTTGTATAATTGTAAAAGCAATTTCAGGTGTTTTAATGGCATTTTCGGCACGGACGCAAAAGTCTTCAAAAAAGCGATGGGTTATTCGCCAGCCCAGCCCGGAAGCTGGTAAACTGGCCCAGTCCCTCAAAATATCCCCCCTACTTGCACAAGTCCTCATAAATCGAGGTCTCTGTGAACAGGGATCGTGCCTTTCGTTCATCACACCTAAACTTACAGATCTTATTGAACCGGCCCGCATGCCCGGAATGGAAAGCGCCGTCGCCAGGATCAAGGCCGCGTTAGCTCAAAAAGAAAAAATCACCATCTACGGTGATTATGATGTTGATGGAATAACGGCAACTGCAATTCTTTACCAGTGCCTCACACTGCTGGGTTCAGCGGTGGATTATTACATACCTCATCGCATTGAGGAAGGCTACGGCTTGAATTGCGAAGCTGTCGAACAGATCGCCTCATCAGGAACCAATCTGCTCATAACTGTTGATTGCGGAATAACCGCGATCGAGCCTGTCGCCACTGCGGCCGCTCGTGGCATGGATGTAATAATAACCGATCATCACCAGCTTCAGCTTCCATTGCCTGTCGCGTCAGCGATCGTACACCCGCTTCTCGATGACCAATACCCAAACCATGCATCTGCCGGAGCAATGGTCGCGTTTAAACTTGCATGGGCACTGGTTAATGAATTCAAAACAACCGCCCGCGCACAGGGGCCGTTGCGAGATTTTCTCATCAACGCTACCACACTGGCCTCCCTTGGTACAGTGGCCGATGTGGTGGACCTGCTCGGCGAAAATCGCATACTTACGAGTTACGGCCTAAAGTCCCTGCCAGATTGCCAGCTTACCGGAGTAAAAGCACTGCTTGACTGCGCAGGATTGACCGGTCAATCGCTCGACAGTTACCATATAGCATTCGTACTGGCTCCAATGCTCAATGCTGCCGGCAGAATGGGCCACGCCAGACTTGCAGTCGAACTGCTCACAAGCGATAACCAACTGAGATCGGTTCACATTTCCGAATACCTCAAAGCGCAAAACAAGCAACGCCAGCAGCATGAAAAAGAAATATTTAAGCACGCATGCGAGATGGTCACGCACGCCGGATTGGATCATCCCGATCGCCGATCGATAGTACTGGCTCATGAAAGCTGGCATATCGGCGTCATCGGAATTGTAGCCTCGCGCATGGTCGAAAAATATTATCGTCCCACCATACTGCTCAACTGCTCAGGTGAGCTTGCGCAGGGTTCTGCAAGATCGGTGGCCGGCTTCGACATACTCTCGGGGATCAAGTCCTGCCAGGAACACTGCAGAAGTTTCGGCGGTCATAAAATGGCGGCAGGCCTGACGTTACAGAAGGAAAAAATCGATGCGTTTGCTCAAGGCTTTGAAGCCTATGTACGCGATAATATCGGACATGATGAAACCGAGTCCAGCCTGCACATAGACGCACTTGGTTCAGTAGGTCACTTCAGGGCAGACGTCGTAAATCAGATCGACCTCCTCGGTCCCTTCGGCCAGGGTAATCCCAAACCTGTTTTTGCGTCAAAGGGGGTTAAACTCATTGCCGCCCCGCGTCGCGTAGGCCCAAAGGGCGAACACCTTCAGATATCTGTCAGCGACTCTACTGGAGCTATGAGATGTATAGGATTCAACATGGGGCCGCTGGAAAAGAAAGTCCTTGAGCAGGAGTTTTTCCATATAGCCTACCAGCCCCAACTTAATACCTACAATGGTTCGACAAGCGTCCAGTTTGTACTCGAAGACCTTGTTTTCGAGTAACCAGCGGCTTTTTCAGTACTAAAAATTATTTTATCAAAGCACGTCCGGAATTGCGTTTAAACGCGAAAGTCCAATATATAGGCCTATCACTGGTCTGAAACCATTGTTTTTCTGGTCAAATTGAGACAATACCCATCATAATTTTACTTAAGTCCGGTTTTTTTATAGCTTTGTACCTAGAAAATAAGCATAATAGTATAGATATAGCTATATAACTTTAGGGAGGCTTAACGCAGTGCAAAGTAGAAGATTACGCAAACTGCCGATCGTACACCTTGTTTTAGCAACTTTGATTTCAGTTATGTTCGGCAATGCCGGTCTGGCTGTCGAAAGACAGGGCGAACGGATTCAACCAGATCAGGGTGTCTTGGCTCAGGAAGCAAATGCGCCTGCGCAAAAAACGCCGCCACAGCTTGACGCCGCTCAGACCTTCATGGTCAAGCAGGTTCAGGTAAGCGGAAATACCCTGCTCACCACAGACGAGTTGCTTGGACAAATACCCGATACCTTCAATGCATCAGCAGAGCCAATCAAGAAGGCTCCTCAAAGCGCAGTTTATGACTTTACAGAATTAAAGTCCGTCATCGCGAAGCCTGGCACTGAAAGTCGCATCTCGGTGCGCACTATACAGGGCTTTACACAGTACATTCTCCACCAGTACAAGCTCAAGCACTACGCAGGCATATTTGTGTTCGTCCCCAACACAGCGGTTTCAAATGGCCAACTCAAAGATGGCGTTCTGCCAATCCAGGTGATCGAAGGCAAAGTGGCCGATGTAAACGCGACATATTATGATGAAGAGCAAACGAAAAAATCCAAAGGCTTTCTCAATCCCAGAGCACTGCTTGGCTGGTCGCCTGTTGAGGTAGGCAAGACTATCGACCAGAAAAAACTTAATGAATATACAAACCGCCTCAATCAGAATCCCGATCGCTATGTATCGCCGATCATCTCAGCAGGCAAAGACCCGCAGACCCTCGACGTCAACTACGATGTATATGAAGTCAACCCGTGGCACTTCTTCGGCCAGGTGGATAACTCCGGCCCGGAAGGAAACCGCTGGCTCCCGCGCATCGGCGTCATCAATACCGACCTGCTTGGCTACGATGATATCTTCACGGCAATTTACCAGTTCAGCCCCGAATCTGACTGGGCAGACCAGTACTCGGTTTATGGCAGCTATGATATCCCAGTATTTGATCCCCGGCTTCGCTTCAAGGTATATGGCTCATACAGCGAGTTTGACACCACCCCCGCCGGCAGCAACATAGATTTTCTTGGCCGCGGCTCATTCTACGGCGGCGAACTCCGGTATAATCTATTCCAGTGGGATAAGTGGTTCTTCGATGTTTTTGCCGGCCTCAGTCATGAGGAAAGCAAGTCAACTCCCTCGTTATTTCCTCAGCAATTAGCGACTGATATCGATATGGACTTATTCAATTACGGTCTTGAGCTTCACAAACGCGACCGCATGTCAGAAGCATCCTTCGGATGGGAAGGCCAGGACATGATCGACGGCTCAGATGCCGAGGAATTTGCACTTGCACGTGCCGGCGCAGAGCGAGATTTCCAGATTTACACCACACGCGTATATCTCAGCCGATTCCTCGACGAAAAATATAGGATTCAGCGGCTAAGCGGTACATTCAAACATGTATATGCGACGGAACGCCTCGTTCCGTCAAAACTCACTCAGTTCGGCGGTATGTACAGCGTCCGCGGCTACGAAGAATATGAAATACTCGTAGATGAGGGTGTCCTCGCTTCAGCACAGTACGAATTTGATTTAGTTAAATACGAAAAAGCCCGCAAAGGTGAGCCTGAATTCGATAAGGGTAAAAAACCATGGCTCCGCAAACTTGCACCGGTAGCGTTTTCAGATTTCGGTGAGGCCCGCGTAAAGGACCCGCTCCCAACAGAAGACAAGACACAGACGCTCTGGTCAGTAGGCCCGGGATTGCTCGCCGAAGTCGGCGAACATGTCTCAGGAGCAATTTATTGGGGTTTCGCCCTCAAGGAAACTGAAAGAACTGATATCGGCGACAGCCGTGTTAATGTTTCACTGCTCTTACGTTGGTAAATGGGGTTAAAACATAGTCTTTAAAACTAGAGGTGATGAAAATGAAAAGCATGATATTGGCTAAGTATTTTCCGCGTGATATTAAGATCGCAATTATGATTGCCCTGACCATGATTAATATGGGCCCTGCCGTTCTCTTTGCTGCCCCGTCCGGCGGCAATATAGTCCACGGCTCAGGCTCAATAACCCAGTCCGGCTCAAACACCACGGTTAACGTCGGCTCAGATAAAGCCATCATCAACTGGGATAGCCTCGACACACTCAAAAACGAAACTTTGGAATTCACCAGGGGCGGCGGATCAAGCTTCTGGGCTCTTAATAAGGTGCTCAGCGGCAACGCCACAAATTTCAATGGCAAATTGCTCGGCAACCAGGGCAATATCATTATCGTAAACCCAAAGGGCATAATCTTCGGCGGTGACGCTTTCATCCAGGCCAACAAATTTATCGCCTCAGGACACGATATCGCTGATAACGATTTTCTTAATGGCGATGCTTTGAGTCCCGACAACATCAAATTCGATTTCAAGAGCGGCACTGACGGCGGTGATATTCGGGTTGAAAATGGTGCATCAATTAAAGGATCCGAGCTTGTGGCTCTCATCGGCAGGAACATTGTAAATGCAGGCGCCATCTCCACTGATCCGGGCGGATATATTGTCTTCGGAGCCGGAAAAGAAGTTACCTTCGGCTGGGAAAACAGTGATGTCGTTGTCCATGCATATCAAGGTTCTGCTTTTTCAGGCCAGTTGGCCAATTACGGTACTCTCTCAACGCCGGACGGATCCATAACACTGGCCGCAGGTGATGTTTACTCGGCCGCAATGGATTTGCCGGCAGCACAAGCAGCTTCTTTAGACATCTATGGTAAAAACTCCGTAACACTAGGCGAATTCGGCAAAAAAAACACATCCTCCTTTGATTACACCGACATAACAATTAAGACCGGCCATGATGGTTATGTTAAATTCGACAAAGATGCCACCCTTAATACAATTACTGGTGACATTTACATCCAGGGCGGCGCTGGTTTAGAAAATGAAGGCAAAGGCATTGATATCGGCAATTTAGTTGTCGGTACAAATACTGGTAAGAGCTTCAATGGTCCCACAGCCGGTTCAATTCTGCTGGGAACTATAAACGGCGGCGATATAGATACCGGTTTTTTGAATGTATACAGCAGTTCTTTTGCCTATGTAGGAGTACAATCATCCGGCGACCTTTTTATTAACGGAACCCCTGGCGACGGAGCCGTGACAGCGATGACCAATCAGGTGCCGGATAATGAACTGCCGGGACCGGCAGCTATAGGCCCGATAACAGCCAAGATATGCCTTGCTGCCGATGGCGATATCTTCGTTACAGATGGAATAACTGCAACAGCCCACGGCAAATATAGCACACTAGCTGACATTCATATCCATGCTGGTAAAATCGTCGATATAGATGCGGGAAGTAATTATGTAAGCGCTACCGCCGAATCCATTCAAAAAACATCGCATGCTACAGCGCAGATCAAGATCCATGCAGGCGAAACTATTGCTGTCAACAGGAACGGCGAAGCCATGCCTATCAAAGCCCATGCGAATTCCGGCAGTGATACTCCTGCCTTTGCGGAATCTGACGGCAAATCAGGCGACACAGAGACGTCCGGAAATGGTATGGCTCTGATAGAAATCGCCGAAAATTATGTAGGCTCATGCCCCGGTTGCTTCGAAGTCTCGGATACTGATGACGATACAGATATTGACACTGACACGGATCTTGATACTGACACCGATATTGATATTGACACCGACACGGATGTTGATACCGACACGGACATTGATACCGACACGGACGTTGATACCGACACGGACATTGATACCGACACGGACATTGACACCGACACGGACATTGATACCGACACGGACATTGATACCGACACGGACGTTGATACCGATACGGATATCGACACCGACACGGACATCGATACCGACACGGATATTGATACCGATACGGACATCGATACCGACACGGACGTTGACACTGATACAGATATCGATGATGACCCGCCAACCAATATGCTCAGGCTTTACATGAGCCGACCTACTGATATAGAGATCGGCGGCTGCCCGGCACTGGTACAATGGGCTGCCGGAGAGCTTAATGTCAGCCCGGATCAGATTCAGGTTTATGTTTCAAATGCCATTGCATCGCATTCTGACGTACAGCCGTGCGACACCTGCCAGAGACTCAAGAATGCCGCCGACGTGCTCGCGGATAAAGATGGCGCAAGGGTACAAGCCCTGGCAAAGGCAATAAGTAATGTAGTCGACCCGCAGGCTCCACCGTCAGAAGAACAAATGGCACAAATAGGATTGGCATTCGCACAAAAACTGCAGCAGGATGCATCTTATGCTTCAGCGGGTGAATGGCTAGATGCTGTCGCCTCTTATGTAGGCATACTCAACAATGAGCTTGGATTCACACCCGAACAGTCCATCGGCTTTGCCAATAAGTATACGGCAACAGTACTCGACGGCGGTAATCAGGCTTTGGCAGCTTTTGTAGCTTCTCGAATTGCCGCAATAAACCCGGCCCCGGTAACTAATCCTGCAGCCCCGGCAGAGACCGGCGTAGGCCTCTGATACTGATTTCTTCGCAGCTAAACAAAAACCCCCGGCAAAATCGTCGGGGGTTTTTTATTGTATAAAAGATTACCATTTAGTTTTTTGCAGCGCCTTAATAAGACGAATATAATAACATGCCGTGTGCTGCACAGTATCCACTCTCATCCACTGCCTTGTAAGCTTGAATCTGAACGATCCTATAGCTTTGTCTGGCTGCTTGTAAAAATATGTGCTCTGGGGGCTGTTATACGAGAACGCAAGCGACCTTGCCACAATCTTGCAATTCGAAAGATAAAAGTTGGCTAGGTCCTTACGGCCCACCTTTTCGGCCAGGTAATACGCACCTATCAATCCCTCACCCCTCGCACCGTCTATATACGCATGATCGCCGTAATGATAATAGAAGGTCCCAGGATAATCATAATACGAACTGTTTTCAAACGTGTACATATGGTTGATCATGGCGTTGGCATCATTGAAAACAAAATCCAAATACTCCGGCCGATCGAAGCCCTTTACCTGGGCCCATTGCTCAATTGCCTGCATCAACCATCCATCACTGGGCAGAGGCTCAAAAAGCTCTTTGTATTTGACGGGCCTCTTGAGAACCAGAAAATCCAGGGCCTTCTTGCTCTGCTCTCTCACACGGGCCCTTGTCGCTTTGTCTAACTTCATCAACTTGTCATACAATGCCATCCCAAGCATCGCCTCACCGGGATAATAGAATGAAAAGAGCTGACGTTTTTGACTCTCGTTAGGCTCGATTATCGGCTTGCCCCCATTATGCAGCGGATGTATGTAGTACCCGATCATCTCGCCGTCATCACATATCCTGCTCAGTATATGATTAGCAAGCCCATGGATATATTTGTCGTATTTTTTTTCACCCGTTGCCTGCTTGTATCTCAGCAGTGCCGTAAGCCCAATTCCCGAGCCGCCCAGCTTGGCTTTTTGATTTTCAAAAACATAGTATGCCTTTTGACCGTTGCAGTCCTGCTCACGCATCTGCTCAACAAGATATTCCACCGCCCTTCCCGCAGCCGAGATATACTTCTTATTCGGCTCGATCTCATTCATTCGCAAGAGTGCAATTATCCCCCCGCCGTGGCGCAGTATATTGTAATAATTATTCTCCTCATCGCGATCAGGATGCACATGATCAATTACGCTGTCACGCACCCCGTCATAATAATACAAAAAGCGACCATCGCTTGCCATATTGTCCAGCAGCCATTTTATAGAGCTCCTGGTCATATCCAGCACGTTTTGACGGCTGCACACCACAGGCGCAGGATACCCCCTGTAAAGCGGTATCGCCTTATCCTGCCAACTCACAAATGCCCTGCTCTGCGTTAAATACCAGCGGCCCTGCACGCCTCTGAGCATATCGATCCGTTGCGAAATACGACTTGTTTTCTGACCTATGCCCACACGCTCTGCCAAACAATTCAGCGCCTGCGAGATTGTCATATGGCTCTGAACCACCGCATCGGTCGGCATGTAGTAATTTGTCTTATCTTTACATACCAGCTTGAAACCGGTGATCCCCGGCTCAAACCTGCTTGCGCAAAATTTTGAATCCGAAAGCTTATTTACATCCAGAGACACCTGGCTAGTGATCATCTCAAAAAGTATCCTGCAGCGCCCCACGTTATCTACCGCAAATTCATTTATCCTCGCGTCCTGGTGCAGCAGTTCCACAACGCGACCCAATGTAGCTTTAAATGTGCTCTTGGAAGCGATCCATCTAAGTGGCTTGTTTCCCGTCTGAAAAAGCGTAACCGCTATTGCCGAACAATTCGGGTCAAATCCAAAGCTTTCCGGCTCATTAACATCGGCCATGGACTTGCCTGCGATGCCTTTGCGAATCGCCGTAAGCAGCTGTGTTTGGCTCGAAACATCACTCCAGTTCCATTGCTGCTCCTGCCCGATGCCGGCGATTGTTCCCGATGCTGCGTTGTCGAAAGCAAATGGCGCAACCCACAGAATTATGAACATTACAAAATATTTGCCTGCCATAATCGTCCCTGCTTAAGTGATTACACAACGGTTCTAAACCAGTGCGCATACTTATATTCTATCGGTATGTTCGTAGATGAAAATGAATATGAAGCGAAGTTATGGCTTAAAAAGCCGCTGCACTGAGACCGTTGCCGCCCAAAGCACGTATCGCCATTGCCCTGCTGGTATAAGCCGCCGCAGCATCGAAATCGCCAGCTTTGCTGCTTAAAAGGGCCATTGTATCCAGCACTGCCGCTATCCTTGGATGCTCGTTTCCCAGAAGTGTTTCAAGTTCCGCCAGTGATTCACTGCAAAGCCGGGCTGCCTTGTCCAGTTTACCTTTTGAAATATAAACTTGCGCAAGCCGGTTTTTCGCTGTCGCTGCAGAATCGCTCTTAGCTGCCGATTTTTCGAGAATGTCCACTGCCTCTCTGGCGGTCTTTTCAGCTTTACTAATCTGGCCGATTCCAAGATATGCACACCCAAGAAGGCTCATAACTTTGCCTGTCATTGGATTGTCTATTCCATATTTCGTCTGCACGCTCGCAAGCGTCCCCTCTAAATGCTCCCTTGCCTGATCATATTGCTCCCGGGCCATGAGCACTTCAGCTAGACTCATACTTACACTGGCCAGCAGAGGACTGCCTCGCCCATAAACAGCCCTTTGTATGTCCAGCGATTTTTCCAGCATTGATTGTGCTTCAAAATACCTGCTTTCAAGCAGGCAGACTTTGCCATACCCGGCCATTACCTGCGCAGTATAAAGATGTTCACTTCCGAATTTAATACTTATCTGCGCCAGCGCTGCCCGGTACATGTTATCAGCCCCGGCCAGATCGCCCTGCGATGCCATTATATCTGCAAGATCAGCCTTGAAAGACGCAAGTGCTGGATCGTCCGCCTCGTGCGTAACACACATCAGCTTCATAGCGCGTTCCATCGTGCCGCGTGCTTCATTGTATTTACCTTGACCGTTATAAATAGCCGAAAGATTCCGCAGTGTATAACCAATATAAGGATGATTAGTGAAATACAGCTTTTCTTGTAGTTGAAGCCCCATTTGACAGTATTGAAGTGCTTGGTCAAATTTGAATTGCTTCTGATAAAGCCACGATGTGTCCAGCAGCGAAAGGCACAGTTCCTCATCTGTTGAAGAGCCGTTCTGGCATTTCGCAAGAGCCTTGCTCAACAGTGGCTCAGCTTTTTCGTATTCACCTGCAGCCATGTAAACTCTGGCCATGGCCCGTAACGACTTGGTAGATAAATTCAGCCCCGCAGTGGTACTCGACGCGGCCAAATTGCCTGCTGAGCATGAAATCATAAATACAACCAACACCGCTATATTAAGAAACTGTTTTCTGGACATCATTTTCTTCCTCGAACACGCAAAATGCGCAAATATAAGCCTCTCTTGATGTCGTATTTTTTGCTGCGTCACTTTAGCGCCGTTTCGATTTCCCCCATCGATGTGTCTCGGCTATTTAAAATATAACAATTGCACCAGCCCCTAACAAGCTGATCTGTAACACTTTGCACCGGAAATAAAAGGCTAATCCGCCGGTATTAGGCTCTTCGGTCGCGTTTTTATAAACCTAATTTAAAGAAGTATCATCAAAACAAAGCTCGTTATTTTTTTACCAAAGCCTAAATCCGATAATATCGGCCCAGAGATTTGCCCCAATAATTACTAAATTCGATAGAATATCTAAATACAGTAGCATGAATTTGCTATTTTTATGCGCTCCATGTTGTTAATATTTTATCTGAAACAAGCGTATTCTGGTTGGGTTAACTTATGCATATGGCAAATGAACTGCTATCAGTACCTGTAGCCGCGACGTCGCTGGCGGTGGCCTCTGCTGCCGTTGCCGCGATATGCCGTTCGCTGCGCCGTGCGGTCAGCAGTGATAAATTTGCTATGATGGGCGTCCTGGGAGCCTTTGTATTTGCCGCACAGATGGTAAATTTCCAGCTTCCGTTTTTGCCGGGCACCTCCGGCCATATGGTCGGGGCGGTACTGCTTGCGATCATCTTAGGGCCAGCTATGGCATCTATCGTCATGACCTCAATAATAATTGTCCAATGTCTCATATTCCAGGATGGCGGACTGCTGGCACTTGGCTGCAATGTCATCAACATGGCCCTGATACCGTCGTTTTTGGGCTTTGCCGTTTACAGTATTCTTGCTCCGATTACTAATCGCAATACCGGTCTTTATGCATCCGCTATCGCAGCCTCGATTATAGCCGTTGAAGTTGGGGCCTGCATGGTTCCTGTACAAGCTGCGCTTTCGGGAATTTTGACGATCCCTTTTAAGACGTTTCTCTGGACAATGCTTGGCGTGCATTTTTTAATCGGCATTGTCGAAGGGGCCGCGACCGCAGCCGTTCTGGCCTATCTCGGGCAGGTTCGGCCGGATATCGTCAAAGGCAAATTACCCGGCCAAATCCGT
>Ga0079306_1000314_pt1 | contig 49650 bp, 31 predicted proteins | sample Methanotroph_Enr_FD_79181 | JGI IMG/M metagenome (GOLD analysis project Ga0079306, IMG submission 79181) | Enriched soil microbial communities from Old Woman Creek wetland in Ohio, USA - Methanotroph_Enrichment_5 | ecosystem: Environmental > Terrestrial > Soil > Wetlands | place: USA: Ohio... | reverse complement strand
CTTCATCGAAATTGTGATCGATCGTTTGCTTGTTGATGAAGCCAGCGATAAACGACTGCACGATTCGCTCCAAATTGCTATGCGAAATGGTCATGGAATATGCATGATTCTCGATCACGACAGCCAGGTGGCCAAATATTACAGCAGGCAATTGATGTGCCCAACCACAGGTATTTCTTATAACGAACCAGCGCCGCATAATTTTTCGTTTAACTCGCCACAGGGCGCCTGCCCAAAATGCAACGGTTTGGGCATGATCAGCGAAATCGATCTCGAAAAAATTGTTCCGGATAATACAAAAAGCATTCAAAACGGTGGAATTGCTCCGCTCGGATCGCATAAAAATACGCTGGTTTTCTGGCAGATCGAAGCTTTGGGCGATATGTTTGGTTTTACCCTGAAAACGCCCATTAAAGATATTCCGGAAGATGGACTGAATGCCATTCTTTTTGGCACTAACGAGCGAATTCAATTGAAAAATTCGCCACTTGGGGTTTCCATGAATTACATGATGACCTACGAAGGCGTGATCAAATACATCGATGCGCAGAAAGACGATAATCCTTCGCAGAAAGCGCAGAAATGGGCGAACCAGTTTGTTCGCGAAACAACCTGCCCGGAATGTAACGGGCAACGCTTGAAGAAAGAATCGCTTTATTTCAGGATTGATAACAAGAACATTTCGGAATTATCCGGACTCGATATTTCTGAATTAAGTCAATGGCTCGAAAATCTGGAAGATCGGTTGAGCGACAGGCAACGAAAAATAGCTGTTGAAGTTGTTAAGGAAATCCGCGACCGTATTCGCTTTCTGTTGGACGTTGGCCTGAAATATTTGTCTCTTGATCGAACTTCGCGGACATTATCCGGGGGTGAAACACAGCGCATCAGGCTGGCCACACAAATTGGCTCGCAACTGGTCAATGTGCTGTATATTCTCGACGAACCAAGCATTGGACTGCACCACCGCGATAACCTTCGGCTGATCAATTCGCTGGAACAATTGCGCGATACAGGCAACTCGGTGATTGTGGTTGAGCACGACAAAGATATGATGATGAATGCCGATTATGTGATCGACATGGGACCGTTTGCCGGTGTGCACGGCGGTCATGTGGTGGCAGCCGGTACTCCTGAAGAAGTTCTCAAAGCAGGAACCCTGACCTCAAAATATCTTTCAGGTGAAGCGCAGATTGCTATTCCGGAGAAAAGACGGAAAGGAAACGGTAAAGTTCTTTCATTGAAAGGCTGTACCGGTAATAATCTGAAAAATGTTTCGGTTGATTTTCCATTAGGCAAAATGATTTGCATTACCGGCGTTTCGGGCAGCGGGAAATCCAGCCTGATTAACTCAACGTTGCAACCAATTTTGAGCCAGCATTTCTACGGATCGCTTAAAGATCCGCTTCCGTATGAATCGATTTCAGGATTGGAACACATCGATAAAGTGGTTCAGGTCGATCAGTCGCCGCTTGGGCGCACGCCGAGAAGCAATCCGGTGACCTATACCGGCGTATTTTCTGATATTCGCAACTTGTTCGCCCAGTTGCCTGAAGCCAAAATCAGGGCATACCAGCCCGGGCGGTTTTCATTCAATGTAAAAGGCGGTCGCTGCGAAGATTGTCAGGGTGGCGGATTGAAACAAATTGAAATGAATTTTTTGCCTGATGTTTATGTGCATTGCGATACCTGTAATGGAAGGCGCTATAACCGCGAAACACTGGAAGTTCGCTACAAGGGTAAATCCATCGGCGATGTGCTGGATATGACAATCAATCAGGGCGTCGAATTTTTTGAACACATTCCTTCGATCGCACATAAATTGAAAACCATTCAGGATGTCGGCCTGGGATACATCACACTTGGGCAATCGTCAACAACACTTTCAGGAGGCGAATCGCAGCGCGTAAAACTCGCAACCGAGTTGGCCAAAAAGGACACTGGTCAAACCATGTACATTCTCGATGAACCTACCACGGGACTTCATTTTGAAGACATCCGTGTTTTGCTTGAAGTGCTCAATAAGCTTGTTGATAGAGGAAATACGGTAGTTGTAATTGAACACAATATGGATGTAATCAAAGTATCAGATCATGTGATCGACATTGGTCCCGAAGGCGGGAAAGAGGGAGGAAGAGTGGTTTGTTTTGGGACTCCGGAAGAAGTTATAAAGAACAGAGAATCATTTACGGCGATTTATCTGAAACAAGAAATGAAAGCTTAAAATATAACCGTTATGAATACAATCGATATCTATTGTGTCAATACTGGCGAGAAAAGAGTTTACCCTCTGGGAATTACCCTTGAGGAAATAAAAGACGATTTCCAGGTTAAATTGGATAATCCAATTCTTGGTGCATTGGTCAATAACAAGGTAAAGGAACTCTCCTTTGTATTTGTGAAAAACAAAAAAGTAGAATTCATCGATTATTCGCATCCCGATGGAATGAGACTGTATGTGCGTTCACTATTTTTTATCCTGTTTGCGGCAGTACGTGAGGTCCTTCCCGAAGTAAAACTAAAAATGATGCACGGTATTTCACGCGGATATTATTGTGAATTGGCTGGATTGAACCGGAGGATAACCGATTCGGATATATTTGCCATTAAAAGTGAAATGAGGCAATTGGTTGATAAGGACATTCCATTTGAAAAAATTGGCTTACCCACTGAAGAGGCGGTTGAGATTTGTAATAAGCAAAACCTTCGATACAAAGCCAAGCTTTTCGAACAGCAGGGAGCTCTGTTTTCGTACCTCTATTTCATGGACGATCAGGCGAATTATTTTTATGGGCACCAGGTTCCCTCAACGGGATATTTACAGGTATTCGACCTTGTTTCGTATTACGACGGATTGCTTCTTCGGATTCCAAACCCGGCCAAGTTTAGCGAGGTTCAGCCTTATTCAACGAACGACAAGTTATTTGAGGTTTTTCAGGAACACAAAGATTGGGCTGAAATTTTGAATGTACCGAATGTGGCCAACCTCAATGAAAATGCAATGAACGGGATGAGTGGCGACATTATTAAAATTTCGGAGGCATTCCACGAGAAAAAGATAGCAGAAATTGCAAATCTGATAAACGAAAGAAGAGATAAAGTTAAGATCGTATTAATTGCCGGGCCATCTGCTTCAGGAAAAACTACTTTTAGCAAACGACTGATGGTGCAGTTGGCCGTAAATGGGTTAAAGCCCACTATGATTTCGCTTGACGACTATTTTGTTGATCGCGAATTGACGCCTAAAGATGAAAAAGGCGAATATAATTTTGAAACCCTAGAAGCCATTGATATTGAATTTTTTAATCAGCAACTGAACGAACTTTTTAGTGATAGGGTCGTTGAATTGCCAAAGTTCAATTTCACTGTGGGGCAAAAGTTTCCTTCAGGCAAAAAATTGCAATTGCTTCCAGGTAGTATATTAATTGTTGAAGGAATCCACGGAATGAATCCGAATCTGATCCCTCACATTAACCCTGAAAATACCTTTAAAATATTTTTATCGGCGCTTACACAAATTTCAATCGACGATCAGAACCACATTTCTACCACCGATAACCGGATGATTCGTCGAATGATTCGCGACAGTAAATACCGCAATTATTCGGCATGCGAAACGATTCGCCGTTGGCCAAGTGTCAGGGCGGGAGAGGATAAAAATATTTTTCCTTATCAGGAAAATGCTGATATCATGTTTAATTCGGCTTTGATTTACGAATTGGCCGTGCTCAAAAAGTATGCTGAGCCTCTACTGAAAGCGGTAACTGAAAGTCAGCCCGAATTCAGTGAAAGCAATCGGTTGCTTAAGTTCTTTTCCTACTTTAAACCCATCGACGATTTGGAGATTCCGCCAACCTCGCTCATCAGGGAGTTTTTGGGTGGAAGTAGTTTTACGTATTGAACAATTTTCTTTTCATTGTTGCTTGACTGAGATAATTAAATAGGAATTAACCGCAGGGAATAGGTTAGTTTATTGACCCTATCGAATAGTTCACGTTTGTTTACACTAAATTAACAAACGTAAATTGTTTATTATTAGTGCATTGATGTTTTTTCCACTTCGTTTTTGATAATTGGTTCATTGCCAGGAATCTGGAGTTCTATCTTACCGACCAATTGGTTAAATCTATATCCCATAGAAAATACTAATGTTAAATCATCTGTTGAAAGTTGGAAAAATTCTAATTAAGTTTTATTTTTGAATTAAAGACAAAATAGTATTTAATTGAAATTGATTCAATATATTGTTCTTTAATTGTTATATATCAGGAATATACAAAATATTTAGCATCTAATTTTTGCTGATTAATTCCGAATAAATTCTAATTGTAATTAGAATTTCAAGAAACGATGACTACAAAAAGAAGCGAATTATGATATTAGAAAAATCAAATTATCAGTGGTATGCTGTGTATGCCCGGGCCAATTCAGAAAAGAAGCTTTTAGACAATTTGCAAGAGAAAAATATCGAGTGTTATTTACCCATGAGGAAGGTACTGAAGTACTGGAGCGACCGTAAGAAATGGGTTGAAGAGCCATTGTTTAAATGTTATATATTCGTCAAAGTTAGTTACAAAGAATTTTATACAGTATTAAGCACCACCGGAGCTGTTTGTTATGTTAGTTTTGGGGGTCGGGCACAATCTATTCCTGAAAATCAGATTACTAATATTAAAACATTCCTTGCCCAAAGCGAACATGAAATTACTGTTTCGCACGAACGGATTGAACGTGGTGTTTCTGTTGAAGTCTTACATGGCTCGTTTAAAGGCATAAAAGGTGAGGTTATTAATATTTTAGGCCAATCAAGGTTGTTAGTCCGAATTGATTCGATGAATTGTAGTCTTTATGCCAATATTGAGAGAGACGAAGTGAAGCTAATAGAGGGAAAGCAAATAAGTAAAGTTCGGGCTCTTGCTTAGTGCTGTCATGATAATCTGTTGACGTTAATTATTCGTCGGTTAAGTTGCTTTACACTGTATAATGAGTTTGGAGATTTGAAATATTGAATTAAGTGACTTCCCATTTTTAACCGCAATCTTTCCAAATATTTTAGTGATGCATACTTAATACCAATGCCATTTACGGCCTCTGGTTATTAAGTGAGATTTAAAGCTTAGGTAGAAGTTTTTTATTTAAATCTTGTATTTGTGGATTGCTAAAAAAACTTTCATCCTTACTGTTTATTTTAGCTAGAAAATATTGATTGAAAAAAAAGTGATCTTATTTGGAAACAATTTAAATAGGTGCTATGTTTGTATAAAAGATAAAAGAGTATTTAATCTTTAATAACAAAACAAAAATGTCATTCGAATTACAAAAGTTACCATACGCATACGATGCACTTGAACCGTACATTGATGCGCAAACAATGGAAATCCATCACGACAAACATCATGCAGCATACACCAATAATTTGAATGCAGCTATAACGGGTTCGAGCCTTGATGGAAGAACAATAGAAGAAATTTTGGCGATTATATCGGCACAACCGGTTGCTGTTCGCAATAATGGTGGTGGTTTTTACAATCACAATTTATTCTGGGATGTTATGGCTCCAGGTGGCGCCAAAGCTCCTGAAGGTGATTTGCAAAAATCGATCGACCATTCGTTTGGGTCATATCAAAATTTTAAAGAAGCATTTACCAAAGCTGCGCTCACCCGGTTTGGGTCTGGTTGGGCATGGTTGGTAAAGCAGGGTGATAGTTTGGTGATTTCGTCGACACCAAATCAGGATAACCCGTTAATGGATCTGGCAGAAGTAAAAGGTATTCCGGTACTTGGAGTGGATGTGTGGGAACACGCATATTATTTGAAGTATCAAAACCGGAGACCCGATTATGTTGACGCTTTTTTCAACGTGGTTAATTGGGACGAAGTCGCCCGACGGTTTAAAGGTTAGTTGATTTTTGGTTTTTTTCCGCCCGGTACAGAGGTACCGGGCGGTTTTGTTTTTATAGGCAAGAAATTTTGAATTAATTTAGTTAGAGAATACAAGTTGCTTTTTCGCTTTCCTTTTTTTACCCCATGAATTTTTCCACATCATTAATTTGCTTGAAGTTATCCGAGATCCTTATTCAGAACTAATCTAAATTACTCCGGAAATATTGATTTAGCAAACCTTTTGATTCTCATTTCTGTTATCTTAACTGAAAAAACAAAAGTCATTGTTTAACCAAAAAGATAACGAAAATGAGCTTTACATTACCCGCATTACCCTATGCAATTGACGCACTTGAACCATTCATTAGTGCCAAAACATTGGAATTTCACCATGGGAAACACCATCAGGCTTATGTTACCAATGTCAACAACCTGATTGTTGGAACTGAATTTGAAAAAGCCGATCTGGAAACAATCATTAAAAAAGCAGATGGAGGAATTTTCAACAATGCCGCACAGGTTTATAACCATACTTTTTACTTCGAACAATTTTCGGCAACTCCGGCAACTGAACCTTCAGGGGCATTGAAAGCTGCAATCGAAACTACTTTTGGATTGCTCGATGCTTTTAAAGAAGCTTTCAACAAAGCTGCTGCCACTCAGTTTGGTTCAGGTTGGGCCTGGTTGGTGAAAGACGCTGCCGGAAAACTGAGCATCGTTCAAACCAGCAATGCCGGTTGTCCGCTTCGCGATGGTTTGACTCCGCTTTTAACCTGTGACGTTTGGGAACACGCTTACTATCTCGACAAACAAAATCTTCGTCCGGCTTACATTGCCGACTTCTGGAAAATTATGGACTGGAAAGTGGTTGAAGCTCGATTCTAAATTACTTTTGACTTTTAACTTTTAACTTGATTGATATGAGCGTAGAAAAAGTATTGGCAGTAATGTCTGCTTCAGACGAACCATTGACAGCCGGTAAGATTGCTGAATTGGCAGGATTGGATAAAAAAGTGGTTGAAAAAGCCATGAATGAATTGAAAAAGCAGGATAAAATTGTTTCTCCGGTGCGCTGTGCCTGGGAAATCAAAAAATAATCCTGAGGAAAAATTGGAAAGGCCGCTGGTTCAGACGAACAGCGGCCTTTTTTCATTTTAGCTGAATATGTTTTGGATAATCAATTAACTTTAGTGACTTTACAAAGACTTGGTAAATTTCTTGTTCCAACCCAAAAGCCGTTTATGAAAGCATTTAATATCTTAATGTTAGTTGTTTTAAGCGTATCGTGTTCTTCCGTAAAAACCAATTCCGGAGAGGATGCAATTCTATATAAGAACATCGAAAAGCATATCGCCGAATTGTCGTCTGATCGTTATTTAGGGCGAATGCCTTTGTCATCAACAGAAGGTATAACCGTAGATTATATTGCCGGTCAGATGAAAGAAATTGGTTTGGAACCAGCCGACAAGGAAAGTTTCTTTCAGGAAGTACCATTACTTGCTGTAAACTCTAAAATTTCCAATACGCTTAATTTCGACACGCCCAAAGGACAATTGAAATTTCAAAAGATGGCTGATTACGTGACTTTTTCGCGAAAGATGGAAGCTGAGCAAACACTTGACCAATCGGAACTTGTATTTGCCGGCTTTGGCATTACTGCACCTGAATACGGTCGCGACGATTTTCAGGGAATGGACCTGAAAGGTAAAACCATCCTGGTTTTTGTGAACGATCCTGGTTATGGAACAAACGATACTTATTTCAAAGGGAATACCATGACTTATTATGGCCGCTGGACTTATAAATTTGAGGAAGCTGCCCGTCGTGGAGCAAAAGGCTGCCTGATTATTCATGAAACCGGACCGGCAGGATATCCGTGGAAAGTGGTGAGCAACAATGGTGAAACAACAAAATTATATCTGAAGCCTGAAGATGGCTATCAGGATCGTTGTGCTTTTGAGGGCTGGATTTCGCAAACTGCGGCTGAACAGTTGTTTTCGGCTTGCGGAACGAGTTTTGATCAGGCTAAAAAGATGGCGGTGCAGAAAGATTTTAAACCAGTTGTCTTGCCTGTAAAAGTATCGGGTTGGATGAAAAGTACCTTTGAAACCAAGACTTCAAAAAACGTTTGCGGATTGATTCGCGGAAGTAAACGACCTGATGAAGTGGTGGTTTATACTGCACATTGGGATCATTTGGGCGTTGGAATTCCGGTAAATGGCGACAGTATTTACAATGGAGCAACCGACAATGCCAGCGCCGTGGCCTGGATGCTCGAAATTGCCCGAGGCTTCAAAAGTGGAACAGCTCCCGACCGCTCCATTTTGTTCCTTTCTGTTACTAGCGAGGAGTCCGGATTGCTAGGTTCTGGATATTATGCCGAGCATCCGTTTTTTCCAATGGCAAAAACAGTTGCTGTAATCAATACCGATGTCATGCTGTTTTTGGGCAAATTTAAAGATGTGACGCTCACAGGTTCCGGACAATCAAATTGGACGAGTGGGTGAGGAACGAGGCCGAAAAACAGGGAAGATACATTGCGCCTGATCCAAATCCTGATAATGGCATGTTTTTCCGCTCCGATCAGTTTCCGCTGGTAAAATTAGGCGTTCCGGCCATTTATGCCAAAGGATATGTGGATGCTGAAAAATACGGAAAAGAAGAAACCATGAAGCAGGTTGACCGCTACTGGAAGGAGATTTATCACAGTCCGTTTGACGAATACCATCCGAAAACTGACGATCTGAGTGGAATTGTTGAGGATGCCAAATTGCTTTATCATGTAGGCGCCAATCTGGCTAATTCTACCGAATGGCCAAAATGGAATGCTGATTCTGAATTTAAAGCGGTGAGAGAAAATTCGCTGAAAAAATCAAATAGATAACTGAATGAAAATCCTCCATACTTCCGACTGGCACCTTGGCAAAAGGCTCGAAGATTTTTCGAGAATTGAAGAACAGCAGGCCGTCTTACAGGAAATCGGCGAAATTGCCGACCGTGAAAAAGTTAATGCCATTTTGGTTTCCGGCGATTTATTCGACACATTTAACCCGTCTACTGAGGCGATTGATTTATTTTACAAAACGCTGAAACGCTTGTCGAATAATGGCCGTCGTCCGGTAATTGCTATTGCCGGAAACCACGATTCGCCCGACCGCATTGAAGCGCCCGATCCGCTGGCCCGCGAATGCGGGATCATCTTTGCCGGTTATCCCAATTCGGTTGTTCCGCTGTTTGAACTGGAATCTGGCTTGAAAGTGCTGCACAGTGAAGAAGGTTTTTTGGAATTAAAACTTCCCGGAATTGATGCCCCTTTGCGCTTGCTGTTAACTCCCTATGCCAACGAATTTCGTCTGAAAACCTATCTCGGTCAGGAAAATAGCGAGGAAGAACTGCGGACCGTCCTTCAGGAAAAATGGCAGGAATTAGCTGAAAAATATTGCGATGAAAACGGTATAAACATGCTGATAACCCATCTTTTTGTGGTGAAAAAGGGTGATGAACTGCCGGAAGAGCCTGCCGACGAAAAACCGATTTTGCATGTCGGAGGTGCGCAGGTTATTTATACCGAGAACGTCCCAAAGCAAATTCAATATACGGCTATTGGCCACTTGCACCGGATGCATCAGGTCGATTCGCTGCCTTGTCCGGTTTATTACAGTGGTAGCCCACTTTCGTACAGCTTTGCCGAGGCAAACCAGAAAAAATATGTTTTGTTGATTGATGCAGAACCGGGTAAACAGGCCTTAATTAGCGAAATTGAACTTATCAAAGGGAAAAGACTACTTCGGAAAAGAGCGGAAGGAATAGATGAAGCGCTGCTTTGGTTAACGGAGAACCCCGATTGTTTGGTCGAACTGACGATGGTGACAGATACATACCTCACCGCCCAGGAACGGAAGAAGTTGAGTGCCACTCATCAGGGAATTGTAACCATTATTCCTGAAGTAACAAATGCTGTTGGTTTTGCTTCCGGAAGTAAAAAAAACATTGATCTGACTAAGAATATGGAAGAACTTTTCACCGATTATTTCAGGCATAAAAATAAAGGTCAAGAGCCCAACGAGGAGATCATGAAGCTTTTTACAGAGATATTAGCGGTGGAGGATGAAAAATGATACCAGTAAAACTTACGATACAAGGCCTGTATTCCTATCAGCAGAAGCAAACGATCGATTTCACCCGGTTGACTTCAGCTAATTTATTTGGAATTTTTGGAGCTGTTGGCAGCGGAAAATCGAGCATATTGGAGGCCATCACCTTTGCTATTTATGGCGAGACAGATCGTATGAACTTAAGAGACAACAGGAACTATAACATGATGAACCTGAAGTCGAACGAATTGCTGATTGATTTTGAATTCGAAACAGGGAAGGATCAAAACGCTTATCGGGCGGTTGTAAAAGGAAAACGAAACGGGAGGAAATTTGAAAAAGTAGAATCGTTTGAGCGTTCAGTATATAGAAACGACGATGGGGTCTGGGTGCCGATTGAACCGGAATCACTTAGAGATGTGATACGTTTGAGCTACAATAATTTTAAGCGCACAATCATCATACCGCAGGGACAATTTCAGGAATTTTTGCAGTTAGGGAATACGGATCGGACTCGTATGATGAAGGAACTTTTTAACCTTGAAAGATTTGAGTTAGATTACAAGGTGACTTCGCTGGAATCGAAGAATAACGCACAAAAGCAAAATCTGGAAGGCCAGTTGCAGCAACTCGGAACTATCGATCCGGAACAGATGAATCAATACACTGTCCGACTTGCCGAACTGAAATTGGAGATTGAACGACTGACTAAACAAAGCTCTGAAAATCAGAAGAAGGAAGCTGAATTCAGACAGTTGCAGGATTTAGTTCGAAAGAAGGACGATAATCAGAAGAAATTAAATGCACTGAATGAAAAATTACCTGAAATACAGTTGCTCGAACAAAAGATTGCTGATTACGAATATTGCCTGATCCATTTTAAAAACCTGTTTGATGCTGCCGATTCAGGAACAAAAAAAGTTCAGCAATTAACCGAAAAAATGGGTGTTGATACACTCAATCTGAAGAATGCTGAAGATCAGATTGCTGCCTCAGAACAGTCTTACACAGCTATAAAAGTAGCTTATGATTGTCGTGACACGCTGAAACAACAGGCCGATGAGTTGGAAAAATTGATTCGGCTGGTTGAGTTGAAACACTTGATTATTCACTCGGAAGACCGGATCAAAAAGGGAGATGTTTTTATTCAGAATGCAAGTTCGTTCATCGAAAAATTAAAGCTGGAGAAGAAACGGATTGAGTTTCAGCTAAAGGACGAAAAGGCAAAGCAGCCCGATATGGTGGCGCTTTCGAATGCGAAAAGCTGGCATGATGTGAATAAAAGTCTGTTGCAGCAAGTGGTGGCTGGCAACGGCGAAATAGAGAAATTTAAAAAAGAGCTTGCCGCAGTTGATGAGTCTATTGCAAAACAGTTTGAAGAGGCCGTTTTATCTGACTTTTCAGGAGATTTGAATAAGGAAGCTGGTGTTCTGTTTTTAACGGAAAGGATTGAACGGACGAAAGCTCAAAATACGGAACTCGATTCAAGAATCCAGCATTTCAGGGTGCAACTAAAATTGGAGGAATATGCCGTCAACCTAAAGGACAATGAAGCTTGTCCGCTGTGTGGGTCGCTGCATCATCCCGGAATTTTCAGCGGCGAGAATGTTTCTGGCGCGCTGACAAAAGCACTGATCCAAAAATCGGAATTTGAAGAACAAATTGCCGCCTGCGAGCAGCAGACCAGTCGGTTCAATGAACTTGATAGCCGTCGAAAGTTGAACGAGCAGCATATGAGTGGACTTTTGCTCAGGCAAAAAGAACTTGAAGGGAAAGTTGCTAGCCACCAAAATCAGTTTCGGTGGGAAAACTACCGGAATGAAGAAACTGTTGTTGCCACTTTTGCTTTTGCCGAATCTTTGCGGAAAGGGATTCTCCTGCTTGAAAAACAGCAGGATGAAACGTCGAAAAGCTTGGATCAGGAAACGGTTAACCTTGAAAAGTACATTCAGGGAATGGAGAAAATCAAAACGGAGCAGACCGTTGCCCAAACCGAACAGAACACCCTTACCGGACAGATCAACCTGCTTGATACTGCGCTGTACGATGGGAAAACGAAGGAAGAGATTGCCGCTGAAAAGAAAGCCGTCATGCAAAAGCTTTTGGACATTGAAAGACAATATACCCAACTGAATAATCAGCTTGTAGAGCTTCGGAAAAACAAGGATATTCTTTCCGGAAGTATTGCGGCTAATCGGTTACAATTGGCCCAAGAAAAAAATAATCTGGCTGAAATTCAGGCCAGGATTGAGAAAGGGCTGGAGGATTCTGCTTTTCAGGTTGATGAGGCAGTGAAAGAAATATTGAAGTTAGAAATAAATACCGTTGAAGAAAAACAGAAGGTAAATGCATTTAGGCAGGATGTTGCATTGACCCGAAATCAGTTAGATTTGCTCATTAGGGAAATTGGTGACCGGCAATATGATGCAACGACCCACGAAAATTTGCGCATGGAAATTGAGAAGGACATTGAATTGATAAACCTTCGGAACAAAGAATACGGAATCGTTGAAAAATCGCTACAGGATCTGAGAAAAGCGCTTGAATCGCAAACCAGCCTGAGAAAAAATCTTGAATACATTGAGTTGCGGGCAGAAAATATCAAAACCATGAAGTCGCTGTTTAAGGGAAGTGGTTTTGTGAACTACATCTCGTCGGTTTACCTTCAGAATTTGTGCAATGCCGCCAACGACCGTTTTTTTCAGCTTACCCGTCAAAAACTAAGCCTCGAAATTACCGATGACAACAATTTTCAGGTACGCGATTTTCTAAATGATGGTAAGGTTCGCAGTGTGAAAACACTTTCAGGGGGACAAACATTTCAGGCCGCATTGTCGCTTGCATTGGCTTTGGCCGACAATATTCAGAAAATTACCGATTCGAACCAGAATTTCTTTTTTTTGGATGAAGGTTTTGGCTCATTGGACAAAGATTCGCTGGCTGTGGTTTTTGATACCTTGAAATCACTTCGTAAGGAAAATCGAATTGTTGGTGTAATTTCTCATGTGGAAGAGATGCAGCAGGAAATTGACACCCATTTGCGGATTGTGAACCATGAAGAAGCTGGTAGCCGCATTCAGACAAGCTGGGGATAAAAATCATCATTATTCCAGTACAGAGCAATTTACACTAGCAACATTATCTGTTTGATTGACAATGGGAAAAGTCATTAGTCATTTATAAAGTCGCTTTTTACTTTCCTAATGAGTAATGACTTTTTTCAGTTTCTCCAAAGTTTTCAGATGAATTATTCCATACTAAGTTGATGATGGTAAATGAGGTAAGGTAAAGAAGAAGGTTGAGCCTTTACCTAATTCGGATTCGATCCAGATGGAACCCCCAAGCAATTCGACATAGGCTTTGGAGATCGCTAATCCCAGGCCAGCGCCTTCATATTTTCTGGTCAGGTTGAGGGAGCTTTGCCTGAATCGTTCAAAAATCAAATCTTTTTGATCGGGAGAAATGCCCGCCCCGGTGTCTGAAACAAAGAATTCGAGTTTTGACTCTTTCATGTAATAGCCAAATTTAATCGAGCCTTTTTCGGTAAATTTTAATGCATTCTTGATCAGATTAGTCAATACCTGATTAAGTTTGGTGCCATCAGTTTCAATAAAGCTTTCATTATCAGGTAAATCGCAGTGGAAATCGATGCCAATGTTTTTCTGGTTTCCTTCAGGCATAAAAAACAATTGCAATTCGTGGAGTATCTTGTTGATGTTGGCTTTTCTGATTCTCAAAGTCGTTTCGCCTGCTTCAATTTTCGATATGTCAATCAAATCATTGATAATATTGAGCATACGTTGCCCACTTTTTTCGATGACATTGAGAAATTCTTTTTGATTTTCATTGGAGAGATCAGGCTCTTTCAACAATTCAGCAAACCCTAATATTCCATTCATTGGTGTGCGTATCTCATGGCTGATGTTGGCCAGAAAAGCCGATTTTAGCCGGTCGCTCTCTTCTGCCTTTTCTTTGGCTTTTATTAGTTCTTCTTCGTTTTTCTTTTTCTCTGAAATATCTTCGGCAATAGCCACAAAATGGGTGATTTTTCCTTGCTCGTCCACAATGGGTGAAATCGATTTATTGGCCCAGTATAGTTTCCCCGATTTCTTTTTATTGATTATTTCGCCACTCCATATTTTCCCGGAGGTTATTACGTTCCATAAGTTGGAGTAAAATTCTGGTTCCATCTTGCCTGACTTGAGTATTCTCGGATTTTGACCTTTGGCCTCAGCAGCTTCAAACCCGGTCATTTCGGTAAATTTTGGATTGGTATATTCGATGGTTCCTTTTGAGTCAGTAATTACAACCGACACCGGGTTTTGCTCGATGGCTTGCGAAAGTTTTCGCAATTCTTTTTCGGCCAGCTTCCTACTGGTGATGTCTTCGATGTATCCTTCAAGGTATCGAAGTTCATCATTCTCGTCAAAAATACCTTTCCCGCGCTCCCAAACCCATTTAATTTCGCCGGAGGCTGTTCGGATAGGATATTCTTCTTCAAAAACCGATTTTACTTTAAATGTCTTTTCCCATTTTTCCCGGATAGGAGTTCTGTACTCAGGCAAAATCATATCGTTGAACGATATATTCTTCTTTCCCAGAAAATCTTCAGAAGAATAACCAGTAATGCTTAAACATGCTTCGCTCATGAATTCCATGGTGTAGTTCTCGTCCATTGCGCAGCGGTAAATCAGGCCGGGAAGGCTGCCAATCAGATTTGACAATGTTAATTCGTTTTCGCGAAGAATTTTCTCGACTTTAATTTTTTCAGTAATGTCAATCAAAAGAACAAGTCTTGAATTTCTAAGCCTGAAATCCAGGTTATGCGAATGCACTTCAACCTGAATAATCTGGCCATCTTTTGTTTTGTGATTCCAAATTTCGGTTCGTTGAAATGAATTGGGGTCATCTATCAGGTTTTTCCATAATCGGGTAAACTCTTTTGGAGCTTTCAAATCGAGAATGGTCATTGATAGGAATTCTTCCTTGCTATATTTATAAACGCCAATTGATGAATTATTTACTGCCAATATCTTCATCGTGTCGAGATCGTAAACGAACATCGGTTGGGGGTTTAATTCGAATAATAACCTGAAATAAGACTCGCTTTCTTTTAGTTCTTTTTCGGCTGTTTTCCGTTGATCTATTTCCTTTTTTAGCAAGATGTTTTTACGAATACTGTGCCGCGATAAAATCAGAAGGACCCAAATAACCAAAACCATTAAAATGGATTGCGAAACTTCAAACCAGATTTTGTTTCTCCATGAACTTGCATTGTAATCCATCCCGAAAACAGCGATTGTCTGTCCCGTTTGGGCATCTTTTACAGGTACTTCTGCGCTTACCCAAGTTCCCCAGCGATCTTTTACAGGTTTTGTTACCTGAGCTATCCCATTTAATAATGGTTCTTTGTCAATCGGGTCGGCCTCTGTAAATTCTTGTCCGGTTGGCGAATAGTTGGGCGAGTTTTCGGGTTCCGAATCGGCAATAAAATAAAGCTTATCGTTACGTTCGATGTATAAGTAGGCAAATTTTGCATTTGCTGTGACCAGGATTACATTCTGAAGAGTATTTTTTAAATGCTGAAAGTTATTTTTCTTGAGGTCTTCAGGTTGCGGGCCTAGTTGTTTTAGTTCTTCTTTTGGCAAACTTGCCTCTATGGACCGCGCAATTTGCAAAATGTAGTCTCTTTCCTGATTCTCTGCCATTTGCCAAATGAATAGGACAAACAGGAGTCCCAGAAAAGAAAATAAAAGATAAATTATTAGTTCCTGAACCGATAACCAATTGGTCGTCTTTTTTACGCGCATATATTCTTTTTAATAGCTAATTGTTTCAGCACAAGGCTGTTGGTAGAGATTGCCTTACCCAAAGAATATAACTCACCCACCACCTTCATCCGGAGGCTAAAGAACTGAAAAAAAATAACTTTTCAAAGGATGTTCGGCAAGATACGGAGGTGAAAGAAAATAAACAGGAATGATTGGTTTTCGGCAAGATTGGATAGCTGATAAGCTTTTGGAATTGGAGAAATCGAATTGGTTTAAATTGGTTTGTGTCAACCGACGGTTCGAAATCCTCAAAGTTCACGATGCCGATATCCATTTGGCTTTTCAGAAAATTGCAGATGCTTTTTTGTTTGATGCGGCTGCCATCAATATCGGTTAGTCGGGTCTGTGCCTGGCCAGAAAAGGTTATCAGGATAAAAATGATTAGAATATATCTTTGGAAGCTTTGACAGATATGGTTCATTGCGGCGATGATTTGGCAATTGTATCCTAAAATCATCAATCGGGGGAAAGCAAAAAGCCGCTCTTCCGAAGAAGCAGCGGCTTTGAATTTTTATCTGGATTGATTTTATTTTTTCCAGAGTTTTTCCATTTCTTCCAAGGTTTTTCCTTTGGTTTCAGGAACCATCTTCCAAACAAAAAGAAAGGAAAGAAGACTCATAAGGCCGTAAAAACTATAAGTCAATCCACCGCTAAATTCCATCATAGCCGGATAGGTTGATGAAATAAAGTAGTTGGCAGCCCACTGAGCAGCAACGGCAATAGCAATTGCCCGTCCTCTGATTTTGTTTGGAAATATTTCAGAAATCAGAACCCAGCAAATTGGACCCCACGACATCATGAACGAAGCGGTATAGATGATAATGAATATCAGGGTACTGATTCCGATCACTTTCATGAAAGCCAATGCGCCAATGGCAAACATACCAATAGCCATCCCAATAGAACCAATCATCAGTAAGATTTTCCGTCCGTATTTATCAACGGTAGCAATGGCAACCACAGTAAAGATTACATTGACCAAACCCATTACAACCGTTTGAAGCATCGACGAATCTTTGGCTGCACCCATGCTTTCGAAAATACGTGGGGCATAATACAGAGCAACGTTGATCCCTACAAATTGCTGAAATACAGACAACAAAATGCCAATGACAATAACAATTTTGCCGTAAGCAAATATGTTTTCAGATGCGGCATCAACCGAGGTCTTAATTTCCTTCAGGATTAATTTTGCTTGCTGGATTCCGTTAATTTTAGTCAGGATTTCCAGCGCTTTCCCATCGCGATTGGTCAGTGCCAGATATCGTGGGGTTTCAGGAACAAAGAACAATAGTATCCCGAAAATACCCGAAGGTATTGCTGCTGAAAGGAACATCCATCTCCAGCCTGTTTCGTTAATCCATTCGATGGTTTGACCGTGGGCAATGAAATAGTTCACAAAATAAACGACCAACATGCCGAAAATGATGGCAAATTGGTTAATCGAAACCAGGCGTCCACGAATGTCTGCGGGAGCAATTTCACCAATATACATGGGGCAAACGGCCGATGCCAATCCAACGCCAATTCCCCCAATAATCCGGTAGAAATTGAACATGTAAAGCAATCCCATGGTTGGTTCGCCCCTTTTGAAGAATAGGAATTCAGGAAATCCGGAACCTAAAGCTGCAACGAAAAAGAGCACTGCTGCAAGCATCAGCGACTTTTTGCGTCCCAGTTTTAACGATACAATTCCTGAAAGCATACCCCCAATGATACACCCGATCAGGGCGCTCGAAATGGTTGCTCCATGCGCAAGCGATCCAAGTCCATTGCTTGTAATCAGATAAGCCTGAATTGATTTTTCCGCTCCGGAAATGACTGCCGTATCGTATCCAAACAAAAGGCCACCTAGTGTGGCTACCAGGGTTATTCCAACGACATAAAGCGTGTTACGATCCTTCATTGGACTAAATATAACAATTGATTAATTGTTCCAGCATTTCCTGCTTGCCACTGATTTGTTTGGGTTCGCCAACTGCTTTGGCCACGTTGTAAAGATCATTCAGGTTCAATTTGCCAGCTTCGTACTCGGCGCCTTTTCCTGAGTCATAAGAAGCATAGCGGTTGGCTTTCAATTTCAGGTAATCCGAATCTTTCAGCAATTTGTCGGCAATAACCAGCGAACGTGCAAAAGTGTCCATTCCTGAAACGTGAGCGATGAAAATATCGTCCAGGTCGGTTGAATTACGGCGGGTTTTAGCATCGAAGTTGATTCCACCGGTTGTAAATCCACCAGCCTGAATAATTTCGATCATGGCTTCGGTTACTTCGTAAATATTGGTTGGGAATTCGTCGGTATCCCATCCGTTTTGGTAGTCGCCTTTATTGGCATCGATTGAGCCAAAGAAGCCATTGTCGCGGGCAACACGCAATTCGTGGGCAAAAGTATGTCCGGCCAAAGTAGCGTGGTTCACTTCAATGTTCATTTTGAAATCGTTTTCCAAACCGTGCGCTTTCAGGAAGCCAATAACAGTCTGGGTATCGAAATCGTACTGATGTTTCATTGGTTCCATTGGTTTTGGCTCAATCAGGAAAGTACCTTTGAATCCTAAAGAGCGAGCGTGGTCGCGGGCTGCAGCAAGAAATTTGCCCATGTGATCCAATTCGCGTTTGGTGTCGGTGTTGTGTAAGCTCATGTAGCCTTCGCGTCCGCCCCAGAATACATAGTTTGTTCCGCCTAGGGCGATAGTCGCTTCCATGGCGTTTTTTACCTGAACGGCTGCATTGGTCAATACATTGAAATCAGGGTTGGTCGAAGCGCCATTCATGTAACGTGGATCGCTAAATACGTTGGCAGTACCCCAAAGTAATTTAATGCCGGTAGCTGCCTGACGTTCTTTGGCGAAGTCGATCATGTTGGCCAAACGTTTTTCAATTTCGAAAACCGAACCACCACCAACAACATCGGTATCGTGGAAGCAATAGAAAGGAGCGCCAATTTTGCTGATAAATTCGAAAGCTGCATCCATTTTTTCTTTGGCTGCAGTCATCGGGTCGGCAGCGCCAACCCAAGGGAAAATCTGAGTTCCCGGACCGAATGGGTCGCCACCGTCGCCGCAGAATGTATGCCAGTAGGCTACTGCAAAACGAAGGTATTCTTTCATGGTTTTGCCTAAAACTAACTGATTGGCATCATAGTATTTGAATGCCAATGGATTTTTCGATTGTGGTCCCTCGTATTTAATCTGATCAATACCTGGGAAATACTCTTTGTTTCCTTTAAAAGCTGTCATTGTGTTTTGTATTAGTCCTTCCGGAGAAGGAATTATTAATAATTTATGTTTTAAATTTATGTCTTTTATATCGCCTTTTCCAAAGCCAATTTCCAAGTCTGATAAGCTTCGTTGTATTGCTCTTTTTTGCTTGCGTCAGGCGAAATGGTGTCCAGTTTTTTCAGACTGGCAAATGCTTCTTTGGCCGAAGTATAGTAACCTGAGCCAATTCCTGCACCACGTGCGGCTCCTATCGAACCGTCGGTATTGTACAATTCGATGGTTGCTCCGGAAACTCCGGCCAGTGTTTCACGGAAGATTGGACTGAGGAACATGTTGGCTTTTCCGGCACGGATGACTTGTGCTTTGATGCCAATTTCTTCCATGATTTCCATTCCGTATTTGAACGAGAACACGATTCCTTCTTGCGCTGCGCGGAACAAGTGCGATTCTGTATGCGTGTTAAATCCCAATCCTGAAATCTGTGCGCCAATGTTTTTATTCCGGAGTACACGCTCTGCGCCATTTCCAAAAGGCAGGATGCTCACTCCTTCGGACCCAATGGCAACTTCGGCAGCTTTCTGGTTCATTTCTTCGTACGAGAATGCTTTGTTCCCAACGGTTTTGTTTAGCCACGAATTCAGGATTCCGGTTCCGTTGATGCAAAGTAGAACGCCTAAACGGTTAGCTTCGGAAGTGTGGTTGACATGGGCAAACGTATTTACACGTGAGAATGGATCGTATTTTACCTCTCCGCTTACGCCGTAAACAACTCCTGAAGTTCCGGCAGTGGTGGCAATTTCGCCCGGATTCAATACGTTCAAAGACAGTGCATTATTTGGCTGGTCGCCTGCGCGGTAGCTGATTTTAGTTCCTTCGGCCAAACCCAGTTCGGCGGCCGCTTTGGCATTCACCACACTTTGAACCGAGAATGTCGGGACTATTTCAGGAATGAACGATTTTTCGAATCCGTAATAATCGAGCAGCATATCGGCCACTTTATTTTCTTTAAAATTCCAGAGAATTCCTTCTGAGAGGTTTCCTGCTGTAGTTTTTATTTCGCCGGAAAGCTTCATGGCAATGTAATCGCCCGGGAGCATTATTTTGTCGATTTTGCTGTACAATCCGGGCTCGTTATCCTTTACCCACTTCAGTTTTGAGGCCGTAAAATTTCCGGGCGAATTGAGCAGGTTGGAAAGGCATTTTTCTTCGCCTATTTCGGCAAACGCTTTATTCCCGATTTCGGTGGCACGGCTGTCGCACCATATGATTGACGGACGCAAAACCTGTTGGTTCTTGTCGACCACAACCAACCCGTGCATCTGGTAGGATATGCCGATAGAATCGATGCTTTTCGGATCAATTTTCGATTGTGTCAGCACATCGGCCAGTGCAAGTTTCAGGTTTGACCACCATTGTTCGGGAGCTTGCTCTGCCCAGCCAGGCTGAATGGCAGTGATTTTCATTTCCTGCTTTGGATAAAAGGCCGATGCGGTGCAATTGCCTGATTGTCCATTGATTAATGAAGCTTTTACCGATGAGCTACCTATGTCGAATCCTAATAAATACATATTGAAGTAGTTATAAGTTATAAATTATAAGTTATTAAGAAAAAGTCATTGGTTATTAGGATAAAGCAAGGATGAAAATCCTTTTCTAATGACTATTGACTTTTTCCTATTTCAAGCAAACCGTTCTGTTCTGGTATGCCCGACAAAACTAGGGGTTGCAAAGCCATTCTCAAAATAAGCTATACTGTTTTAAAACATTCTCAAAGAGATTTTCTGATCGTCAGTTTGCTTGGGATAACCAGATTGGTTTTTTCTCCTGTAATTACAAACTCTGCAATCTTCTTTCCCATCAGTTCAAAATCGGTTGAAATAACCGTAATTCCATCTTTCACGTATTTTTTCATTGGCGTTTCGTTATACGAAATAACTCCTACATCTTGCCCGGGAACCAGGTTTTTCTGTTCACATTGGTCCAGGAATTTGGCTAATGTACGGTCGCTCACCAATAAATAAAGCTCACCTTTCTGAAGATCAAACTTCTTAAAGTCGTACATTGTTTTGAAGCTAATCTGATGATCGATACAAAATTTTTCGAAATACTGGATGGAAGTTTTGGGGTGATAAGTAAATGATGGATAGAGATAAATAAATCTTTCGTATTTCTGGATAAGATTTATTCCGCTCTCCAATGAATCGTATAATGCTTGCCCAAAATCCTGATAAATAGACGAAGTTCCTTCCTGTGCATTTACATTCCAGTCGATCACCAAGAGCTTGCTGGCCTGAATTTGGCTGGTAATTTCGGGTACACGCTCATGGTCAAAATTCATGATGATGTACTTGGTGTATTTGCCCAGGCTTTCTTTGATAATTTTCTCGAAATCGTCGATGTTGTAATGATGAAAATGAAGGTCAATGGCAATGGTTTCAGGCAGGTTATCCAGAAACGAACCATACAAAACTTCTTTGTAAGCTTTGAAAGTATCCAGAAACAGGAAGACTTTGGTCACCGCCTTAGCCACAAAGTAGCCACGATTGGGAACTGATTCAATTACGCCGCGGTTTTTCAGCTCGGCATAAGCTTTAAAAACCGTGTCGCGCGAGAGTGAACTTTCCTTGCAAATTTGGTTCACAGAGGGCAACATATCGCCTACCTGTAAAAGATTCTTGCTGATAGCATCGTTGACAGAATCAATCAATTGTTGAAATTTCAGTAAGTTAGATTGCGGATTAACCGTAAAATGAAATTTGCTCTCCATAGTAGTAATCTGTAAGTGGTCTGTTCTGGTACGCAAACATACGCATTTGGTAAAAATAACAAGGGAAAATGCCGAACAAAATAAGTAGAAAATTAGTGTCGTTATGACAATAAAAAAGAGGGAAAGTGTAATCAACGAATCAATAACTTGATTAATCTTGTAGGCAGATTTTCATTAAACAGAAAAAACCGTACCCATGTTAAAACGAATTTCATTAAGCCTGACAGTGCTTTTACTTCTGTCCGGCGCTTCTTTCAGGGCTTTGTCCCAAGTTACCCCGGCCGATTACCAGCGGGCCGATTCAATCATCAAGCTAAATGATTTGGTGTATAATCAAATCAATGCGGTCAATTGGATCGATTCGACTTCCGTATTTTGGTATCAGGTTAAAACTCGCGAAAGCACTGCTTTTACGCTGATTGATGCTGCAAAACCGACCCGGAAACCGGCCTTTGATGTGTCAAAACTTGTTGAGCAGTTAAATAAGCAACCGGGAATTAAAACAACACCCAAAACGGCTCAGTTTCAGAAACTGAAATTCGATCTGAAAGCCAACAAGTTTCAGTTTTTACTGGAGAAAACCTATTGGACTTGTAACCTGAAGACTTACACACTGACCAAAGATTCGGTAGCCAAACCCGAAGGACCACGCCCGTATTGGAACGATAATTTCGACGAGTTGGGCAACAAACCGGTTACCTCGCCTGACAGTGTTTGGGTGGCTTTTGTCAAAAATTACAATGTTTACATCCGGAATAAAAAAGATAACAAAGAAGTTCAGTTGAGTTTTGACGGTTCGTCTGGCGATTATTATTCGTCGTATTTCAGTTGGTCGCCCGACTCGAAAAAGCTGGCAGTGAACAAGGTGCGCAAAAACGGAGATCATTTCATTTACTTCGTCGAGTCGTCGCCCAAAACACAGTTGCAGCCCATTTTGCAAAAACGCAATTACCTGAAACCCGGCGATGCGCTACCGATTAAACATCCGTCGCTTTTCGACATTCAAACCCTGAAACAAATCCCTGTCGATGCAAAGCCTTTCGAAAATCAATACGAGCTTTCGAACCCCAAATGGAATAAAAGCAGTACTGCATATACTTTCGATTTTAACCAGCGTGGGCACCAGATTTTTCAGGTGGTTGAGGTGGATGGAACTTCAGGAGCAGTAAAGGTAATCATCGACGAGCGCAGCAAAACCTTCATCGATTACAGCGGAAAATATTTCCGCCACGATTTGGAGAAACGCGATGAAATCATTTGGGCATCGGAGCGCGATGGCTGGAACCATCTCTACCTTTACGATGCCAAAACCGGCCATGTGAAAAAGCAAATTACCTCTGGAAACTGGGTGGTTCGCGAAGTGGTGAAAGTAGACGAAAAAGCGAATGCCATTATTTTCAAGGCTTCAGGAAGAAATGCCGACGAAGATCCATACTACATTCATTATTGCAAAATCAATTTCGATGGAAGCGGTTTGGTCGATTTAACTCCTGAAAAAATGGATCATCAGGCTACTTTCTCTGCTGACTTCAACTATTTTACTGATACCTACTCAACCGTGCAAACACCTCCGGTAACTGTTTTGAGAAGGACATCCGATGGGAAGGTTATCATGGGACTGGAAGAAACTGATATTTCGGACGTTCTGGCCAAAGGATGGATCGCTCCTGAACCTTTCGTGGCCAAAGCGCGCGACGGGAAAACCGATATTTGGGGCAACATTTACCGCCCAACTAATTTTGATCCGAAGAAGAAATACCCGATCATTGAATATATTTATGCCGGGCCTCATAGCTCGTTTGCACAAAAGAGTTTCAGGCCAACCAGCTCTCCATTTTCCGGATTGGCTGAGCTAGGTTTTATCATTGTTCAGATGGACGGAATGGGAACTTCGAACCGGGGAAAAGCTTTTCATGATATTTGCTACAAAAACCTGAAGGATGCCGGTTTCCCTGACCGGATTCTCTGGATAAAAGCTGCTGCTGAAAAATACAACTACTTGGACACTACTCGGGTTGGCTTGTTTGGTGGATCGGCTGGTGGTCAAAATACGCTTTCTGGCTTGTTATTTCATCCTGAATTTTACAAAGCGGGTTCATCCTCGTGCGGATGCCACGATAACCGCATGGATAAAATTTGGTGGAACGAACAATGGATGGGGTTCCCCATCGGGCCCGAATATGCAGAATGCTCGAATGTGGTAAATGCTTCAAAACTGAAAGGGAAACTGTTACTCATCGTTGGCGAAGTCGACGATAATGTCGATCCGGCTTCGACCATGCAAGTGGTGAATGCGCTGATTGCGGCCAAAAAGGATTTTGAACTGGTCGTACTTCCGGGAGTAAATCACACCTTGGGTGGCGATTACGGGGAACAGAAACGCCGCGACTTCTTTGTGAAAACCTTTTATAATCAGGCTACACCAGACTGGAATAAAACATTGAAGCAATAATAGGGCTAAAGCCCCGAATCAAATATATTCATTGCCGTTGGCTTTAGCCATCGGATTTGAAAAAAGAGAAAATTCGTCCGTGATGTGCAGAAGAAAAAAAGAATGAATCTCCTTTCGGACGGAATTGAACTAACGATGAAAAGAGAAATTAAATATATTAAGATGAATAAAATCAATGGATTACCTGCTATTGCAACTATTGCGCTATTGCTTTTTGCTTTTGCAACACCAGCCGTTCATGCACAAGATACAAAACTTGTACCCGCAATTACGCGTGTTCCTGAGTCGTTGCATCTTGATAAGTTTTACAAAAAGTACCTTGATGCCAACGGAATTTTCATCACAGCTTCGTGGCGCGTACCAGATTCAGCGATGGTCCAGGCATGGCGCATACTCAAGTTTATGACCGGCGACCTTCCAAAACCGGTGCTTGACGCGATGGTCAAAGTAAAAACCCGTGTTTCGGTTATGGCGCGTTATGAAGGGACAACAGATATTCCTGAACACGCGCATCTGGCTGCCGATACCACCTTAAACTGGGATTTGCGTGCGCGCGGCCTGGGTGGTGACCTGGAATTGCCATTGACTTCGTGCGCTGAGGAAAACCTGCTGGCCTACCAGATCGATAAATATCATGCTGAAGATATTCTGATCCATGAATTTGCACATTCCATTCACCTGATCGGAATTGTTCAGGTCGATACAACCTTCAACAAAAAACTGGAAAAGTTGCTGAATCAGGCTGTGGCAAAAGGAAAGTACGCCAATACCTACGCTAAAACCGACATTGCTGAGTATTGGGCTGAAGGCGTTCAGGACTGGTTTAATGTAAATGCCGAAGCTCCTAAAGCCGATGGGAAGCACAATCCATTGAATACCCGGGAAGAACTAAAAAAGTACGATCCTGATTTGTACGAACTGATTAGCCATTATTTCTCCGAATTCAAAGTGAGTCCATCGAAACACAAAAAAGTAAATCTTTACAAAATCTGATCCCGTATGAGGAGTACCGTGACGGTCCGATTTTCGGTGCAAAAATACTAAGACGTTAATAGTGGTTTTTGTAGGTTATTAATTTCGAATCCCTGGCTAGTGCTGGGGATTCATCATTTAAAGTGGTTTGTTAACGTCTGGATTTTGCAATTGAAAATGTTAAAAAAAACTTAAAGTCCAAATCAGCATTAAACTATTCGTAACCAAGTCTATCCAAAGGGAGAATTTAAACAATTTCAGAAAACAGATTTTAAAATTAAAGGTTATGAAAACAAAAATTTTAATGCTTGCAGTGTTATTGGGATTGACAACAGTGGTGGTTGCTCAGCCAAAAGAAAAAGAACAGGGAAAGTCTTTTCAGGGACCAAAACATGAAATGCGGATGGATGACAGGAAAGGTGGTACTGAAAACGGGCTTAATCTCACAGATGCGCAAAAGGAAGCCTTTAAACAAAACCGGTTGGCCATGCAAAAGCAATTGCAGCCTATCCAGAATGAACTGGGTGAAGCCGAAGCCCATCAGAAAACATTGATGAGCGCTGAAAAACCCGATTTGGCAGCCATTAACAAGAACATTGAAAAGATTGGTGGTTTAAAGGTAGAAATGGAAAAAATCAGAACCAAAAACCATTTGGACATGCGGGCACAATTGACCGAAGAACAACGCCTGAAATTCGATGCGTTTAAAGGAAAAATGAAGCACAATGGTGGATCGGAAGGTATGAGACACAACATGAAGATGAAAGGATAACATCTTGTAAACTAATTGGTTTTTCTCTTAAAAGTGAGGCTGCCCGGAAGAAGCTCTGAAAGGCAGCCTTTCTTTTTATGAATCACTTCGGATGAGTTTATTTTTTAGTTCAACTAATTTGTCAAATTTGAATTTTTGTTTCGAATCGCGCAGTATCCAGAAGATAACGCCACTAATTAGTGCAGCAAAAAAACACCAGACTGAAGTCAGATATTGAGTGAAAAAGATAGCAGTTACGGCGCATGACAAAAACATGAAAACTCCCAACAGATGTGTTTTCTGGATACTCGAAACAAAAAGTGGAGTGATTGTGACCGTCAGGTAAATTGCAAAAGTAAACAGTGCCAGCGATTTCGGGAATCCGGTATGGTACTGAATGTGATATCCCATAATTTCAGGATTGACATTAAAAAGTACCAGGCATGTTGCATAATAGATTGACAAACAGGTGCCAAGTAAAAGTAAAACCTTCAGTATTTTTTTCTTTTTCTGATTTTCTTCCATGAAAAGGACAGAAAGCGGTATCATCATTGGCCAAAGCACTTCAGCCATAATTAAAAACAAATAGGTACTGAATTTTTGAATACTGACATAGTCAGGGTTTGGCAATGTGATCCATAAAATCCCTTCAGTAAACTGTTGTATTCCAAAAAATAGTGGAATACTTGCAAAAACGAGTTGCGATGATTTGTGAACTTTAGTAATAGTTGCTACACCAATAGCAGAAATGATAACTCCTCCTGCGAAACTTGCTTCGGCCGAAAAACACATATAAACGTCCTTTCTATTGATGAGTATTTCTGACTTGTAATTCGGAGGAAGGTACAACTATTAAGTCGATATTCTGCATTTCTTTTAGGGGTTAATTTCTTACTTATATAGGCGATTCCCTAAATCCAGCCTAAATCAGAAAACTGAAGAATAAATCGTTCAAAAGCTTTTATGCATCGATGCGTTTGCTTTTGAGATGTACTTTAAAGATCAATAAGCCAAGTGAACTAATAGTGATATTCTCAGTTTTAATTCTATTGATATTTAAGTAAATATTAAACCATAAGCTATACTTGAAAGAAAAAAAGAAGAAGACTTGGCCATTTCTTAGATAAATCTATCTTTGGTGAAATCATCATGGCCACTAATGGGAAATGTATTAAAGGATAAGGATCAAGAGGTTATTGAACAATTAAGGGAAGGATCGAAAGATGCTTTTCGGTTGTTGTTCGACGAAGTTGGCCCCAAAATCTACGCATTCGCCTTATCTTATCTGAAGAATGAGTCTGATGCCGAAGAATTATTGCAGGAAGTCTTTTTAAAACTTTGGGAAGTGCGCTTCGATCTCGATGGCTCAAAGAATATAAGATCATTTCTTTTTAAAATCTGTATTAACCTTATTTACGATTTTATTCGCCGGAAAAACATCGAACAGGTTTATCTCGATTATTCAGGCAGGAATAGTCCATCATCAGGTGATAATACCTGGCACGAAGTTATTTACAACGACATGCTCAGTAATTTGCAACAACTCATTGCTAAAATGCCTGAGCAACGTCAGCGCATTTTTAGATTGAGCAAAGAAGATGGACTCTCCAACGAAGAAATTGCCGATCAGCTTAATCTGTCGAGGCGAACAGTCGAAAATCAACTTTATCGCGCTGTTTCATTTCTAAAAGAAAAGATTAGCACAGGCTCCATTCCTGCATTGTTGTTCTTCTACCTTCATTGCAATTAATCCGAAAATATTTCTGGTGAATTTAAAGGTTGCAGTAGATTCTCCTGATTTTGCCATTTTTTTTGCCTCGTTTATGCTTTTTGTCAGGGTTTGTTCTTGATAAAGTCATTTTTTTATCCGAAAATCAGCTTCAGTAAATGGGGTGCAACAAATATTTTTTAATCAGGATGAGTAAATAGCAACACTTATTCGTACTACTCTAAAGTTTTAAACAAATGGATCGACCCATTCATAATATTATTCAGGACGCAAAATCAATTCATGCTACGAATGAGCAAAGGCAGGAACTCTTGTCATTGTTTCATCAGGCAGATGTTGAATTTGTGTTGAAGGAAAATCTTCTCGAGGATTTGCAAAAAACTTCAGTTTCGACAATAAACAACCAATTTTTTGATACGATATTCGAAAAATTGTGGCTTAGAAGAAAAATCGAAGTTCAAAGCCGCGATTTTGGACCCCGATTATCAGTCCGATTTGCCCAATGGGCTGCAATTTTGATTGTGGGTTTATTATTGGGTTATTATTTTGATGCATTCAAAAAAGAATCATCTCCAATTTATTACACTTCGGTGACTCCCAAAGGCTCCGTTTCTGAAATGCTTTTACCCGATGGCACGCATATTTTTTTGAATTCAGGATCAAAAATAAAATATTCGGTTGATGGAGTAAATAACATGCGCGAGATTTTCCTGGACGGCGAGGCTTGGTTTCAGGTTGCAAAAATGAAGGAAAAACCTTTTCTGGTTCACACCTCAATGTATGATGTGTTGGTTACCGGAACCACATTTAATGTTAAAGCCTATCCCAATGAGAACGATGTAACAACAACCCTTGAGGAAGGGCACGTATCGGTTAAATCATCCGAAAATCTGAAGCTGGCTGAAGATATAATGTTAAAGCCTGGCGAACAGTTGGTTTATAACACAGAGTCGAAAAATATTCAGGTTCAAGAGGTCAATACAAAATGGTACACTTCGTGGAAGGACAATAAACTGGTTTTTGTTAATATGAGCTTGAAAGACCTGGCGGTTTTACTTGAGCGTAAATATGGTATTGAAATCGAAATCGGAGATCAAAGTATACTGGATTACCATTATGATGGAACGATCAAAGATGAGACAATCCTTGAAATCCTTGAAATCCTAAAACGTACACTTCCGATTCAGTACCGGATTGTTAACCAGAAAGTTGTTATCCAAAAAAACAATTAAAAAGCTATTTATGAGATAAACCTAGCATAAATAAAAAAGCCGGCGGTGCTGTCACATCCAACCGGCTTAATGCCATTAATAAAACGGTGCTGTCACACCAAATTAATTATTAATCAAACACGTTCAAATGTATGAAAAAAAAACTAATTGTTTCTGCCCGGGATCAGGGCATGGGGCATAAGCTAGTATTGAAGATGAAGCTTACGTTTATTATTTTGATGGGTTGTCTGATGCAGGTTTCGGCCACAGTTTATTCTCAGGCAACAAAATTTTCTTTTAATATTCAAAACAAGCAAGTTCTTGAAGTTTTGAAAGAAATTGAAGATAAAAGTGAATTCCGGTTCTTTTATCAGCGCGAACAAGTTGATGTTACCCGAAAAATAGACTTGAAGGTGACGGAAAGAAATGTAGAAGCAGTTCTTGATGAATTGTTTAAAAATCAGGACGTTTCGTACAAAGTATTGCAGGATAATTTAATAATAATTACTCCAGGTACAGAACGGTCCGGGATGAGCAACTTTACTCAGCAGAAGAAGTCTATATCAGGCAAGGTATCCGATTCTTCGGGGTTGCCCCTTCCAGGGGTCTCTGTGGTAGTGAAAGGTACCACGCAGGGGATTGTTACTGATACCGATGGTAAATATTCGATCAACAATGTACCAGAGAATGCGATTTTGCAATTTTCATTTGTAGGGATGAGAAATAAAGACGTAGCCGTAGGTATGCAAACCACAATTAACGTGGTACTCGAAGACGAAACGATTGGTATTGAAGAAGTGGTTGCCGTAGGTTATGGTACTCAAAAGAAGGTTAATTTAACAGGGGCAATTACTGCCGTTACAACTAAAGAGCTTAGTACTATTTCCACTACGAATTTATCGAATACTCTTGCAGGCCGCGCCCCTGGTGTTAATATCACCGGAAATTCAGGGTTGATGGGGTCTTCTTCAGATATTCGTATCCGTGGTGGTTTTGGGGAACCTCTGTTTGTAATTGACGGAATTGTTAGGGATAAGGCCGCTTTTGATGCACTGGAAGTAAACGAAATCGATCAGCTTAGTTTCCTGAAGGATGCAGCTACAGCCTCTATCTATGGTTCTCAGGCCGGAAATGGTGTAGTGTTGGTTACTACAAAAGCAGGAACCGTACAGAAACCAATATTCAATTATCAGGGTTCTTATACGTTTATGAATCCTACCCAGGAGCTTTTCTCTGACAGGTTTACTGCAACTGACGAATTAACATATCAGAACCGGGTGGCGCAGTTTCAGGGTTTGGCTACACCAAACGGCGAAAAGGAGTTTGCTTATTTTAAAGACAAAAATTACAATGTAAACGACTATATCTGGCAAACCCCGGCAAGCCAAAAGCATTCGATAAGTGTATCGGGTGGGACCGAAAAAGTTACTTATTATGCCTTAGGTAGCTACATTGGAGAAAAAGGTTCATACAAGAACCTTGAAAACGACAAGTATAATTTACGTTCGAATGTGACCGCCAAAATTACGGATCGGATCAAGATGAACTTCAACTTATCGGCCAACCAGCAGAACCAACAGCGATTTTACTGGCCATTTACCGACGACGATGAACAGACTATTGGTGACTTGTACCGCTGTACATTTAACTGGCCAAAAACCTATCCGTTCTATTTAAATGCCGATGGTTCTCCTTCAAATACGGTAACCGACTATCCGGTACAAACCCCAATGGGTAGCTGGCAAGCCTGGAACGTTGTTGATCAGGTTATTGGCGACCGGTATATCAAAACAAGGAAACGGGAAGTAAATGCGATCCTTTCTTTTGATATTGATTTGGGGGCCTTTATCCCAGGCTTGACAACAAAGATTGTTGGGAATTATATTGGCAACGATTACATGCGAAAGAAATACTTAACGTACCAGCACAACTACGTTTGGGCCGCAGCCAATTCCGATGATAACCGTTTCATCCCTGCAGCTCCGGATCCAAATAAAATGAACACGTTCACGTTCTCGCAAAACCAGGAATTTTTGAGTTATAATGTAAACTCATTATGGAGCGAACAGTTAAACTGGTTCTTGAATTATAACAAATCGTTTGGTAAGCACGACATTGCAGCAACTGCAGTTTGGGAACAACAATCGAATGGCGGAGAAAAAATCTATGCCAAAGGGGAAAATCCATTAACAAACTACGATCAAATGTTTGTGTATTCAACAGATGCAGAAAGACGCTGGGGAGATGCATCCGAAGTAACCGGCGGCCGTTTATCATGGATCGGACGTGCCAATTACAGCTACGACCAAAAGTATATTGCGGAGTTTTCTTTCAGGTATGATGGGAATTCCCTTTTCCCAAAAGATAAACGATGGGGATTTTTCCCTTCCTTTTCCGGGGCTTGGCGCATTAGCAAAGAATCGTTTATGCAGGATTTATCGGGATGGCTCGACAACCTGAAAATCAGGGCATCGTATGGTACAACAGGTAATGACCTCGATTTAAATAAAGCCAATAACGAAAAAATCACTCCATTCTCGTATATGAAAGTTTACCAGTCGGGTAGCTCATACATTTGGGGCGATAACCTGAACCTTGGAATCATGCCGGGAGCTACACCAAATCCATATTTGACCTGGGCTACCTCTACCACGTACAATGTGGGATTCGATTTTGGGGTGCTTAAAAATAAGTTGACGGGTTCGTTCGATGCGTTCCATAAAAAGGAAGAAGACATTTTGGGATCACGAATTGTTACCATCCCTGATACCTATGGACAAGATTTGGCTCCTGAAAATTATGCAGTGAGATCATGGCGTGGTTTTGAATTCAATGCAACATGGAGGGACAAAGCATTTGGAGGTCAATTGGATTACACGGTTTATGGAAATATTGGTTACTCCAAAGACCAATGGGATGTACTCGATCAGACTGCTCTTTATTCTCCTGGCGGTAATCTGGAAGAATTTTCTGCTATCGGAAACCCGATTAATCGGTTAACAGGGTTAAAAACTTTGGGAATCATTCGTACCCAGGAACAATTGGATGCTTTGTTGTCAAAAGGGTTCACACAATATGGACGTAAGCCGTACTTAGGCGGCCTTTATTTTGAAGACGTCCGCGGCGATGGTTACTCATCTGGTCCTGATGGTAAAATTGATGGCAACGATATTCAGGTTTTATCCGATAACGCAGCGCCCCGGATTAACTATGGGTTTGGCACAAGCCTCACCTGGAAGGGAATAACTGTGGATATGCACTTTCAAGGCGTAGGCCTGTACGACCGGATGATCAGTAACCTTGGTGGTTACAACGAAGGAATGGGTGGTATCCGTCAATATGGTGGAACCGTAAGGCCTTACTATCCAATATGGACTGGCGATGTTTGGACTCCTGAAAGCCCTGATGCAAAATATCCACGTGTAATTGGTAAAAGTTGGTACGAATCAGGTACCGGGAACCAGTCATTCTGGATTCGGAATGGTGCCTATTTGCGTTTGAAGAACCTTAATGTTGCGTACAATCTTCCCCAAAAATGGATTTTACCGCTTAATGTTTCGTCGGCCCAAATATTCTTTAATGGGACTAACCTATTTGTACTTTCGGCTATGACCGAGTTTCAGGACCCTGAACAAGATTGCTATGATTCCTATCCTTTGATGAAATCGTTTACGTTTGGACTTGACATTAAATTCTAATAACAATAGATACCATGATTAAGAAATTAACATATATAATCGTTGCGGTTGTTACACTATTTACTGCAAATAGCTGCAATACCTTAGATATAGAAGATATCTACGACTACAATGCCGAATTGGTCTGGAATGACGAATCGCTGGTGAATGCATATATGGCTAACCTTTATGCCAACGTCTTCGATAATTGGAATCCATCCCTTGACCAAAAAACCGAACAGCTAACCGGAATCGTTTTTTATCCCGATCGGATTAACATGACAAACGATGAATTCAAGCAATGGGACTACAGTAAAATCAGGTTGATCAACGAATCGATCTTGAATGTAACCAACGGAACTTTACCACAAACGGTAAAATCGGGGGTTATTGCACAAGCTAAGTTCCTTAGGGCTTATGTCTATTTTAAAATGGTTGTTTATCATGGGGGCGTTCCTTACATCACCGTTCCTCAGGATAAGGATAAAGATGATTTGTATGTGAAACGGAATTCAACAAAGGAGTGCTTCGATTTTATTATTAAAGATATCGATGAAGCGATCAGTCTTCTTCCTGAGAAAATATCTTCTTCCTCAAGCAATTTTGGTAAAATCGATGGTTGTTTTGCCACGGCTTTTAAAGCTAAAGTTTTACTTTATAAAGCATCCCCTCAATTCAATCCAAGCAATAAATGGAACAATGCTTATTGGAAAGATGCCTATTCGGCAAACGAAGCTGCTTATAATAAGCTGAAGAATCTGGGATACGCCCTTACGAGTGACTATTCCAACATTTTTCTCGTTGAAAGAGGCCCTGAAGTTGTTTTCTCTGTAATCAATACCTATCCGAATAAAACAGCAGACTGGGACAACGGTGTTCGTCCGGGCTCTGAAAGTCGTGGAAATGCATGGGCTTCACCTACCTGGGAGTTTGTTAAGGAATTTCCGATGAAAGATGGTAAGCTTTACAACGATCCAACCGGAAAGTATTATACTACTGACGACAATTTTTTACAGGGATACTGGAAAAACAGAGATCCCCGTTTCGACAAATCGATTGTATGGAACGCAGCGGTGTATGAAGTTTCGAATAAAAAAGGGAACCGCCAATATACGTCGTTGGGAGTTGCCGATGTACTCGACGATTTTGGTGTAAATCCTAAAGCCGGGACAAATTCAACAAATCTCGACAACTACAGTGGATTTTTCATCCGCAAGGGCAGCGATTTATCCCTATTGCAGTCGGAAGTACAGCAATACGACATTGACTACATTGTTATGCGCTTTGCCGAAGTGATGCTTAATTATGCCGAAACAGCCAATGAAACAGGCAAATCGGATGTGGCTCTGTCAATATTGAAAGAAATCAGAAAACGTGCGGGCATTGAAGCCGGAGTCGACGGAAAATATGGAATAGCTGCTACAACCCGTGAGGAAATCAGGGAAGCGGTTCTAGCTGAACGGAATATCGAATTCTGCTTCGAAGGCCATTCATTTTGGGATTTACGCCGTTTAAGGATGCTCGACCGGTTGGATGGAAAAACCAAACATGGCGTCGAATCCATTGCGCTTAGTGCTGATGGAACGGAAATGCCTATATCAGAAGCCAAAACAAAAGCTGGGAATAGCGAACTTACCGAAAAGGACTTTAAGTATGGAGTTTTACAAATTCCTTTTACTGGGGTCAAGGTAATGTCTCTTCCTGAGAAGTATTACTTCTTCCCGATCAAGCAATCTGTTATTGACCTGAATAGCAAAATAGAACAAAACAGCAACTGGGGTGGTACATTTAATCCTACGCTCGAATAGGTAAAAAGAATCAATTTGTTTTTACATTGAGGTTAAAACTAGCCAATTATTATCATTTGGCACTTTGTTAAAGACTACCAAAGCATGTTATCCACCATGGATTTCAGTGGCTTTGGTAGTTTTATTTTTAGTGGCTTGCTGATATGACTTAACTAATTTTGTTACTTTGGCAGCGATTCATGAAAGTATAAAGCAATCTGACCGGTGGAAAAACTTCTCCATACTGAAAAGGAATTGGTGAAAAAGCTCAAAGACGGCGATTCGTTTGCCTTTGAGGTGCTTTTTTACAAATATCGCAATAAGGTCAAGGGTTTTGCACTGAAGATAGTTCCGGCACAAATCGATCCTGAAGAAATTGTGCAGGAAGTTTTCGTGAGAGTCTGGCTAAAGAAAGAAGCAATCGATCCGGAGAAAGATTTTCAATCCTACCTTTTTACTATCGCAAAACACTTGGTCCTTGATCACCTGAAATCGGCGGTAAACCGAAAACTTTACTTTGTGGGCGAGCATTTTCAACAGGATTTGTTGGAGGAAGAAGGCATGGAAGCTTCGATATCAGAAGAAACAGAAGCTAAATTACAAAAGCTGATCAATGAAATCCCGGAGCGAAGGAGAGAGATATTTCAGTTGAGCCGTTTCGAAGGACTGAGTTACAAACAAATTGCCGAACGCCTGAATATCAGCGAAAATACCGTCGACAGCCAAATCCGTAATGCGCTGGCCTTCCTCCGGAAAGAATTCAGGAAAATGGTGGTGCTGGCATTTTTGTATTTCTTCCAGTAAAAACTGATACGAGATACGGGTTGCGAGTTGCGTTTTCATTTAACTCGAAACCTGCAACCCGTATCCCACAACTTTTTTTCGATCCCCCTTCACGGAAATTCCTACCTTCATCGTATTACTTACAAATCATTTAAAATGACCGAAAAAATTATCGACATCGCCAACCGGTTCCTGTCTGAAAAAGATTGTACCAGCCAGGAACTTTCTGCCTTAAAGAAATGGCTTTCTGATCCGGGGACTCATACGGATGTTGAAAGTTGGTTGCTGGAGCATTGGGCTTCGTCTCCTGAAATCGATTCAATTACACTAATCGAAACCGTTTTCCAGCAGATTCAGGAATACGAAGAAGGATACCAAACCAAATCAGGATTTTCGGTCCGGCGGATTCTGAAAATATACCAAAAAGTTGCTGCTTTTTTGTTGATCCCGGTTATCGGTTTGGGAATTTTATATTGGGTAAGTCAGTACAATCAGCCGGTTGGTCAATATACCGAAACCATTGCCCCACGTGGCCAGAAATCGCAAATCGTCTTGGCCGATGGAACCAAAGTGTGGCTTAATTCGGATACCAAAATCAAATACCCCGGCAATTTCAACAAAAACCAGCGCGATGTATATTTGGATGGCGAGGCTTTTTTTGAAGTATCTAAAAATGCGCATCAGCCATTTGTGGTGCATACTTCCGGAGTAAATGTGAAAGTTCTTGGAACCAAATTTAACGTGAAAGCTTACGGCGATGAAAGTGAGATAGAAACTTCGTTGTTCGAAGGAAGGATAAACTTGGTAACGAATAGTCCTTCATTTGAAACCCCGGTTGAGAAAGAAGTGGAACCCGGACAATCGTTCGTGTATTCAAAGACTGATCATCGGTTGGCTGCCAACAAGTTTGCGCAGGACGAAATTAACGGATGGAAGAAGAACCAACTCATTTTTAAAGATGACACGTTTAGCAACCTGGTCAGAAAACTAGAGCGTTGGTATGATGTGAAAGTGGTTTACGACGAAAAGTTGTTTAACGACCGGCGATTGACCGTTGAACTGTACGAAGGAGAACGTCTTGATCGGTTGATGAATATTATTAGCCTAGCCTTGTCGGTAGATTATAAATACGAAAAAGGGAAAATCAGTTTAACGCCTAAAACACGGAATATGTAGAAAAAATAAAGAGCGATAATTGGTCGAAGAATTACCGCCCTTTCTAATGTCAAACCTTAGTTTAACACGTAACACGTCAAATTTATGAAAAAAAACAGAACAAGTTTGTGTAGGGAGTCATTTATCCCTATGCGAAAGTATTTACGGATTATGAAACTAACTTTCATCTTAATTCTAATGGGGCTGATGTCTTTTGCATCAGTTACTTACTCTCAGTCAACCAAGTTGACTTTTGAGTCCCAAAATGTGACCATCGAGAATGTTTTCAAACAAATTGAAGCACTGTCGGAGTATAAATTTGCCTACAACAGTACCAAGCTGGATGTTGACAGAAAGATTTCGTTGAAAGTAGAGAATCAAACGATTGATGCTATCCTGAATAAAATACTTGGGTCAGCAAACTTTAAGTATCAGATTGTTGACAGGTATATAATTATTACTGATGAAGATTTGGAGAGTTCAAATTCAATGGGAAGTAGTATGCAGCAGCAAAAAAACGTTTCTGGTAAAGTAACCGACTCCTCTGGTGGCTCACTGCCGGGTGTTTCTGTTGTGGTAAAGGGGACAACAAACGGAACGATTACCGACGCGGATGGGAAATATACAATTTCTAAAATTCCTGAAAAGGCGGTTTTGCAATTCTCTTTTGTTGGAATGAAAACGCAGGAAATAGTAGTTGGTAATAAAACTTCAATAAGCATTACGCTTTCTGAAGATGCCATCGGTATTGAAGAAGTTGTGGCCGTAGGGTATGGAACTAAATTAAAAGGAGAGTTAACCGGTGCTGTATCCAAGGCAGACAATAAAATGTTTGAAGCAAGACCAGTTGTCAACACGCTTAATGCTTTACAGGGAGGGCTGCCGGGGGTAACAGTTTCCCGGGGAAGTGGTCGACCGGGCAGCGAAAACTTTTCAATGCAGATTCGTGGGGCATCTTCAATTAATGGTAATTCGCCCTTGATATTAATAGATGGCATTCCTGGGGATTTGAACCTTTTAAATCCGAACGATATTTTGAATGTTACGGTATTGAAGGATGCGGCTGCTTCAATTTATGGAGCTCGTGCTGCTGATGGAGTTCTTTTGATAACCACAAAGAGTGGAAAAGAAGGAAAGCTGACTATTTCTTATTCAGCCAACTATGGTATATCAATACCCGCATATTTAGCTAAACATGCCAGTACTTTACACCAGGCAGAAATGTTTGATGAAGGTTTGATGAATCTGGGAGAACCCAGATTAGACCCGACGGTTTTTGAAAAAATAAAAGCCAATGCTGCTCCTGATCTTAATAAAGGATGGGCTAAGTATCTTGAGAACTATCCTGGCTTTTATGGAAACACAGATTGGTATGACGCGATATTTGGAAATGGTCAGCAGCAATCCCATAATTTAAGTATTTCAGGAGGTGGACAAGACCATAACTATCTTTTTTCAGCCGGGTACAAATCGAATGGAGGAATATTAAATTATGGAACCGATAAGTCGGAGCTATTCAATTTGAGGTTCAATTTCGGATTTAAATTGTTTAACGACCGTTTGAATGTTGAAACCCGTACCTCATTTGACGATCAGGCAATTACTGAACCTACAAGTGTCGATGGGGATCTGAATTTTTTATATTCGTTGAGCGAGATGCCAAACTATGTGCCGATATTTAACACACAAGGACAAACATATTGGTATCAGAACTATGGGAATCCTATACAACAATTGCTGGAAGGGGGAAAGCGTAAATCCAATCATCATAAGTTCCAAACAAACATAAAAGCAGACCTGAAAATATTGAATGACTTAAAATTAGTTACCCAGGTGGGAATTAATCTGGGGATCAATGATGCTAACAGCAATACGCGTACATTCAATTTAATCGATTGGACAGGAAATATTTTTGGGCAAAGGAACGGCACAAATTCAGCTACTTATATAAACTCCAAAAATCTGTATGGATCCTATACTGCATATCTTGAATACAATAAGACATTGTTTAGAAAGCACCAAATAAATTTAATGGGGGGCGCCTCGCATGAACAGAACGATTACCAAGATCAGAACATCACCGGATATAATTTTACATCCAACGATCTGTTTACTTTAAACCTTGCAGATAAGACAAAAACAGCCTTTATGAATTATTCCGGATCTGCATCTGATTGGGCTTTGAACTCATACTTTGGACGATTAAGCTACTCATACGATAGAAGGTTTATGCTTGATATTACTACAAGAGTTGACGGAAGTTCAAAATTTGCACCTAAAAAGCGATGGAGTGCGTTATTCCCTGCTGTATCTGCATCATGGAATTTATCGAAAGAAAAATTTATCCAATCGTTAAATGTTTTTGATATGCTCAAGCTTAGGGCATCCTGGGGTCAATCAGGCAATCAAAATCTGAGTTTTGGTAACTATGACTATATCCCTCTTATTACTATATCTGGGAATTACCCACTTGGTTCACCTAACGTAGGTTTGCCCGGAGCAGTGGCAAGTATTGCATCTGAGTCACGCACGTGGGAAACGATTCAAACCACAAACGCGGGTATTGATTTTGCTGTTTTAGGATCAAGGCTGACCGGTAGCTTTGATTACTTTATAAAACAAAATAATAACATGCTTGTCAGTGTGACATTGCCGGCAACATTAGGGGGAACTTCTCCAACACAAAACCATGGTAAATTGGAAACAAAAGGTTGGGATTTTTCGATTGGATGGAGTGATTCGAAAGGTGATTTTAAATATGCCATTTCTGCAATGATAAGTGATAATAAAAGTAAATTGTTAGATCTGAAGGGCAACGACAATTATTGGGAAGGTTTAGTTTCCACCCGTAAAGGTTACCCATTGAATTCTTATTTTGGTTATGAATCAGATGGAATTATAAAAAATAGTGAAGAATTGGCAGCATATAAAGAATTAGGAAATGTACCAGTTAATATTGGTGTTGGAGATGTAAAATATAAAGATTTGGATGGGGATGGAAAAATTACAGCCTTTGGCAACCCAGCAACAGGCACTAAGGGGGATATGAAATATCTTGGTGACAGGAACCCCCGATATACATATTCTTCAAATATTAATTTAAAGTACAAAAACTTTGAACTTAGTATCTTATTACAAGGTGTTGGAAGAAGAAATGATGTCAGAACCGGAACAGTTAGCAGGCCTTTGGCAGCTGTATGGAATCCACCACTAGAATGGTTTTATGGTAAAACCTGGACTGTAGATAGACCCAATGCAGAATATCCACGGATTATTCCCGGGTATATGGGTTTGGATAATGTACAGGCATGGGATTATAAATATTCTGATAGGCGTATTATTAGCGTGGCTTATATGAGGGTTAAGTCTCTAATTCTGGCATATAATATACCACAATCATTTTGTAATCAATTAAAAATGCAAAGTATACGCGTTTATGCAAGTGGACAGGATTTATTTACCATAAGTAAAGGAACATGGGGTAACTCTTTTGATCCAGAGGAAGAAAGGATAGATAATCAACAAACCTATCCATTTACGAAAGTTATTTCATTTGGTATTGATGTTAAATTTTAAACCTTCAAACTAATTATTATGAAACATATATTCACTCTCTTCACAATTGTCTTGCTGTTAGCCGGATGTACCAAAAAGCTTGATTTATACCCTTTAGACTCAATTTCTCAAGCTACATTCTGGAAATCAGCTTCCGAATTTAAATTAGCAGCAAATAATCTCTATAATTCACTATCACAATATCAATTGACTGGTGATCTTGAATCAGATATTGCATACGATGTTGATAATGCTATTAGTAGCGGCACTTATGTAGTTAATGAAACTGATGATCACTGGAACACTCCTTATTATTATATTCGCCGTTGCAATACAATTATTACTGCAGCAGAGAATTCAACTGTCACAAAGGATGCAGATGTTATTCGATTTGCAGCTGAAGCAAAGTTTTTTAGGGCATGGAATTATTGGATGCTTTTCAGATTATATGGCGGAGTGCCAATTATTAAGGAAGCGCTGGATATAAACTCTGAGGTTTTGTATAGTGTACGTGCGACCAGAAAGGAAACCGTTGATTTTATACTTCAAGATTTAACTGCTGCTGCTGAAAACCTTCCTTTAAAATCGACTCTTTCAACAGCAGATGTTGGTAGAATTACAAAGGGGACCGCATTTGCTTTAAAGTCTAGAATAGCTTTGTTTGAAGGAACATGGAATAAATATCGTGGCTCTGCTTCTGTTAACGAGTATCTGGATATGGCAATTGAATCCGCTAACAATGTCATCAACAGTAGCCAATATAGTTTATACAGTGGTTCTGGAGCTGATAGTTACAGATACCTGTTTATTGAAAAAGGTGATGATTCACCGGAAAGTATTCTTGACGATCGGTATGAAGTTAATGTCAGAGGTCAGGGAATGGCCTGGACTGTGTTACAAGGCTACCTTGCGACAAAGAAACTGACCGATATGTACCTCTGTAATGATGGTTTACCGATTACTAAATCACCATTATTTAAGGGGTACAATACCCGTACTTCCGAATTTCAAAACCGGGATACCCGTATGACAATGACCCTTTTAACTCCAGGGAGTCTTGCTGAATGGAAACTTTTCCCTGATAAAATAGAAAGTTGGCCATTCTTTCCACAGCGGAATAGTAATACCGGATACATAACTAATAAATATAGATCTGAAGATAGATATGGTAATACAACTCAACAACAGGAACATGGTTTTGATACGCATATCATTCGTTATGCAGAAGTACTACTAAGCTTTGCAGAAGCTACATTCGAAAAAAATGGGAGCATTAGTGATGCTGATTTAAATAAATCGATTAATGTCATCCGCAATAGGGTGGGAATGATTCCTTTAAGTAATGCATTTGTTGCATCAAACGGATTAGACATGAAACAGGAGATACGAAGGGAACGTACCATAGAGCTTGCATTGGAAGGTTATAGGTATGATGATTTGAGAAGATGGAAAACTGCTGAAATTGAAATGCCCCAAGCCATTAGAGGAATTAAAATTGTTGGGTCACAATGGGGCACTGATCAAATTGTAGTTAGTGGTATTGATAAAAATCCATATTCAAAAGCAACTTACCAGAACAGTGCAGACGCAAATGGTTTTCTCATTGTAGAGCCTACCCAAGGACGAAATTTTGATCCTGCTAAACACTATTTGAGACCCATACCTACAAAGGAAATACTGATTAATAGCAAACTGGAACAAAATCCAGGATGGTAATCTCATAATTATATCAAAATGAATAAAAGAGCAGAAGAATATTGCTCTTTTATTCATTTTCTTTTCAATAGTACTGTCAATATGTAATTGCAACTTGCAGTAGCAATGAAAGTTAATTGCATTAAATTGTAATCAAGAATGATCATGTTTTATTTAGAAACTCAGGTATGAAACAATTGTATAAAAAATGCCATCTTTTTTTATTCTTTATTTTAATAGCTAAACTTAATGCTTATCCGCAAATTAGGCATCAGGCTGATGGGGTCGTCAATGAAATTTATACACCACTTCCGAAGCCTCAGCCTCGCATCAACGGCCCGGTGGTTTATGGTTGCCGACCCGGACACCCGTTTCTTTACCGGATTCCCTGTCAGGGTGAACGACCTCTCAGCTTTTCAGTGAAAGGACTTCCGACAAGTTTGAAGCTTGATGCTTCTTCAGGAATTATTTCAGGAATTGTACCCGTAAAAGGTGAATATGAACTGACTATTCAGGTCAAAAACCCAAAGGGAAAGGATGAGCGTAAGCTAAAAATTGTTTCCGGAGAAAAGCTGGCATTAACACCTCCAATGGGATATAACCATTGGTATGCGCATTACGACCGGATTACGGATGCCATGATGCGTGAAGCTGCTGATGTGATGATCAGCTCCGGAATGGCTGATGTGGGTTATAGTTATGTAAATATCGACGATTGCTGGATGAATGCTCCGAAAAACAATGATCCGAAACGGGTTGGTCGGCTACGGGACGAAACGGGAAACATTGTCCCGAACAGTTATTTTCCCGATATGAATGGTCTGACTGATTACATTCATGCCAAAGGATTGAAAGCCGGAATTTATACTTCCCCAGGAACATTGACTTGTGGTGGATTTGCAGGAGCTTATCAGCACGAAGAGCAGGATGCAAGGCAGTTTGCTACCTGGGGCTTCGATTTCCTAAAGTACGACTGGTGCAGCTACACCCATATTGCCAATGGAGGAAGCAAGGATGATCTGAATATTCCGACCTGGGGGAAAGGCGCACCAACACTAGAAATCGACAAATATCCATACGAATTGATGGGCAATATTCTGAAAAAACAGAACCGCGACATGGTTTTTAATCTTTGTCAGTATGGCAACAGCGATGTTTGGAAATGGGGTGCATCGGTTGGCGGGCAGTGCTGGCGCACTTCGGGCGATCTGGGATTCGAACTCGACCGCATTTTTGATGTAGCTTTGAAAAACAGTGAACACCGGGAGTATTCCAAACCCGGCGAATGGAACGATCCGGACTACATTCAGATTGGGTACATCGGGAACGCCAATAATATGGGGATTCCCGAATTGACCCCAATGCCCGCAGCCATGCAGTATGCTTATATGTCGCTCTGGAGCCTGATGGCAGCCCCACTGATTTACAGCGGCGATATGTCGAAGCTCGACGAATTTACAATCAACGTGCTTTGTAATCCTGAAGTAATTGAAGTGAATCAGGATCCATTGGGCGAATGCGGAATGGTGATCAAAAAAACAGACAAGTGCTTTCTGATGGTCAAAAATCTGGCAGACGGCTCGAAGGCGGTGGGAATCTTTAACCGGGATAAAAGTGAATCGGAAGTGGAAGTGAACTGGGACGAATTGCAGATTTCGGGTAAACAAACTGTTCGCGATTTGTGGCATCAGAAAAACCTAGGTGTTTACACGCAGAGATATAGGGCAGCGGTTCCTTCCCAAGGAGTTGTGATGGTGAAAATCAGCAAACGATAAAATTCTTTTGCACTTCACGACATGCTAATAGCTGGTGCAGATATGCCGTCCAACGGCTGACAGGCAATCTGCAGCTTTTTACCAGAGATTTTCAATCCTATACAAAATCAATTTATAATTTACCCCTTTGCCAGCAATAGCAAGGGGGTTTTTATTTCTCCGGACACATCCAAAGTATGTCACATGTTTTTTAGGATAATTGTAAAATCAACATTTATTCTAAAAAATGTCTTATTTTGCTATACTTATAAAACTATACTTATAACAGACAAACTTTAGATGGCAATACCTGAGCCAAATATTAACTTGAAAGAGAAACAGTTATTCCTTGATTTTAAGGAGGGGGATCGCGCTGTTTTTGATTATTTCTTCGATAAATATTATCAGGGGCTTTGTGTGTATGCTTACCGGATGCTCAAATCAAACTCTGAGGCGGAAGATCTCGTGCAGGACTTTTTTGTCCGGATTTTAGAGACCCGGAAAACTATTTCCATTGAAACCAGTGTCAAGTCCTATTTTATTCGTTCAGTCCACAATCGCTGTCTCGATCATTTGGCTCACCAGAAGGTTCGAATCAACCACGAACAATTCAGGTTAAAAATGATGAGTGAGGAAGATTTGCAGCAATATCCTTTACTCGATAGCGAACTAACTAAACAAATTGAGCGGGCAATTCAGAATTTGCCAGACGGGATTCGCGAAACGTTTATGCTGAACCGTTTTGAAAGCCTCAGTTATCTGCAAATTGCCAAACTAGAAAATGTCTCGGTAAAAACGGTCGAATATCGTATCAGCAAGGCGCTTACCATTCTGCGCAAAGATCTTGGCGATTACCTCCTTTTTCTGCTTTTCGTAAGCAGGTTTTAAATTTTTCAACGTTTCTTCAGAATTTGTTTAGGGTGAAGAAATACTTTGCCGTCATATACACGAATAAAACAGATGGAAAAACACGATTACATACCCGATTTTTTAATGGCTTACTTTCATGGCGAAGCCGATGAAGAGCAAAAACTGTTGGCTATTGATTGGCTTAAAAGTCCTGAAAACAATAAGGTATTTCAGCAATTGAACAAGATTGATAGCCTGACATCCGACCTTAATTTGCTTCTTCAGTTTGACTTGGATAAAGGAAAACAACAAGTCAGGAGAAAATATAGAGTTAAAAAAGTAGTTTCAATTTCGGTTTGGATGCAGCGGATTGCCGCCCTACTTTTTGTGCCTGTCCTATTGGGTGGAATCTGGTACTATCTACAGCAAAACAAACTCAGGAAAGATCTGGCCGTATTGATGGTGACACAGGAAATTATTACACAACCAGGCACGAAAACCCACCTGTTTCTTCCGGATAGTACTGAAGTATGGCTGAATGCGGCCAGTAGTTTGCGATTCCCATCGGCATTTGCCGGAAACGAACGTCGAATTGCCCTTGAAGGAGAAGCTATTTTCAAAGTATATAAAAACAAGAAGAAACCATTTATCGTAAGTACCAGTAGTATGGAAGTTGAAGCAGTTGGAACTGAATTCAATGTTTCTGCTTATTCAGGCGATCTTAAATTTTCGACCACCCTTGCAGAAGGTAAAGTGAAAATAACAGATAAGGAAAAACCGAGGCAGGTCATGTTTATCGAACCTGGTGCACAATTAAATTATAACACAAAAAATAAGACGTATAAAGCCGAAATAGTAAGAGTACAAGACGTTATCGCATGGAGAGACGGTATTCTGATTTTTAACGAAACACCTTTTTACGAAGTCGCTGCAAAGCTTGGTCGATGGTTTAATGCCGATATTCAAATCAAAGATCAATCTGTTGCTAATTACCGTTTTACAGGCACATTTACCAGCGAAAATCTTGATCAGGTGATGGACTTGCTGACCTTATCTACGCCAATCTCCTATTCGATCAGCAAGCGTAAGATTTTGGATAACAGGACGTTTACGAAGCAACATATAAAGATAATGAAACGAGCCATCCCGATAAGTCGAGACACAGGAGAATGACCGTATGGCGAGTTCCATCTGACAATTAAAAAACAAATGAAAAGGCAATTATAAAATTAACATTGAAACAATTGACAGCCTATGATTTGAAAATAATCGTAAAAAAACAGGGCAGTTCCCCAACTGCCCTGAAGTTTAAAACCGTCTGAACACGGTTAAATTTTTAATTTATTAAATCAAAAAGTCATTCAAACGTATGAAAAAAAAATGTAATCACCTCCTGTGGGATGATGGTATTCATCGTACCTGGAAAAAAATTCTTATTGTTATGAAGCTAACTGTTATTCTAAGCTTTCTGGTAATGACTCAGGCTTTTGCCCTTAAATCGTATTCGCAAAAGACGTTGATAAACCTGAAGATGTCGAATGTGACTATTAAAGAGGTCTTGAGAGAAATTGAGGATAATAGCAATTTTTATTTCCTCTATAACAACGACCTGATCAATGTAAACAGCACGGTGAGCATCGAGGTGAAAAATGAAAAAGTTCAGGATGTGCTTTCACAGCTATTTGCAGATAAAAGCATCAATTTTCTGGTAAAGGACAGGCAAATTGTATTGTCGCCAATGCAAGCTGGCTTTGAAAATAGTGCATTTTCACTACAAAAAGCCAAGTCAATATCCGGTAAAGTCACCGATCAGTCTGGAGTACCACTTCCGGGAGTTTCGGTCGTGGTAAAAGGAACTACCAATGGTACCATTACCGATATGGATGGTAATTATTCACTGTCAAACATTCCTGAAAAAGGAGCATTACAATTTTCTTTTGTAGGGATGAGAATGCAGGAAATTCCAGTTGAAGGTAAAACGTCAATCAATGTTAGCTTAGAAGATGAATCCATCGGCATTGAGGAGGTTGTGGCCGTTGGATACGGGGTTCAGAAAAAGTCAGATGTTACAGGTTCCTTAGTGCGAGTAGGCGCTGAAGAAATTAGATCACGTCCGGTAACCAATGCCGTTCAAGCGATGCAAGGAAGGGCAGCCGGGGTTGATATCACTACGAATGAACGTCCTGGTACAGTTGGAGATATCACCATTCGTGGCGTACGCTCGCTCACTGCATCAAACTCACCGCTTTATGTTGTTGATGGTATTCCTATGGTAACCGGAACTATGGGTGTAAGCGGATCTAACGATGATAAAGGTGTTCCATCAAACAAAGTGACACTTGGCGGTATTGACAACATGAACCCTAACGACATTGAATCAATTGATATTTTGAAAGATGCATCAGCTACAGCCATTTATGGTTCGCGTGGTGCCAACGGAGTTGTTTTGATTACAACCAAAAAGGGGAAAGCCGGAAAGCTTACCTTGAATTTTGACAGCTCAGTGACCACGGAAAAGATGCATGAATTTTCGCCTCTGTTTAGTGCAGGTGACTATGTTCAGTATCGTCGTTGGGCTGAATACAATGCGTATCCGACCACTTTTGCGAGGGGCGATCAGCCAACACAGGCCAATGATGCTAAAATTTTTACCGGTGATGACACTGCCTGGAACAATATACTCAAAGGCTGGGAAGGCGGTACCTGGGATGGATCAAAATTAACTACTACCGATTGGACTGATTATGTAACCCGTACAGGTGTTACTACACAAAATACGCTGAGTGCAAGTGGCGGTACCGACAAAATGAAAGCATACGGCTCCTTTGGATATACTGATAGTAAAGGAGTGGTAAAAGGACAAGGCTTTAAACGTTACAATGCGAATGTAAGTGTAGATCTTACGCCTTTAAAATGGTTCTCGTTTGGTGGAAACCTGAACAGTTCATACAGCATTCAGGAATATGGACAATCAACTGCCGGTAATGTTGGGGTGTCTGCCCAGGCTTCCTTGTACCAAAGTGCATATGGCATTTTTACATTCGCGCAACCGTTTGATGCCAATGGTAACCGGATCGATTATCCGGGTGGAGACATTGCTGTTAAAACCATTATTGACGAAGATCAATATTCACAGGACCAGCGTGTTACCTTCCGTACCTTTGGTAGTTTATATGGCCAGGTGGATTTTGGGGCATTGATACCTGTATTAAAAGGGTTAAGATTCCGAACCAACTTTGGTCCTGATATCCAAACCTGGCGCGATGGCATCTTCGAAGATGGAAAATCTGTAATCAGAAGTGGTTCAGCCTATGCTTCATTAGATAAAAGACAACGTGTTTCTTACACACTTGACCATCTGCTGTATTATGATACTAAATTTGGGAAACATGGCGTTGGTTTGACTTTACTACAAAGTCAAACGCAATTTGAAACAGAATCCAGTTTAATGACAGCTGATAATGTGCCATTTGCAAGCCAGAAATGGAATGCACTTGGTTCTATTAGTTCACTTAAAAGTTGGAGTTCCGGAATCACCAAACAATCGCTACTATCATACATGGCTCGTTTAAATTACAGTTTTACTGATAAATATCTGTTAACAGTTTCAGGGCGTTATGATGGGGCATCCGTTCTGGCAGCAGGTAATAAGTGGTCATTCTTCCCAAGTGCTGCTATAGGATGGCGCATGGATCAGGAAAATTTCATAAAAAATTTAACCTGGGTAACACAATTAAAGCTACGCGCCGGTTTCGGTGTTACTGGTAACGCTGCCATCGACCCTTATTCAACCAAAGGAGGGTTAGATGCCATGTTTTATCCGTATGGAGCCACCTCAACTGCAGGCCAATTACTTGTAACAACCATGGCCAATCCGGATTTGGGTTGGGAAAATACCACGCAATACAATATCGGTCTTGATTATTCAATCTTCAAATCAAGGATTTACGGAAGTTTAGATGTTTACACTTCCCATACCACCGATTTATTGCTTAAAAAATCAATTCCTCCGATTACTGGTTTTACTGACACTTTTGCTAATATTGGGGAAACCAAATCGAAGGGCGCTGATCTAAGCATAAATACAGTAAACGTAAAAACCCATGACTTTGAATGGTCAACAAGTATAAACGCTTCATATCAGGATAACGAGATTGTTTCCTTAGCCAATGGAAAACAAGACGATTTGAATAATAAATGGTTTATTGGCCAGTCCCAAAGTGTGATCTATGGTTACAGAGCTACCGGAATCTGGCAGGCATCTGATGCTACAGAAATGGCAAAATTCAATGCCAATGGACATACGTTTACTGCAGGTAATGTGAAAATAGCGGATCAAAATGGTGATTATAAAATTGACGCAAACAACGACCGTGTAATCGTCGGCAGTACAATCCCGAAATATATTTTAGGCATAACAAATACCTTTAGCTACAAGGGTTTTGAGTTGTCGGCATTATTATATGGCCGTATGGGATATATTTATAGCACCGGAGGTGAAGGCATGGTTGGACGATATCAACAAAGAGCGGTGAATTATTGGATTGATACTAACACGAATTCAGAATATCAAAAACCAATTTATTCTGCCGGATATGGCGATCAGTATTATGAATCGCTAGGTTATAAACACGGGTCATTTTTAAAGATTCGTAATATTTCGTTGGGATATAATTTCCCTGAACGAATTACCAATAAGCTTAAGGTATCCAAATTACGGTTGTATGTTCAGGCATCAAACCCCGGTTTTATTTTCAGCCAAGTGTCTTGGATAGATTTGGACACAAAATATCATGCTTCGAACAGAGGTTTTGTAACGGGTATTAGCGTACAATTTTAATCAATGTTAAATTCAAAAAACTGAAATTTATGAAAAAACATATAAAACTTCATACACGCCTGCTTGCACTTCTGGCATTAACAGCATTGGGTGTAACTTCTTGTTCCAAAAGCTTTCTGGATGAGACATTGGAAACCAAAAGGGACTTTTCCTATTTCAATACAGAAGCTGGTATTCAGCAATTAGCTGTTGGTGCATATTATCGGGTTTTTGCATCTCCGTTTGCTACAGAGTATCAATTTGGTACCACCAATTATGGTACCGATGAGTTTCATGTAGGTGGTGATGACACCAATAGCCAATGGAACAATTATGATAGCAGGTTCAATTCCATCATAACAACCGTAAGGACCACAGCACAGGAGCCGTGGGATAATGCTTATCTTGGTATAGGTTTGACCAACCAGTTAATAGAATCGGCAACCAATATTGTATCAACAAGCGACGCTATCAAGAAAACAGCCTTGGGCGAAGGATATTTTATGCGTGCGTTTAACTATTTAAAATTGGTACGGCAATATGGCGGTGTTCCTTTAAAATTGAAACCAAGCACCACTGTTGAATTAGAGTTTACCCGTGCTACGGCTGAAGAAGTGCTGAAACAGGTAATCGATGATTTTACTCAAGCTTATAATTTATTGGCCAAT
>Ga0079306_1000313_pt1 | contig 49673 bp, 36 predicted proteins | sample Methanotroph_Enr_FD_79181 | JGI IMG/M metagenome (GOLD analysis project Ga0079306, IMG submission 79181) | Enriched soil microbial communities from Old Woman Creek wetland in Ohio, USA - Methanotroph_Enrichment_5 | ecosystem: Environmental > Terrestrial > Soil > Wetlands | place: USA: Ohio... | reverse complement strand
TTTAATGCCCACGACTGATAAGAATTGGGCTTCATTTAATTTTAAATCGTTGTAATTCTGCATATTGTTTGCAAAGTAACAACTTTTATATCATATATTTATAACTTATATAACGACTATTATATTATTTTGTTCTAATCTAAAAATGAAAAAAATATTTCTTTTATTGACTGCAATTTTGTTTTTTATTCTACTTTCGTCAACAGTTTCTGCCACAATTAGGTACGTTACTCCAACCGGAGCGGGTACATTAGCCGGTACCTCATGGGTAAATGCGGCAAGTGATCTTCAGCTTACAATAAATAACTCATCATCAGGAGACGAAATCTGGGTGGCTGCCGGAACTTACAAACCTAATAGAAGGGCTGATGCACTTGGTACAATCACTGCAAATGACCGAAACAATGCTTTTGTGCTAAAGCCAGGTGTGAAAATCTATGGCGGATTTGCTGGTTCTGAAACTTTGCTTTCCCAACGTAACTGGACAACAAACACAACAATATTAAGTGGCGACTTAGGTGCAGTTGGAGACACAGCCGATAATGCATATCATGTAGTGATTTCCTCTGTTGATGCAGCTCTGCCTCCCGACTTGGAAACTGGAGCAAGTGGTTTGGATGGGTTTACCATTACAGGAGGTAATAGTGCTGCATGGGGTACTATTTCTGTAAATGGAAACACTCTTCAAGCCTGCTTTGGTGGCGGGATTTTCTGTTATTCTTCTTCACCAGCTTTATCTAATTTAATTTTAAGCAATAATTATGCGCAATATGGTGGCGGAATTTGTAATTCGACATCTGCTTCGCCCACAATTACAGGGCTAACGCTGACTTCCAACTCGGCGGTCTACATGGGAGGAGGGATGCTTAATACAGCTTCGTCATCACCAATAATGACCAATATCATCATTAGTAACAATACTGTTACAAACGGTTGGGCAAGCGGCGGAGGAGTTTATAATGAATCAGGATCTAATCCAATAATAACAAATGGACTAATTTGTAAAAATAATTCGGCAGGTAACGGAGGCGGAATGTACAGTTCCGATACCAGTAGTCCAACACTAATAAATGTAACAGTAGCTTACAATACAATAACAGGGACAAGTGGTCAAGGTGCCGGTGCCGGCATTTGCATGGCTGGAACTGGAACCGGAGCTATAAAAAATAGTGTAATTTGGGGTAATACCAGCGATGGTACAATGAGAAATGTCGATGGTTCGGTAATATATTTATATACCTTGCTTGAGGGTGGAACTGTTAGCAGTCCCAATGTTGTAAGTAACTCCGATCCATTGTTTGTTAATTCGGCGAGTGACAATTATTGGCTATCAGCATCGAGCCCGGCTAGGGATTTAGGCAATAATACCTATACCAGTGGGGTATCAACAGACTTGGAAGGTTCTAACCGAATTTTCGGAAATACAGTTGATTTAGGAGCTTATGAATGTCAGTACCCTATTGTTGTGTCTGGTGCAAATGGAATTGCTGATGGTACTGGTTATTATACATTAAAAGCGGCTTTCGATGCCATTAATGCGCAAACGAACCAGACGGGAAAGAATGTCATTGTTAGGGTTGCAGGTCCAACCACAGAAACGGCCACCGCTTCATTGAACAATGGAAATTGGACTAGCTTATCAATCTATCCTACCGCTTCCGGTCTTTCTATTACTGGTGCGGCAGGTATACAGCCTATTTTATTTAATGGTGCAGATAACGTTACAATCGATGGCCGATTACACGATTCCAGTGGTACGCTTATGGGCTCTACCATTGATATGAAACTCTCTGTAATCGAATCACTGGATCATATATCTGTCACAAATAGTGGTAGCGGATATACTTCTGCACCAACAGTCGTAATAACTCCAACCAATGGGGGGGCGGGGGCTACAGCTACAGCAGGAGTTCCTGGAGGTGCAGTTACATACATAACAGTTACCTCGCCAGGAAGTGGCTACATAACGCCTCCTACCATTAGCTTTACTGGTGGGGGTGGCTCAGGGGCAACGGCTACGGCATACGTGGCATCCAAAGGAACTATTGCGTTCGATCAAAATGCGCAAAACAACACTGTAAAATATTGTCGTATCGAAGGGGCGGTCCAATCTGATTTGAATGGTACGATTGCTTTCTTGACAGGGACGGCTGCAAATGGAAACGGAGGGAATACTATAAGTAATAACCTTATTACCAATAATGGAGTAAGCAGACCTCAAAATTCAATTATCTCAACCGGTAGTACCAATTATCCGAATACAGGGAATATTATTACAAATAACGAGTTTAAGGACTTTTTTGCAACAACAGATGAATCCCGCGGTATATATATTGCAGGTTCAGGGTCAAGCGGTAGTTTTGGCTCTACGGGTTGGACAATAACCGGCAACAGTTTTTATGAAACAAACGCATTGTCGCCTACTACTAACTCAAGACTTTATGGGATAAAAATAGGTATAAACGATAATTCTGTCGGAGGCAAGGGGTTTACTATTTCGGATAATTATTTTGGTGGTACGGCAGCACTTTGTGGTGGCTCAGCTTTTACTAAGACAAGCAGTGCAAATAATATCTTCTCAGCCATTGCCTTGAATCTTGCAAGCGGAACACCGGTAAGTAGCATCCAAAATAATACCATCAAGAATATGAGCTGGGCTAATTCCGGCGGTGTTACCGGAAATACAGACTTTTCGTGGAGTGGCATCGAAATGGGCAGAGGAAATGTGAATATAGGTACGGTGACGGGCAATAAGATTGGAGATAACAGCACTACCGGATCTATTGTAGTAACTGGTGGAAATGTGGGTACTAATGGTTCAAGAACTTGTGGAATCCAACTTCAATGGCAAGCAACGGCAGATTGTGAAAACAATACCATTGGCTCGATTACCACTGCAAATGCCGAAGCCAGATATGCCAATCATTTCTATGGCATTTACAATTATTCAAACAATGCAACAACTATAAGTAATAATATAATAGGAAGTGCCTCAACAGCTAATAGCATTAATGCCACTTCAACAAGTCAAGATCACGACCAGCATGTGTATGGGATATTTTGTACAAATGTTTCCGGTTCTACCCCAGGTGCGGTAACTATAAACGGCAATACGATTGCAAATATGACCGATGGCGTAACTAATACTTGGGCATATATCAATGGTATTCGCTCTGAAACCAGCTCCACCACCATTACAAATAATACGGTACATGATTTAACCATTGCAAATACGAATAATGCACAATCAAGCAGTCAGGCTTCAGTCTCTGGAATTGTATTTGAGAAATCAAGTTCATCATCAGTAGTTACCATTGACAATAATACTGTATATAGCTTGAGTAATACCAACTCAGCGTTTGCTGGAGACATTAATGGTATTTATTATAGTGCCGGTAGTGCCAATAATAGCTGTAATAACAATACGATTTATAATATATCGGCTATCAATGCTACAGGGGGTGCGAATATTCTCGGATTATCATATAATGCCGGAGTAGGTGCAAACATAATTTCAAGCAATTTTATCTATGGTTTAAGTGTCCCCAACAGTACGGTTGGATATATATTCGGCATAAAAAAGAATAGTGGTAACGTTACATTTTCTAATAATATCATTAATTTAGGAGGTGACTATCGTTCTACTATTTACGGTATTTTTGAAAACGGCAATGTGTCAAATAACAGTAACTTATACTTTAATACGGTATATATTGGTGGAAGTCTGGGTTCGGGTGCTACTAATCTGTCATATTGTTTGTATAGTAATTCCTCTTCAAATACCCGAAATTTCAGGAATAATATCTTCTCAAATGTACGTTCTACAACCGGCGGTTCATACCTTCATTATTCAGCATGGTTGAATTATGGCGTTAGTACAAGTTTAACGCTCGACTACAATGATTATTATGTGTCTGGGACGGGAGGTGTTATCGGTAGATATAGTGGTTCTAATTTAACATCATTGCCTCTCATTACAGGGTTTGATACAAATAGTAAATTGCTCAGCCCAGCATTTACCAATGCAGGTTCAACTACTGCAACCGATTACAAAATCGGAGTTAATTTGATTGGGACTTCAGGAACTGGTATCACCAGCGACTATGCTGCCAATGTCCGTTCAACCGAGTATACCGCTATGGGGGCTTGGGAACGTGCAATGACTAACTATTGGAAAGGAACAAATAGTTCAGATTGGGGAACCAGCGCAAATTGGACATTGAGTGTACTTCCTCCAACCGATGGAAATATTGAATTTGATGCCGCGCCGCTCAATAACTGTGTACTCAATGCCGATGTGTCCGTTACAGACATTACCAATACCCAATCAACTTATAAGTTTGTATTGAATGGTCATAAAGCAACTGTTAAAGGTAATCTTGCCCTGAGCAATGGAGCGCAACTGGATGCATCGATTGCTGGTTCGACCATCGAATTTGCCGGAACAGCTGCCCAATCCATTCCCTCAGGAGCTTTTTACAGTAATAATGTGTATAACTTAACGGTAAACAATACGAATAACCTCTCATTTAATGGACAATTAAATATCCTCAATTCCCTTGCTGCAACTGCGGGAAAATTGGATGCGATGACCAATTCACCCACCATTTGCTATGCCGGGACTTCAGCCCAACTTATTGACAGTATTCCTTATTTAAATGGCAAAGCTTACAATTTGACTATTGACAATGCGGCAGGAGTTTCACTCAGCAACGATTTTGTGGTTGACCACTTACTAACTGTTAATTCAGGCAAATTCCTGACTATACCTACAGCCATAAAATTAAATGTTTTAGGAACGATTACAAATAATGCGGGAGCTTCTGGGCTTGTTATAAAGTCTGCTTCCAACGCAGCCAATGGAACTCTGATATTCCATAATACGGTGGATAATCCAGTGTTGGCTACGGTTGAAATGTACTCTAAAGCATTTTATGATTCAAACGGTCCAGTAGGATCTAAATATAAATGGCAGTACTTTGGGATTCCTGTGCGTTCCCTTAATGCCGATCCAACTTTTTACGGCTCTCATCTCCGCCAGTACAATGAACCGGCACCAACATCTGAGGGGAGTTGGGTGACTTTGAACAACTCATCTATCCTTACTTCTTTTAACGGATATGAAATGACTCAAACCTCACCGAAGACTATTTATTTTCAGGGAATACTTGAAAACGCAGATATGAATTATAATTTGACTCATAATGCAGATTCATGGTATAAAGGCCAACATATTATCAGTAATCCTTACACTGCGGCACTTGATATTTCGAAGTTAAATTTTACGAATATGGAAGCTGCCATTTATTTGTATAATACAGGCAGTCATGCTGATTGGGTCACTAACTCGGGTATTACAACTCCCGGAATAAGCCCGGGACAGTATGTTGCCGCTCCTAAAATGACATCAGGGTCAGGTGGTATTCCTGGTCAAATTCCATCGATGCAGGGATTTCAGGTTAATGCTAATTCTGGTGGTGGAAACCTGAATTTCCCGTACAGTTCATTCGCTGTTAAGAATTTGACCCCGCAACGTGTAAGGAAGTCAGCTACGGCAGAAGATAAAATATTTACAATTATCGACGTTCAAGGCTCTCGTTATAACGATAAAATGTGGCTGTTTACTGATCCGGCTTGTACACATTCTTTTGATAATGGTTGGGATGGTTTCAAAATATTGGGTTCTTCCCTGGCACCTCAGATATGTGCAATAGAAGCAGATGGAAACTATCAAATAAATGCTGTAGATAATATTGACAATACTGATATTGGTTTTAAAGCCGGTGAGGACAGTAACTATACGCTCACTTTCAATCATCAAAATATGGATCTTTTATATTCAGCATTATATTTGGTTGACTTGCTTGAAAATAAAACTATTGATATTTCTGAAAGTGGATCAACTTATACTTTTACATCAAATTCCGCCTCAGCTTCGGATAAACGATTTAAAATAGTTACTAATCCGAACATTAGCACTGAATTAGAAGAAGAGAGCACGAAAACATGTCCAGATTTGAACGTTTATAGTTCAAAACAAACAATTTATATTGAGAACAATACCGCGCAAAAAGGTGATTTGACTCTGTATGATTCAATGGGACGAATTGTAGATATAATTCCATTTAATGCCGCCAAACATACAGCCATGCCAACTAAATTAAAAAGTGGCGTGTATGTGGTAAAGGCTTTTACTGCAAAAAAGACTGTTGTTGTGTCTTTGGCTCTCCCATAGTATTAATCAGAGAGCTTATTTTGGGAGAGGTAAAGTGAAAATAATTATTGAAACAAATTAACTGTGACTAAGAGAATAGAGAAAAAATCAAATCTTTGGTATTTTATTGGATTTGTGTATTTATTTATGGCAACTGCCTTTTTCTTTTCAGAAAAAATCGCCTACATTTTTAGTGAAGAAAATTATTTGCATGTTGCAAATACGTTCTTTGACAATGGAAGCTATGATGTGCCAACAGATGCAGGCTTAAATGCAGTCTACAATACAGAAATGTATGTAGTAAAAACGAGCTTGCAAACAGGAGCAGATCCTTCTGCAGAAAGATTCAGGATAAATAAAAGAATCTATAATAACTATAATTCAACTAGCACCCAGGTAAATAGAAATGAAACTGCGGGTAATCAAAATATTAACTTTCAGGCTTTTGATCAAATTGAAAATATCAGCCATCAAAATGACAATTCCCGGCAACTTAATACAAGTTTCCCTAATTTGAATAGTCATGAGGACATTAGCCAGGTGTTTTCAAGTGTATTTAAACGAGATGATGATGTCAACAATGTTTTTGTTGAAGAAAATACGAGTTTAGAAACAAGTTTATTGGTTTCGGATATTAGTTTGAGTGTGAACAATAATGAAAATGGCGTATATCAGCAATCAGGAATAGATCCAAACGGCGATCCGATTGAAGAACCTATTCCTGTTGGGGATGGAAGTTGGTTGCTGTTGGTTATTGTACTGTTTTATGCCGGTAGGAAATATAAAAAGTTGAGGTTGCAAGAGCCTTTAAACTAATTTCTTTTCTTATTCAACTCAATTGTCACTTTCTCCACTTTTCCACCCAATGGAGGATTCATTTTGGAAAGTTTTACGTTTAAATTGTGGATTTGAGGAAACCCGTCCATAAGACAATCCAGTATCCGTTGCCCAACATGCTCAATAAGTTTCGACGGCATTTCCATCTGGCCTGCAATCACGTCATACACAAGTTGGTAATTCAGGGTGTGGGCCAACTCATCCGTTTTTCCGGAATGCGTTGTGTCCATTTCCATTGTTACGCTTACCACAAAAGTATTTCCAAGTGTTTGCTCATGTTCCAGACAGCCGTGAAAAGCGTGGAACTCCATGTTTTCAAGAGAAATTTTTGCCATAATAATTTAGTTTTTTGTTGAAAGAATAAATTTTAGTAGCAGCATTAGTTCTGAGTCACTTCGCTTCCAAAATCACCATCGGCAACAAATGTACGAATTTTATCGCCGGTTTTCACTTGTTTTGCAGATGTGATACGTTTTCCGTTTAAAGTTGAAATAGTGTATCCATGTTTCAGCAAGAAAGTTGGTGAATGTGTCTCGATATTTTTTTCCAGTAAAGCCAGTTTATTATTTTGTTTCAATAATTGCATCCGAACGCTTGATTTCAGGCGGCTTTTTTGTCTGTCGAGCAAATGCGTTTTTTGAATTACCCAGCTTCTGAGAATTTGCTTTATCCGATCTTGCTTTTGATTGATAAACCGGGTTTGGTTTTCAATATTATTTTTGATTACACTCTGAATATCGGCAATTATGTCTATCACTTGATTCTCGGCCTGCTGCAGTGCTGAAATTAAAAATTCGGCTGCAGCAGTCGGTGTTTTTACGCTGGTGTGCGCCACCATATCCAGAATGGAAATATCCCGCTGATGCCCGATTCCGGCAATGATTGGCAACGGAAATTGCGCGCAATTCAGTGCTAGTTCATACGAATCGAAGCAAGCCAAATCAGTAGTTGCACCACCGCCCCGAATGATTACTACCGCATCAAATAAATCGATATGCTCATAAACCTTTTCCAACGCTGAAATAATCGACGCCTCCGCCTGGTCGCCCTGCATTATGGCCGGAAACAATTTGGTGTAAAATGCGAAATGTGAAGGGTCATTTTTTAGCTGGTCACAAAAATCGCCATAACCGGCTGCTGTGGATGACGAAATGATAGCCAACCGTTGGGGCAATTCCGGTAAATGAAGTTGTTTGTTCATTTCCACAATACCATCCGCTTCCAGTTGGCGAATGATTTTGAGACGGCGGGCAGCCATTTCGCCAATGGTAAAAGTCGGATCAATGTCGCGCACATTCAGGCTGAAACCATACACACCATGAAACTCAACGCTCACCGCCACCAGCACGTTTAATCCGGCACGTAGCGTTTGTCCGGTACTACTTTCGAAATAAGGCTTCAGCATCCGGTACGTGCTTGCCCAAATGGTGGCTTTTGTTTTTGCCAGTAAAGCATCGGAAGCACTGTCTTTCTCAATAAATTCAAGGTAACAATGTCCGCCGGGATTTTCGCGCAACTCACTTATTTCGGCACGTATCCAAACGGGTGTGTCGAAACTAATCCGGATAGTTTCCTGAATTCGTGAAGTAAGTTCGGAAAGAGATATTGAATTCATTGATTTTTATTGAATGATTATTTTTCTGGTTTCAGTTACTCCATTTGATAATACTGCAACTGCATAAATTCCAACAGGAATTTTATTTAATTCCAGGTAACTTGTTGTTTCGGTAATTGTCTGTTTTAATGCTAATTTGCCAGTTGAGGAATAAATCCAAACAGAGGCTTGTTTTGGATTGCTTCCATTGAGAATTATGATATTTAAGGTTTTGGTTTGCGAATTGTACCCCAATGAAAAAATGTCATTTTCAACGCGGGTTAATGAATTGTAAATAGGCAGATTGCGTTCTGCCATCCAGAAATTCGGAATTCCATAACCTTTTTGGGACGTGGGATTGTTTCTCAGATTGCCACTTGCAAATAACGAGTTCAGGAAAACGTTCACAACAGGATTCGGATCAAAAACTTTATAGCGTTGTAATAAACAAGCGACCATTCCCGCCATTATTGGCGAAGCAAAAGAGGTTCCATTGCCATAGGTAGGTGCGCCGCTTGTGCTTACTATAGCCGACCAGGTTCCCATGGCGCAAATCTCAGGTTTTACACGATTATCCGCACTGGGTCCAAAAGAAGAAAAAACACTAGCTGTACTGTCTGCTTGTACTGCTCCTACAGTTACTATTCCGTCTGCATCAGCCGGAGAGCCGATGTAATGCCATGCCTTGTTGCCTTCATTCCCGGCACTGACCACAACAATGATTCCTTTTTTACTTGCCATATTTGCTGCCCGGCTTGCCCGCGAAACTTTTCCATTCATATCAGCGTACGTAAATCCCATTGTAGTGTCATCGAACGTATAATAGCCGAGCGACGAATTTACCACATCCACGCCCACACTGTCGGCAAACTCAATGCCCGAGCACCAGAAATCAGTTTCAACTTTGTATTCCGTGGGTGCATATTCCGTGCGAATTAGCCAGTAAGAAGCTTCGGGTGCAGTGCCGAGATATTGTCCGCTCAGATTCCCGGCCATGGTTGATAAAACCGATGCCCCATGCGAATCTTCTGCAAAAATATTGGAATTGGGATTGATAATATCTTTTGTTCCCAACAGTCGGCCCTGTAACCGCAGGCTGTCGAAACACGGATTTGTGTTTGCGTTCATAAAGCCGGCATCAATGACCCCAATCTGGATTCCTTTTCCGCGAAATCCCTGATCGTGTAAATATTTTCCGTTAAGCTGGTTTATCTGTGTAGCAGCAATGCCGTAATCCAGATTAGTTTGCGTTTTTGCTTTTTGTTTTGGCGCCAACACAGCACCAACCAGCTTGCCGGTATATTCTACAAACTTGACTGATGGTAATGCGCGTACCAAGCTCATTTTTGTTGTGTCCGGCAAAATAACCGTAGCGCCATTCATCCATTTGCTCCGGCAATGTATATGAATTCCCAGATTCTCAATTTGCTGCAAATAGGCCGGAGTTATCGGTAAGTCGGTCGAGTCGCAGGCAATGGAAAATGCAGCGCGTCGGGCAATGGCTCTTTCCGACAAGAATGCCGACGGATTGTTCAGGGAGTAAGGGGAGTTATTTTTATTGGCAAACTGAACGTAGAAATAGTAATTTGTCTGTGCTGACAGGGTAGCAAGCTCTGTCAATAAAACAGAGGCAAGAATCAGTATTCTGAAAGTTCTTTTACGGCGAGCGTTTTTCATAATGCTTTCTAATTATGTTGATACAAAAATACAACTTTTTGTTGAACATCGGCTTTTTAGTAAAAGTTTAAAAATATATAAAATAATTGCTTGGCAGAATATTTATTACGAAAGTTTCGTAGATTTGCGAAGTGTTCGTAATAAAAAAGAAATAAGTATGTTATATAATAAAATCGGGTCTTGCGAGTTTCAACTCGCGAAATCCGGAAAATAAATTATCATGGAAAAACTAACCAAACAGGAAGAAGAACTGATGCTGATCATTTTTCAGCAGGGTAAAGGCTTTATCAAAGATTTTATACAGCGCATGGATGAACCACAACCGCCTTACACTACGGTGGCATCCATTGTGAAGAATCTGGAACGTAAAGGATATGTAAAGGGGACGCGCTACGGAAATACTTCAGAGTACGTTCCAACTATGGACGAAAGCGAATATAAATCGAAATTTATGTCGGGCGTGGTGCAAAATTATTTCGAGAATTCGTACAAAGAGATGGTGAGTTTTTTTGTGGAAAAGCAAAAAATCTCTGCAGAAGAATTACAGGAAATCATTAAACTCATCGAAAAGAAATGAACGACACACTCATGTATTTTCTCAAGGTGAACATTGCGATAGCTTTGTTTTACCTGTTTTACCGGCTGTTTTTTGCCGGAGATACTTTTTGGAAAACCCGCCGGTATTATTTGCTGTTCAGCGTACTGGTTTCGTTTGTGTATCCGCTGCTGTCTATCGAGAACTGGCTGGAAAAACAGGAATCGGTGAAAGCAATAGTTGTGAATTACGCTATGTTGCCTGAATTTACGGTAACGCCTGTGCAACAAACCAACTGGTTTAGTCTGGAAAATATTCTGTTGGCAATTTATGGTTTGGGAGTAATGATGCTGCTTGTCCGCATGATGGCACAATTGATTTCCATTCTACGCCTCAGGATGCAAGGACACAAACAATTTGTGCAAGGCATTTCTATTATTGCACTTGAAAAAGAAGTCACTCCTTTCTCGTTTTTCAATGCCGTATTTATGAATCCCGCTTTGCATAACGAACACGAAACGCGCGAAATTCTGGCGCATGAGTTGACACACGTCCGCCAGAGGCATAGTTTCGATGTGCTGCTAAGCGAAATGCTTTCAATCCTGTTCTGGTTTAATCCAGCTACTTGGTTGTTGAATCGCGAAATCAGGCAAAACCTGGAGTTTCTGGCTGACGATAAAGTCATTGAATCCGGCTTTGATTCTAAGGCTTACCAGTATCATTTATTGCAACTGTCGTATCAAACTCCCGAAGTAAAACTTGGGAATAAATTTAATGTATCACCCCTTAAAAAACGTATTATTATGATGAATCAACAAAGAACTTCGAAAGCGGGATTATTGAAATACTCGCTTATCGTACCTCTGGCATTGGCTTTAATTGTTTCGAGTAATGCACAAACTGTAGTGAATAAAATGAAAAAAGTGGTTACCACTACAGCTCAAAAATCAACAGAAACTGTAACTGATACTGCCGTTAGAGTAATTAAACGTGGAGATAAGGTTTTGTATGTAGCACCAGCAATTAAAAAGACGGAAACTCAAAAACCACCGGTTAAAACCACCTTCAAATTTACAGCTCCGGTTATCAAAAAGGATTATGTACCGTCCGATGGTAAAGTGTATGAACAAGTAGAAAAAATGCCTGAATATCCTGGTGGGGTGTCCGAACTTTTAAGTTTTATTGCAAAAAATATTAAATATCCGGTTGTTGCACAAGAAACGGGTACTCAGGGTACTTTAATAGTTCGGTTTGTTGTAAACAAAGATGGTAAAGTAATTAATGCTTCTGTTTTGAAAAGTATGTTGAATGCACCAACCGCTAATAAGGGAGTTGTAGTAGTGGGTTATGCCCGGCCAGATTCAATACCTGCTCGTCCGAACGAACAAGCAAGAATTGCATTAGAAAATGAAGCTTTACGCGTTGTAAATGCTATGCCACAATGGACTCCTGGTGAACAAAAAGGGAAAAAGGTAGCGGTTTATTATACATTGCCTATTAAATTTAAACTTGAATAAACCAGTTGAGACATCGGCGTGATACCCGAAGATAGAACTGAAACAAGTTGGATTTTTTATTGCAAAAAAAAACTGTGTAGATTTTTTTTTCGGCACAGTATTTAAACTCCTCTTATTTATGAAAAAGAATCTCATTGGTTTATTACTCATTTTTTCGCTTCTTTTGTCGGCACAAAATGCTGCCATTCAGAACGCCATGAGACACCATGACTTTGAAACGGCTATCAAGCTGATCTCGAAAGAGAAAAAATCGCTCGATATCGATTTTTTAAAAGCCAAATGTTTTAAAAGTTTAGGGCGGTATAATGAAGCCGCTGTATTGTTGGAAGAACTGGTAAAGCAGGAGGGAACTGGTCTTGAGGTTATCAATGAGCTGGCCGATTGCTATCAACTTGCCGGGAATCTCAAAAAAGCGAAATTCTTTTATTCAATGGCATTGCAGACTGTTCCCGAAAACCGGTTTGCGCAGTTGAATTATCTCAATGTGGTTTTTAAACTCCGTGAGTGGAACCAAATCATTCAGTTGGCACATGCCATTTTGCAAAAAGATTCCTTGCCAACGGTATATCCATTTTTGGGCGATTGTTTTGTGCAACTTTCGAATCCAGATTCGGCCGTGTATTATTACCGGAAAGCGTTGAATTCCAATCCGGATGATTACAATACCCTGAGTAAGCTTTCGAAGATTTATTTGCAGGCCGAGAAATATACCGACTTAATAAATTCAACCGGTCGGTATATGCTTTCCGATTCTACAAATCAGATCGTTAATCAGTTTAATGGTATCGGGCATTGCATGAAAAGCAATTATAACTATGCTATTTATAGGTTGAACAAGCTTTTTCAGGAAGGTGATAGTTCGTATCTGACAAATTATTACCTGGGAGCCAGTTATTTTGCTACGAAAGATTATACCATGGCTTATGATCATTTAACCCGTGCGTACAAAAAGGACTCAACGAACCAGAATCTGTTTCTTTATCTTGGCAAATCGGCTATTCTTAGCGGGCATCAAAAGCAAGGCATTGAAATACTGAATAAAGGATTGGATCATTTAATTCCGAAAGACTCGGTGCTGTTTAATTATTATTACAATATTTCGGTTGGTTATAACCGGATGTGGAATAATCATGCCGATGAAATTAAATACCTGAAACTGGCTTACAAATACAAACCCGATTATAATTTTGCCTTGTACACTATTGCGGGTATTTACGACTGGAAGCTAAAGAAACCGGAAGAAGCACTAGAATATTACATGCAATTTGTAGCAACCCGTCCGAATGATAAAAAAGAAACCGACGACAAAGTTGCATCAATTTCGTACTATGATGTGGCAGAACGGCGCTTAAATGAAATTAAAACCGGGTTGTTGAAAAAGAGAAAGTAATAACCGCTATAAGGCAAATTCATATTTTGGCAAAGCAGAAATGAAAAATATTTCATTTCTGCTTTGCTTGTTTTGTTAAGGCACGAAAAATAATTGTACATTTGCGTGCGGTTTGGAATTTTAGTTATCCACCCACTTTTATGTTTTATATTCAGTCATTATCACCAAATTATTTTCAATATGTGTTTATCAAAAACTCTCAAATTTGTATTTGTTTTTTCGTTGGCATTAGCAGCCTCAATAAATGCACAAGCTACGCAATTGAGAGCTGCTCAACTTGCGTCTGATTCAGTAATTTCGCAAAAAGATGATTCGGTTTACTCGGTAGTTGATAAAATGCCTGAGTTTCCGGGTGGCGACAAGGAATTGATCAGGTTTATCAATAAAAAGATCCATTATCCGGCAGATGCAAAGAAAAAAAATGAACAAGGGAAAGTGATTGTTCAATTCGTTATCAGTAAAACAGGAAAGGTAGAAAATGCAACTGTGCTGAAAGGCATGTCGGCCAGTCTGGATAAAGAAGCATTGCGGGTTGTTGGCAAGTTGCCGGCCTGGACTCCTGGCGAGCAAGTTGGCAATAAGGTGGCAGTGTATAAAGTGGTACCCGTTATTTTTCAGGATGAAGAGAGCGCTTGGTCGGTTACTGATAAAACGCTGGTTTTAATTGACAATGAAAAAATGCCTCTGGGTTTCGATACACAGATATTGAGTTCGGCCAAGCTGGCTTCTGCCAGGATATTGAAGCCTTTTCCAAAAGAAGAAAAAGCGAAGCTGATAGATAAATACGGACGCCATGCTGCTAACGGAGTGGTTCTGATCACTACCAAAAAGGATGAAATGGAATATATTTTAGCCGACACTTTGATTCACACAGATTGTAAGGAACAGGACGTATTGCCGGAGTTCCCGGGTGGAAAAGCGAAGATGATGACTTATATTGCTGATAGCATTCATTACCCGTTTGTGGCTCAACGATTAAAAACGCAGGGAAAAGTATTTGTTCAGTTTTTAGTAGACAAAAAAGGGAAAATCAGTGATGCAAGAGTGATTAGACGTGCCGATTATTTTCTGGATAGAGAGGCTCTGCGGGTTGTCAATTCCATGCCCAACTGGACTCCTGGTTCAAAATGCGGCGAAAAATTGAATGTATACGTTACCTTGCCTGTAAGCTTTAAACTGGAAGTTCCGGCGGCAGAGAAAGAATGGGAAAAGAACGACAACACAATTGTGTTGCTCAATGGAGTGAAGTTGCCGGCAAGCTTCGATTTGAAATTGTTGAGTTTTACCAGTCTGGCAACGTACATAGTATTTCAACCTTCGACCAAAGAAGTTGTTAAAAAGCTGGTTTCAAAATATGGTAAAGATGCCGTGAACGGGGTGGTGTTGATTACCACCAATAAGTAAGCTGAGCCAATAATTCACTATTATTCATTAAAAAGTGCGAATTGTCCAAACCATTGTCGAATGCAGGTTGTTATGTAGTACCCAAACCAAAGAATGGTTTGGAGTAATGTTAGACTTAATAATTTACACTTATGACACTAGATCCAATTATTTGTGGTTGTTATGATATACATAGAAGTACAGTTGCAACTGCGGTCAGGGAAAAAGGTTACAGGACAGTAGACCAGATAAATAAAGAATTCTTTTTGGGCAAAGCCTGTGGAACTTGTAAAGATGAAGTTCAGGATGTACTGAACGAAAGCAAACGAAAATAATATAACTCAAAAAGAGGAAACAAATGATTTCCTTAGCTTTATTAATTTAGTGGGAGTACGGGTTATACCGGTGCTCCCACTATTGTTTTAAAATTTATTCGTATTTTTGTTTCCTCCCACATAAGACCTCGTTCCTTAGTGGTAAAAACTATGCAACAATACCTTCAAATACTCAAACGATACTGGGGCTACGATGAATTCCGGGCATTGCAGGGCGATATTATCCGCAGTATTGCCGCCGGAAAAGATACGCTTGGGCTCATGCCAACCGGTGGCGGCAAGTCGCTGACTTTCCAGGTGCCAACAATGGCTATGGACGGTATTTGCATTGTGGTTACGCCGCTTATTGCGTTGATGAAAGACCAGGTGGAGAACCTGAAAAAACGTGGTATTACAGCTGCTGCAATTTTCTCGGGCATGTCGCACAAGGAAATACTGATGACGCTGGATAATGCCGTGTTCGAGGCTTACAAATTCCTGTATGTTTCTCCCGAACGCTTAGCCACTCCCATTTTCATGGAGAAAATCAAGCAGGCCAAAGTCTGCATGATAGCTGTGGACGAATCGCATTGCATTTCGCAGTGGGGCTATGATTTTCGGCCTTCGTACCTGCGCATTGCTGATATCCGGGAATTGTTGCCCGATGCGCCGGTGCTCGCACTTACCGCCACAGCCACGCCCGAAGTGGTGAAAGATATTCAAACCCAGTTGCACTTCCGTGAGCCGAATGTTTTCCAGAAAAGTTTTCATCGTTCCAACCTGGCTTACGTGGTGCGTACGGTGGAAAATAAAGACGAAAACCTGCTGAAAATTCTGAATTCCGTTCCGGGAACGTCTGTGGTGTATGTCCGTAACCGCAAGCGGACGAAGGAAATCTCGGATTTTCTGAATGTGAACGGCATTTCTGCCGAAAACTTCCATGCCGGACTGAAAAATGAAAGCAAAGATGCGAAACAAGCCCGTTGGAAAAATGGCGAAACGCGCGTAATTGTTTCTACCAATGCGTTTGGAATGGGCATTGACAAAGCTGAAGTGCGCACGGTGGTGCACATGGATTTACCCGATTCGTTGGAAGCATATTTCCAGGAAGCGGGCAGGGCAGGGCGCGATGAGCAGAAAGCCTATGCCGTGCTGCTTTACAACAATGGAGATGCGGTGAAAATGCGGAAGCGGGTTTCGGATAATTTTCCCGGCAAAGAGCTGGTGGTGAAAGTATATGAAGCATTGGCCAATTATTTCCAGATTGGCATTGGTTCAGGCCTCGATGCCGTGTTTGCATTTGACATTGGCGATTTTTGCGCCAAATTCAAATTGCCGATTCTCACCACTTACAGCAGCCTGAAGTTACTTCAACAAGCCGGATATATCGAATTGACTGACGAGCAGGACAGTTCGTCGCGTGTGCTTTTTACCGTTGGGAAAGACGATTTGTACAAATTAAAACACAACCCCGAACAGGAACGGTTGATTCATATTTTGTTACGGTCGTACACCGGTTTGTTTACCGATTTGGCCTCTATAAGCGAGGATATACTGGCAAAACGGCTGGAATGGACCCGCAACCAGGTGTATGATCAATTGGTTGTGCTGGCTAAAGAGCACGTTATTCAGTTTATTCCCCGCAAGAAAACGCCGTTCCTTACCTTCATCCGCGAGCGGGAAGCCACAAGCCGGATTGTTCTAACGAAAGAAACTTACGAGGATCGCCGCGACCGTTATATTTTGCGTGTGAAAAGCGTGTTGGATTATGCGCAGGAAGAGAATAATTGCCGGAGCCAGGTGTTGCTTTCGTATTTTGGCGAGAAAGAAACCACTCCTTGCGGAAAATGTGATATTTGCCTGAAAAAGAAAGAAACACAGGTGTCAACCGATGATTTTGAAACAATCCGACTGGCGGTTCAACAGGTTTTGGCTACTGAGGAGTTGACCGTCAATGCGCTGGTAAAGAAAATCCCATTTAAAGAACTAAAAGTGTTGCAGGTTGTTCGTTTTATGATGGATAATGAACAGGTTGTCGAAAATGAATTGATGAAACTAAGCCTGAAATAAAATACGCTTGCTTCCCGATAATCTGTTTTTTTTTAATCGCCCATAGCTTCAAAATACCATTTTTTAAAAAGAAAGTGTATCTTTGGCAAAGTTAAACTTAAAATTCTTCAAAATGGCAAAGCTAAACAAATTGAAGTATTACGGCTGGAGTTTGGGAGATCGCTACGATGGATGGAGGGTACGAAAAGTAGATGCTCTTTTTTCGCTAGTTCCATTTGTACTTTCCAAACGGACAGCTTCCGAGGTTTTTTTTGAAGTAAAGATTCCCATTGACATTATTGAAGAATTTATTCGAAGCCACAAAGAGGAAATCCCAAACCTCTCTATTATGCAGGTTGTAATAGCTTCGCTGGTTCGTCTCTTTTCACAACGCCCGTATCTGAACCGGTTTATCATCTTCAATAAAATCTTTGCACGGAACCACCTTTCCTTTTCTATCGCTATAAAGCGCTCTATGTCCGACGAAGGCGAAGAAACTGTTATCAAAACATACTATTTGCCAACTGACACGCTGCTGGATGTGGTGCAAAAAACGACCAGTGAGCTTGAAGCGAATCAGCAGGTTGGACAAAAAAATTCAGCCGATGGCATCTCTAAATTAATGGGTTTTTTCCCCGATTTTTTAGTGCGTACCATTGTCTTTTTGGTAAAGCAGCTGGATAGCGTGGGGTTAATGCCTAAACTTTTCTTCGAAGCCAGCCCTTTCCATACCAGTCTTTTTCTGTCCAATATTGGCTCCATAGGTATTGAATCTATTTACCACCATTTGTATGAATTTGGTACCTGTAGCGTGTTTGCCACTATGGGGAAAAAGTCACGGGAAAATGTTGTGGAGAAAGACGGGACTACTAAGCCTGAAAAAAGTATAATGCTTAAATTTGTGCTCGATGAACGGATTTGTGACGGGTTCTATTTTGCATCGTCCATGCGCATGTTTGATAAAATTTTATGGGACCCGGCAGCCTTATTGCTTCCGCCGGAACAAGTTATTGTTGACGAAGGAGTTGGTAAAAAGAGGAGAGATCTAATTTAAAACAACAAAAGCCCCCGACTTAGGAAGCTTACGTTGTTTTGATATTATCAACCGATTTAAATTATTTCTCTTCCAAATGGAGTTAATGCTAGTCCGGCAAGTTTAAAATGCTGCATGGCAAATGGAATTCCAACAATGGTAATGGCAAACAGAACACCAAAAACAAGGTGTGTTAATGCTATCCAAATACCGCCTACAAAGAACCATATCACGTTCATAATCGTCGATATGCAGCCAGGGTTACCCGCAGAAGGTCTAACCTCGCTTCCAAAAGGCCACAAAGCCAGCAGCGCTAATTTCAGGGTTTGAATTCCAAATGGAATTCCCACGATGGTAACCATCATGGCTATACTTGAAACCAGATATTCGGCCGCGATAATAATTCCACCAAACACCAACCAAATAATATTTCCGAGTAGTTTCATAAGCTAATTGAATTTAATGGGTCGAAAAATTAATTGTAAATTATTTAGAATCCCTGTAAATCAAGATTATCACTGTCAATCATGGTTACCCATTTGCCCATCTTTTTCTGAATAACCCGGAAGTGATGTTGTTCTTCGGGAGAAATCAGGGAAATGGCTTCACCCGGCGATTCGGCACGTCCTGTCCGCCCAATGCGATGAATATAATCTTTTGGCGACCGTGGCAATTCGTAGTTGATAACATACGGCAAAAACTGAATGTCAATTCCGCGTGAAATAAGGTCAGTAGCCACCAATACACATATTTCGCCCGACTTGAACTTATTCAATGCTTCGGTTCTGGCTCCCTGGCTTTTCTTGCTGTGGATAGCGGTTGCTTTTACCCCATTTTTGCGTAGCTTGTCTGAGATATTATCCGCTTTGTAAACCGAAGACGCAAAAACCAACACCTGTTTCATGTCGTTGGTTTTAATCAGATAACGCAACAACGGTCCTTTTTTCTCTTCGGAAACAAAATACCCCAACTGCGAAATCAGATCCAACGTGTTTTCTTCCGAATCAATTTTAATTACAACCGGATTTTGCAACAGAATCTGGTTTATTCTTGTTACGTCATCATTCAACGTAGCAGAGAACAAAAGGTTCTGACGTTTTTTCGGTAGAAGTTTGAAAATAAGGCTCATCTCTTCCCTGAAGCCCATGTTCAGCATTTTATCAGCCTCGTCAAGCACCAATGTTTCAATCTCCGACAGGTGAACCGCTTTAGATTCGACTAATTCCAGTAATCTCCCGGGCGTAGCAACCAATACATTGACACCTTGCAAGGCCATCATTTGTGGATTGATAGAAACACCGCCAAAAACAGCCAGTGTTTTTACGCGCTCAGGAAGAGCAGCACCGAAGGTAATAAAAACCTCACTCACCTGTATGGCTAATTCACGCGTCGGAACCACAACCAACACATTGACGTGGCGGTTTTTCGTTTGCAGCTTGCCCTGCAAATTCATTAAGATTGGCAATACGTAACCGGCCGTTTTTCCAGACCCGGTTTGGGCAATACCCAACACATCTCTTTTCTTTAGAATGGCCGGAATGGCTTCTTGCTGAATGGAATAAGGTTGCGAATAATTCTGATCAGCAAGTGCTTTTAATAAAGCCGGAGATAAACCTAAAGAGGTAAAAGACATATGTTGCTTGTTGTTACGAAAATTTTATTCTTATAATTATGAATTAGTCAGGACATTCTTCCTTTGTAATCTTCGTAGCCGAATTCACGAATGAGTTTAAACTCATTGTCTTTTGTCCAGATTCCCATGCCTGGATGCGACACACCATTGAACATGGTTGTTTTTACCATGGTATAATGAATCATATCTTCGAAAACGATGCGGTCGCCTATTTTCAGTTCGTTGTCGAACGACCAGTCGCCGTAGAAATCACCGGATAAGCAACTGTTACCACCCATGCGGTAAGTCGGTTTGCCTTGAATAAAATCAGTAGCTCCAATAATGGCTGGTTTGTATGGCATTTCCAGGCAGTCGGGCATGTGGCATGCAAATGACACATCGAGCATGGAGGTTTTGATACCTTTATTTTCTACAATATCAACCACGCTCGAAACCAACACGCCTGTTCGCCATGCAAAGGCACTTCCGGGTTCAAGAATCAATTGCAAATGCGGATATTTTGCCTGAAAACCTTTTAATAATGCAATCAAATGTTCGGTGTCATAATCGGCTTTGGTCATTAAATGGCCACCGCCCATGTTCAGCCATTTGATTTGCGGGAAGAATTTTCCGAATTTTTCTTCTACCACTGCCAATGTTTTTTCCAGGTCAAAAGATGTGGATTCGCAAAGCGTGTGGAAATGCAGGCCTTCTACTCCTTCCGGCAATTTATCCCCGAGCAAATCAACTACCACTCCAAGGCGTGAACCGGGAGCACAAGGGTTGTATAAATCGGTTTCAACATCCGAAAATTCCGGGTTGATACGTAATCCGCACGAGATGTTTTCGAACTGTGTTTGCGGATAAAAGCGTTCAAACTGTTGCAACGAGTTGAATGTGATGTGGCTGCTGCAACGCATGATTTCGGGAAACTCCCGGTCGGTGTAAGCCGGTCCGTAGGTGTGCGCTTTGCTCCCCATTTCTTCGTAAGCCAGACGTGCTTCTGCCAACGAGCTGGCGGTAGAATAGGGAATATATTCGCGCACAATGGGAAAAACGCTCCACATGGCAAACGCCTTGAAAGCGAGAATGATTTCTACACCGGCGCGTTCTTTTACCGATTTGATTAATTGCAGGTTGTTGCGAAATGCAACCTCGTCGAGGACGTAACAGGGTGAAGGTATTTTTGAGTAATCCATAATTCAAAATTCATAATTGACCACAAAGATAATGATTTTCAATCATAGTGAGAGGGTGACTAACAGTCACCCTCTCACTAAAAGGTATATAAAACACGTAGAGACGCACGGCCGTGCGTCTCTACAACATCATAAACGGATAGGAATTACAATTCCAAATCAATATTATGCAGTTCGTGCCAAGGTAATCCGTGAATGTTCAATTGTTCCATGAACGGATCCGGATTGAATTCCTCCACGTTGTAAACACCGGCTTTGCGCCATTCGCCTTTAAAGAACATCATAGCGCCAATCATGGCAGGAACACCGGTAGTGTAGCTTACGCCCTGTGCACCGGTTTCTTTGTATGCTTCTTCGTGACTACAGTTGTTATAAACGTAGTAAGTTACTTCTTTTCCGTTTTTCAAACCTTTGATGCGGCAACCGATTGAAGTTTGTCCTGTATAGTTTTCACCCAGGTCGCCCGGGTTTGGAAGAACTGCTTTCAGGAATTGGATTGGAACAATTTTTTGTCCGTTGTATTCCACTTCGTCGATACGGGCCATACCGATATTTTGAATAACACGTAAATGTGTCAGGTATTCCTGTCCGAAAGTCATCCAGAAACGGGCACGTTTGATAGTCGGATAGTTTTTTACCAACGACTCTAACTCTTCGTGATAAATCACATACGATTCTTTCGGACCGATTTCAGGGTAGTTCAACGGCATGTGGATTTGATGCGGTTCTGTTTCAATCCACTGTCCGTTTTCCCAGTATTTACCACGTTGGGAAACCTCACGGATATTGATTTCCGGGTTGAAATTGGTGGCAAATGCTTTGCCGTGGTCGCCGGCATTGCAATCCACGATATCCAGGTATTGAATTTCGTCGAAATGGTGTTTCGCAGCGTAAGCAGTATAAATGCTGGTTACGCCCGGATCGAAACCACAACCAAGGATAGCAGTTAATCCGGCTTTTTCAAAACGTTCTTTGTATGCCCATTGCCAGCTGTATTCAAAGTGTGCTTCATCTTTAGGTTCATAGTTGGCTGTGTCCAGATAATTAACTCCGGCTTCCAGACAAGCATCCATAATGGTAAGATCCTGATAAGGAAGTGCCACGTTTATAAGCAATTCCGGTTTGTATGCATTGAGTAACGTAACCAATTCCGGTACATTGTCGGCATCAACTTGTGCCGTTTTTACTTCTACACCAAAACGTTTTTTTACATCAGCAGCAATCACGTCACATTTTGATTTTGTGCGGCTGGCCAACATAATTTCAGTAAATACGTTGGTGTTTTGAGCTACTTTATTTACAACTACCGTTCCTACGCCTCCGGCGCCGATAATTAATACTTTTCCCATTTTTCGTTTAGTTATTGAGAGTTTTTATTTTAGAGCCTACAAAAATAGTTGTTTTTGATGAAATAGAAAAATAGCGAAATTTAATTAAGCTCGCAAATGTCTTGAAACGCCATGAGTTTAACTTGCCTCTTATCTCTTGCTGCTTACCGCTGATATATCGTTGGATCAAAGCCTTCAAGTGCTTCTTTACGCTCGGTGCAGGTTCCGCAGGTCCCGCAATGAATATCCTGCCCGTTGTAACAAGAGTAAGTACTTACGAACGGAACACCAAGTTCTTTGCCAATCAATGCAATATCACGTTTGCTGAGGTTTGTAAATGGTGCCATAATTTCCACACTATTATATGTCCCAAAACATATGGCATCATTCATGCTTTTGATAAAATCCGGTCGGCAGTCAGGATAAATGGCGTGATCGCCTGCATGATTGGAGATGAGCAACCGGTTGCAATCGATGCTTTCGGCAATTCCGGCAGCAATGCTGAGCATAATACCGTTGCGGAATGGTACGACGGTTTTTTTCATGTTCTCATCTTCATAATGTCCATCGGGTATAGATCCGCCCGATTGCAAAAGGTCTGACACAAAGCCCATTTTGTTCAAATCCATTTCAATAACCCGATGTTCAATGCCCAGCGCTTTACAATTTTTAGCAGCATACTCTATCTCACGAACGTTGTGTTTTGAACCATAATTGAACGAAACAGCCAGTTTAATGCGGCCGGCAAACTGGTATAACGCCACAGAACTATCCATTCCGCCTGAATATAAGATTACAATATCTTTCATTTTCAACTTGTTTTGTGGATACAAAATTAGTCAAAAGCATTGAGAATTGAATGAACAACTATTTTTTTGTATTTTTGCAGTGAAAATATACCACTGAGACACTAAGGACACTTAGTTACACTTAGTGGTTCTTTGTGAACTTAGTACCTTAGTGGTGAAAATGGATTCTGAAAAACAAATAATACTACCTGCCGAATGGGCTGAACAGCAATTTGTTCAACTAACATGGCCACATGCCGGAACTGATTGGGCTGATATGCTCGATGAAGTAAATGAATGTTTTGTCAACATAGCAAAAGAAATTATCAAGCGTGAAAACCTGCTGATAGTTTGTGCCGATACCGACGAAGTGGAAACCCTCCTTAGCGACATCGATTTGTCCCGGGTTACATTTGTAGAAATGCCAACCAATGATACCTGGGCGCGCGATCATGGCGGAATAACGGTTTTTGAAGATGGCAAACCTGTAGTTTACGATTTTACCTTCAACGGTTGGGGGATGAAGTTTGCGGCCAACCACGATAATCTGATTACCAGAAACTTGTATATGGCCGGTATTTTCGGAGATTATGGCCATAGAAATTGTTTTGACTTTGTTCTGGAAGGTGGCAGCATTGAATCGGATGGCGAAGGAACAGTTTTGACTACTGCTGAATGTTTGCTTTCATATAACCGTAACAATTTGTCGGAAGAGGATATAGAAGCCAGGCTGAAAGAGTATTTTGGGCTAAAGCAAGTTTTATGGTTGGAGCACGGATATTTGGCCGGTGACGATACGGATAGCCATGTAGATACATTGGCACGACTTTGTGACAGAAGCACCATTGCTTACGTAAAGTGTGATGATGAGAATGATGAGCATTTTTTGGAATTGAAGAAAATGAAAAAGGAACTTCGTCAGTTCCGGACTTCTGATGGAAGATACTTCAGGCTAATTCCACTACCAATGGCAGATGAAGTGTACTTTGAAGGAGAACGGCTTCCAGCAACCTATGCTAACTTTTTAATTATAAATGGAGCGGTTTTAGTGCCAACTTATAATTCGCCAAAAGACGAAATCGCCAAACAACAATTACAGAAGGCGTTTCCTGATCGGGAAATTGTAGGGATCAATTGTATTGCACTTATCAAGCAACATGGCTCGCTACATTGTGTGACGATGCAATATCCAAGACCCCTAACCCCTAAAGGGGAATAAGAGTCCTATGAAAATAATATTTGAAATATAAAACAGAACTAATTTAGTTCCTCCCTGTCGGGGAGGTTGGGAGGGTCAAATGAAAATAGCATTAATCCAACAATCCAATACTGCCAATCGTGCTGAAAACGTGGCGAAACTGGAACAAAATATTCGCTCTTGTGCTTTGCAAGGTGCTCAACTTATCGTTTTGCAGGAATTGCACAATGGTTTGTATTTCTGCCAAACGGAAGACCCTTCGGTTTTTGAACAGGCAGAAACTATTCCAGGACCTTCAACCGAATCATTTGGAAAACTGGCTAAAGAATTGGGCGTGGTGCTTGTACTTTCGTTGTTCGAAAAGCGGGCGGCCGGATTGTATCACAATACGGCTGTGGTGATTGAAAAAGATGGAACTATTGCCGGAAAATATCGCAAAATGCATATTCCGGATGATCCTGCTTACTACGAAAAGTTCTATTTTACGCCGGGTGATTTGGGCTTCGAACCGATTCAAACTTCGGTTGGGAAACTGGGTGTGTTGGTTTGTTGGGATCAATGGTATCCGGAAGCAGCCAGACTCATGGCTATGGCAGGAGCTGAATTGCTCATTTACCCAACAGCAATTGGTTGGGAAAGTACTGATGCTGATGAAGAGAAACAACGCCAGGCTAATGCGTGGATTACCGTTCAGCGTGGACATGCGGTGGCAAACGGACTTCATGTACTGGCATGTAATCGTACAGGTTACGAAGCCGATCCTTCGGGCGTAACCAACGGTATTCAGTTTTGGGGAAATAGCTTTGTGGCCGGACCACAAGGCGAAATTATTACACAGGCTTCGAATGACAAAGAAGAAAATATCATTCTGGATATTGACCTTGCCCGTTCTGAAACAGTTCGCCGTATGTGGCCGTTTTTCCGCGACAGACGAATTGACTCGTTTGGCGATTTGACCAAAAGGTGGAGAGATTAATGTGATAATGAGATAATGAGATAATATGCTAATGAAATAAAATACCGCTTTCTGATTCATGCAGTTGGCGGTTTTTTATTGTGTTCTTTTAAAATTCAGTATATTTGTAACTTAAAATAAAAATAAGATTATGGCTTTAATAAAATCGGTGCGGGGCTTTACACCGCAAATGGGAGAAAACTGTTATCTGGCTGAAAATGCTACAGTTGTGGGTGATGTGATAATGGGTGATGGATGCAGTATTTGGTTTAATGCAGTGTTGCGTGGTGATGTAAATTCAATTCGAATTGGTAATCATGTGAATATTCAGGATGGTTCCGTGTTGCATACTTTGTACCAGAAATCAACTGTAGAAATAGGCGATTATGTTTCTATCGGGCATAACGTAACGGTTCATGGTGCTAAAATAGATAACTATGCGTTGATAGGCATGGGAGCAACCTTGCTGGACTTTGCCGAAGTGGGAGAGGGGGCAATAGTGGCAGCCGGAGCATTGGTGTTGAGTAACACAAAAATTCCTCCATTTACACTTTGGGCGGGCGTTCCTGCTAAAATGGTGAAAGCAGTTGAGCCTGAGCAATCCAACGAAATGAACCGGAAAATTGCTCATCAATATGCTATGTATGCCGGTTGGTTTATGGAAGAAGAGGGTAAATAGTTACAGCTTTTACAAGTGTTTGTTTGGCTGCAAAGCAATAATAACCCGGCAAAATTAATGTCGGGGAAAGAAATAATGTATGCTTGTTTATTGAATTTCGATAAAATATAGTTGTTGTGCAATAATTATTTATATCTTTGTGTTTTTAAATTCCTAAAAGAAAAAGTATGCTGTTTCTGAATCTGATTAAACACGAGTGGCGGAAAAGTGTCAGGGCCCAGGGCTTTTACAAGAATCTGGCCGTAAGCTTAATGTTGGGCTTTTTCGGCCTGTACATGGCTTCTGTACTTTTGCTTCTAGGTTTTTCGCTCGATGAAATACTTGAAAAAGTGCACAATACCTTGAATCCATTGGAGCTGGTTAATGGTGGCATGTTGTATATTGTGTTGCTGGGCTTGTCGTTTCGTTTTTTTATGCAACAGTTGAATACTTTCAACTTACCACCCTATCAGGTTTTGCCGGTAAAACGCTCATCATTGATTAACTTTTTGCTGTTGAAGTCATTATTAAGTCCGATTAATTATTTCTTTTTGTTGGTTATCATTCCTTTCACAGTACAATCTGTTGTGAAGTATTACGATGCAACGGTAGGTATTCGGTTTGTGTTGAGTTTTGTTTTTATTGTGTGGTTTAATTCGTTGATGGCTGCATTTCTGAAACGTAAATTTGGACCAGGATTTCTGTCATTTATCATTGTTGTTTTGATTTTAGTAGGAATTGCTGCCTTGGAGTATTTCAGGATATTTTCAATTTTCGATATTTCCAAATCATTCTTCAATTTTATAATCTTTAGGCCTTTTGGGTTGATAATTCCGTTATTAATGGCTTTTACGGCCTTAATGCTCAACAAATGGTTTTTCAGCCAGAATTATTATCCTGAGAATTTTAATCGTAAAATGAAAAGTGATGATAAAACGGTTGCAACCGACTTGTCATTTCTGAATCGGTTTGGGGTTATCGGCGAGCTGATTTCGCTCGAACTAAAGTTGATTTTACGCCATAAACGCACAAAAAGCATTTTGTATATGTCGGGATTTTTCTTGTTTTATGGTTTGATTTTTTATACAAAAGATATATATGCGAACAATAACGGATTGTTATTTTTTGTGGCCATGTTTATGACCGGTTTGTTAATGTTGATGTATGGGCAATGGTCAATTAGTTGGGATAGTGGTCATTTTGATAGTTTGATGACTCGGAATATTCCGGTCAGGACTTATCTTAATGCCAATTATTATTTGATGATTGCCTTCAATGTGATTTGTTTTGTGCTAACCACTCCCTACTTCCTTTTTGGGGAGAAAATAATGTTTATGCACATTGCGGCTTTTATTTTTAACGTGGGTGTAAACGTATATTTGTTGTTGTTTCTGGCAACATTCAATACCAAACGGGTTGATTTGTCAAAATCATCAGCCATGAATTACCAGGGCACAACCTACAAAAGTTTTTTGATTGTATTGCCCATCATGTTTGTGCCGATGATTCTTGTTTGGGTTTTATCTTCGCTGACTTCAATTTCAGTTGCGTTGTGGACTTTAACTGCACTTGGGTTGGCGGGTATTTTATTTCGAAATCAGATGATAACATTATGTGTCAGTCAGTTTAATCGCCGAAAATACAAGTTAGCCGAAGGATTCAGGGAGGGTGAATAATGAGACAATGGAACAATGTGCTATTAGGAAAAAAAAGAACGAATTAATTAACGACTTTGCAATGATACAAGTAACCGATTTACAAAAAGCTTACAACGGCGTAACCGTATTAAATATCCCGTCTTTGACTATTCCGCAAGGCGAAAGTTTTGGGTTGGTAGGAAATAATGGGGCAGGAAAAACAACTTTTTTTCGTTTGATCCTTGATTTGATTGAGCCTACTGCCGGAGAAGTGAAGATTGATGACCTGAAAGTGATGCGTAATGATGCATGGAAGTCTTCGACCGGTTCGTTTCTGGACGAAGGCTTTCTGATTGATTTTCTTACTCCGGAGGAATATTTCAGTTTTGTCGGAAAATTGCATCACAAATCGGAAGGTGACATCGCTGTGTTTCTTGAATCAATCAAAGACTTTTTTAATGACGAAGTGCTTGGATCAAAGAAACTTATCCGTGATTTTTCGAAAGGGAATCAAAAGAAAATCGGTATTGCAGCAGCGCTGATTGGCGATCCAAGCATTTTGATTCTGGATGAACCTTTCACGGCACTTGATCCATCGTCGCAAATTCGGTTGAAGCGTTTTCTGACTGATTTGCAGACACGTTTTAATATGACTATGCTCATTTCCAGCCACGATCTGAATCATATAACAGATGTTTGCAAGCGCACAGTAGTGCTCGAAAAGGGTAATATTGTAAAAGACCTTCAAACTGACGAAGATACGTTGAAAGAACTGGAAGCGTACTTTGCAGTGTAATGATTTGATATAAACTAAAATGGCAGAGGCAATAAGAATCACTTATTGCCTCTGCTTTTATTTATTTGATTACATCTTCAAATTTCAACTTTTTCTCCACTTTATGTTTGTTGTATTGAGCTACCACCGTGCAACATTCTGTATAGGCATCGTGCTCAAAATACAAAATCTGATTTTTTTCAGCAGCTTCGTCAAGCAGGATTTTCTTTTCTGCCATTGCTGAAATCGGGAAAATATCGTAAGACGAAATCCATGCCAGCGGCACATTGGCAGCTAATGGAATGACATCGCCTACATAAACAATCGTTTTTTGCCTGTACCTGATATAACTTACCAGTTGTCCGACCGTGTGTCCATTGAAAATCCGGACTTCCACTTCGGGACAAATAAACTGATTTCCAGAAACCAATTTCAATTTTCCAGCTTCCAAAACCGGCATCATGTTTTCTGGAAAATACGAATCGCCTTCGCGCACATTCGGGTTTAGGAAATTATTCCATTGTGTTTCGCCCACCCAATGCGTTGCGTTCGGAAAAACAAGTTCCACTTTCGATTTGTCCGAATTGTATTTTGTTGAACCACCGCAATGATCGAAGTGTAAGTGCGTGAAAATAACATCGGTTATATCATTACAGGTATAATCTAGTTTGCGAAGTTCCTTTTCAAAATTTATAACTCCTTTGAAACCATAATATTTCAGGTATTCCAGTTGCTTGTCTCCGGTTCCTGTATCAATCAGAATTCGTTTTTCACCAGTATCTATCAGCAAGCAACGCATGGTCAGGTGGCAGTAGTTGTCTTCGTCGCAAGGATATCGTTTTTGCCATACTTTTTTTGGAACAACTCCAAATGCAGCTCCACCATCCACGTGGAAAGTTCCTGCTTCAATTTTATATAGTTTCATCTTGTTTTAGTTTTAAAATAATCGAAATATTGACTAACTGTATTGCAACATGAACGTTATTAAGTCCATATGGTTAATTAAGGAGTATTAAAATTTCATGAATTTGACGAACTTTTTAGTACATTTGCGTTTTAAATCAATTTCCGACAAAAATAAGTAAAAACATTCATCTGCCAATCGTATGCAACGAGTTCATTTTATTGCCATAGGCGGAACTGCCATGCTCAATTTAGCTATTGCAATCAGCAAAAAGAATAATTTTGAAGTAACAGGTTCTGATGTTGAATTTACTGAGCCCACACGCAGCAGACTGAAGGAATATGGCCTGTTGCCTGACAAAACGGGCTGGTTTCCGGATAAAATTCAGAAAGGCCTGAGTGCAGTTGTTCTGGGTATTGATACGGCAGAAGATAACCCGGAGCTGATTCGGGCAAAGGAACTGGGGTTGAAAATCTACTCTGTTCCCGAATATCTTTTTCAGCAAACACGAAGTAAAACTCGTATTGTGGTGAGTGGAAGCTATGGAAAAACTACAACAACGGCCATGATTCTCTTTGTATTGAAACAAACGAAAATTGATACAGATTACATGATCAGTACCGAAGTGGAGGGTTTTGATAATATGGTGAAAATTTCCTACGAATCGCGCATTGCTGTTTTTGAAGGAGATGAATCCCTGACTTCTCCGATTGACTGCCGACCCAAATTTCATTTATACAAGCCTCATATTGCAGTGCTTACAGGTATTGCGTGGGATCATATCAATGTTTTTCCTACCATTGAGAATTATGTGGAACAGTTCCGGATGTTTACTGAGTTGATGGAAGTTCAGGGCCGGTTGATTTATTTTGATGGTGATGAACACCTGAAAAAAATGACTGAAACCATACGCCGGGATATTGTTTCGTTCGCATACAATACACCTGACCACGAAGTTCGAGATGGAGTGACATATTTAAAAACCAGATATGGCGAAATTCCATTGAAGGTATTCGGACAGCACAATCTCCAAAATATAGATGCAGCCCGTTTAGCTTGTCGGCAGATTGGTGTTACGGATGAGCAGTTTTATTCTGTTATATCGGAATTCCCGGGGGTATCAAACCGCTTGCAAAAGATAGGTGAAACTATTACAACTGTAGCTTTTAGTGATTTTGCACATTCTCCATCCCAACTGAAAGTAACTGTAAAAGCAGTAAAAAATCAATATTTTGAGCGCAAGTTGGTAGCTTGTTTTGAATTGCATACAATCACCAGTCTGACCGAAGATTTTTTGCCACAATATGCTAACAGTATGGCTGAAGCTGATCTTGCTTTTGTGTATTATAATCCCAAAGTAATTCAACAAAAACAGTTGAACCCAATTAATCCCGAGCAGGTGAAAGCAGCATTTGGTGGTGAGAACCTGACTGTGTTTACAGATTCACAAGCTTTGCAGCAAAAAATCAGGGAATTGAATTGTGAGAATTCTGCCTTGCTTTTTATGACTTCAGGTAATTTTGATGGATTAAATCTGATTGAATTTGCAAGTGAACTATTGAATAAGAAATAAAAGAAACCAATTAACGAACCAACCGATCAACCGGTTTTAAGGAATATAAATGACAGAAAAACAAATACTATTAGATAGCCGGTACATGCGCATGGCTCGTATCTGGGCCGAAAATTCCTACTGCGAACGTCGTAAAGTGGGAGCATTGCTGGTTAAAAACCAGATGATTATTTCAGATGGATATAACGGAACACCTTCAGGGTTTGAAAATAAATGCGAAGATGAAAACAATGTATCCAAACCATACGTTTTACATGCCGAAGCAAATGCAATAAGTAAAGTGGCACGATCGCACAACAGCAGCGATAATGCTACTTTGTATGTAACAGCTTCACCTTGCATTGAATGTGCCAAACTTATCATCCAGGCTGGAATTAAACGTGTGATTTATGGAGAAAAATACCGCATTATGGATGGCGTTGAATTATTAGAGCGTGCAGGTATAGAAATAATTTATTTAGAAGATTAATTGTCTGGAAATAATTAGTTTGTATTTATAAATAAAACAAAAGGTTTTTTATGAATAAAAGGAATTTATTACTGGTGGTAATTGTGCTATTCTCGATTATTATCGGTATTCTGTTGGGTAATTTATTGTCGCGTCGGGCAATGGGTGCAAGCATTTTTTCACAAACAAGTCGTAGTAAAGTGACAGATCTGTTGTCGCTGATTGATGCACAGTATGTTGACTCGATAAATGTGACTGAAATGACTGAAGAAATGATGACCGATCTGGTGGCAAAACTTGATCCACACTCTGTTTATATTCCCGCTTCCGATTTAGCAGATGTAAACAGCGAATTGGAAGGTAGCTTTAGCGGAATTGGAGTTCAGTTTAATATACAGAATGATACAGTGATGATAGTGGCGGTTGTAAGTGGTGGCCCTTCTGAAAAAGTTGGGTTGTTGGCTGGTGACCGTATTGTGCGGGTGAACGATTCAGTTTTCGTGGGTAAGAAAATTTCCAACGAAAAAGTAATGAAAAAACTTCGTGGGAAAGAAGGCACAAAGGTGAAATTAGGAATTCACCGTCATGGAACAAAAGAGATATTGCATTATACAATAACTCGCGGCGAAATTCCTGTGAATTCTGTAGATATTGCTTATATGATTGAGCCCGGAGTTGGATTCATTAAGGTAAACAAATTTGCGGCTACCACTTATTCAGAGTTTCTGGATGCTATTGCCACGCTGCGAAACCAGGGAGCCAAAAAATATATCATTGATTTGCGTGAGAATAGTGGCGGATTTTTGGAGCAAGCAGTCAATATGGTGAATGAATTCCTTCCTGGAGGACGTATGATTGTATATTCACAAGGAAAGGCATATCCGCGTTCTGATGCCAAATCGGATGGGAAAGGCAGCTGTATTAATCAGCCGATAGTGGTATTAGTGGATGAGTTTTCGGCTTCAGCAAGCGAAATTTTCGCGGGAGCTATTCAGGATAATGACCGGGGTTTGATTATTGGAAGGCGTACGTTTGGAAAAGGGTTGGTTCAACAGCAACTAAAACTGAAAGATGGTTCAGCTATTCGTTTGACTGTTGCCCGATATTATACTCCTTCAGGTCGTAGTATTCAAAAACCGTATGTACGTGGTAAGGCTGAAGATTATGAAATGGATATTCTGAATCGGTACAAACGTGGTGAATTTGATAGTAAAGACAGTATTCATGTGGCCGATTCGCTGAAATTCAAGACCCTTGGCGGTCGCACAGTCTATGGTGGCGGTGGTATTATGCCAGATCTTTTTGTGGCTCGTGATACGTCGGAATATACGCCATATCTCAGTAAAGTAATTAATTACGGTTATTTGTACCAATACGCATTTCAATACACGGACCGTAACCGCGACAAGCTTAAAGCAATAAAAACATGGCAGCAAATGGAAAAATATCTGGCTGGCCAGAATCTTTTGTCGGATTTCGTTCAGTTTGCGGCTAATAAAGGCGTTGCCGCAAATCCGAAACAAATCAATATATCGAAAAGATACTTATTGAATCAACTGGAAGCTTATATTTCACGTAACACTTTGGGAGATTCAGGATTTTATCCTTTATTGTATAAAGATGATATTACTGTAAAACGCGCACTGGAACAATTAAAAAAGAAATAGTTACTGTGCTGAGTTTTGCTCAAATAAAAAGGGTTTCACGATAAAGTGAAACACTTTTTTTAGATGTTTTTTTATTCCTTGATTATTTTGTGAGTGCTTTTTCCATTCATTGTGCTTACTTCAATCAGATAAAGTCCTCTTGGCAGATTGGTGACATCCATTTCGTTGTCGTTTGAAACTGATCTCAATAAAGCTCCTTGTAGGTTATAAACATTGACGTTTTTTACGGCTGTTGAAGTTGATATAAATACTCTACCATCTGTTATTGAAGGATAAACCAGGCAGTCAGGATCGGTAAGAGGATTGGCAAGTGCATTTGTAAAATTGATTTGCCTGTCGGTAAAGATTAATAGTTCGCCGGCTTGCATAGTTACGGTCATGGATGTGCTGGGTACATAAAAAGCTTCACCTGTAAGTAAATTATACCATGTTCCGGTTTTTGAAAAGCCCGGATTCCCAACAGTTGATGTGTTTTGGAAATTTCCCAATACAACCATATTCAGATCGTTGTGTGTCAATGAAATCCTGCGTCCTTGCGACCAATCGCCAGTTCCAGTTTGCAACGAAAAGGTTCCCTGTGTAAATGCAGTAGGATATAACCTGCGAAGCGAAATAATTTTAGCTGCTGCATCGGCTGCTGCTTTCCGGTGGGCTAAATCTAACAGACCCCAGGCTGATGGTTTTTCATTAGTACGGCCACCATTTGAGTTTATGGAATAATCATATCCCATTTCACCAAACTGCCAAATCATTTTCGGACCCGGAGCCAATGTATTAAAAGCAATGTTCAACGGAACTCTTTTGATACGAACAATTGAATCTGTAGCAATTGTGCCATTTCCATACAATTTTGCTTTGTAGAAATTACGTTCTTCATCATGGCTTTCGGCATATCCAACCCAATTTCTTGGCGTTGTAACCAGTCCACTGAAATCACTGCTTGATTGGAATCCCATGGCTGCTTGTGAAAATGAGTTATTTACATTGCGCCATAGGTACATGCCTTTATTGGCTAATGTTGTTTCTTCGTCATTGCTGCAGAAATGTTCCAGAATAAACATGACATCGCTTTTTACTGCTTTTGCAGCATTGTAATAAGTGCTAAGGTTGTCGATCCGTGACTGGTCATAATTACTTGCAGTTGATTCGGTACTAACCGTCTGAGTAAAACCTTTAGTCAGGTCCATTCGGTAACCATCCACTTTGTATTCAGTAATCCAGTATTGCAATACACGTTTAAAATATTCTTTGGTACCGCTAAAGCTATGATTGAAATCATTAAAAACGCTGTAAGGGTGGGGAGCAACCGGATTCATCCATGGGTTGGTCGGAGCCGGGCGGTTATTTACACCATCCCAATAAAGCAAGGCGAATGGACAAGTCCCCGAAGCCTGATTGAAAACCATGTCCAGTATTACGGCTATGCCTCGTTTGTGGCATTCGTCAATAAATTTTTTGTACATATCGGGATTTCCGTAAGCTTTGTCGGGCGCAAAATAATGGCTCGGATTATACCCCCAGCTGTTGTTCCCATCAAATTCCTGGATGGGCATTAATTCAATGGCCGTTACTCCCAGGTTTTTCAGATAATCAAGTTTAGCCATGGCTGCTTCCAACGATTTTTCTCTGGTAAAATCACGCAATAACAATTCGTAAATTACCATGTTTTCTTTTGACGGCATCGTGAAATTGGGTATTTCCCAGTTGTAAGCAGTCTTTGTTGTTTGCAATGTTGCTACCAATCCGTCGGTTTTTCCTTCCGGATAAGCTTTCATATTTGGAAAGATAGAATAATACTGATTAATCCATTTGTCATTCCAGGGGTCTAAAACCAATTCAGTGTACGGATCACTGCTTTTAATCGTTCCGTCAACCAAATATTGAAATGCGTAAAGCTTCCCCGGGGTTAGTCCGGTAAGGGTGTACCACCAGTAATCGCCGTCTTTTTTCATTTGGTAAGCATTTAATTGCGTCCAGTCATTAAATTCACCAATTAGAAATACGTTCGTTTTATTTGGAGCGTACAATACCAAAGTAGCTGTAGTGTTATCAATATAATTAATTCCATCTTTTACTCCGGCTGGCCTGACCTGGTTTGTAACGGGAGTAGGAACACAGATACGCACGGTATCGTACACGGTAGTTCCACTTGCGGTTGCGGAAGCTATCAATGTATAATCATTTGCCGAAGCAAATGTATAAGAATAGGTTAAATTTGTAGCTGTAGATGCTGTTTGCACACTTGTGCCATTAATAAGTAAATTCAAATTAGCTGCAATTGATGAGTTAAACTGTATATTCATAACTGTTCCTGCTGTAACGCTTTGGTTAGTTGAAGGAACACTGAATGCAGCGTTAAGCCCTGATTGGTAAACGTCGATGAAAATGTCTTTGCCACCTGTGTCTTTTCCTTCTTTCGTTTTCAGCCCATTTCTGAAAACAAAGGCCATTTTGGATACTTTTTCACCTGCTAACAAACCATAATAAGCCGCCATGTCAGGGGTAATGGTCAATTTGTATTTATTATTTCCAAGTGCAGTCAATTTATATTTGTCGGAGTTGTCTCCCCATGTTGGTGCATGTTTCCAGTCCGAAGTTGAAGAACTGGCATTTGTAATTACTCCTGTGTGGGCATAAATTCCATCTGTCCCCGTGTAGTCTTTTAATCCGGCGGTTCCAAGCGATGCGTCATAAATAATGTCGATTGCTCCGCCATCCTGGGTTACGAATGTGGGGATGGTTGTGATAATTTGTGCCCAACTCCATGTAGATACAAATAGCACGAGGAAGGAGATAATGAGTTTTTTCATGTTTGTCTTTATTTGATTTGTATAAGGTTCTGATTTTTAAATCAGGACAAATGTAATGGATTATTTTTTAATCAAAATCCAAAAGTCACTTTGAAAATCAGAATTTAAGTGCAAACGTTTGCAGTTGATATTCCAATGGCAAGAAGCTATATATGGAAAATACAATTTGAATAGTGCTTAGGGGGACGTGAAATTATTTCAATAAAAATTCCAATGGAATATTGAGTCTTCGGTTCCAGGCTTTTTCACTATGATCTTCGCCCGGAAAGAATTTAGTCAGCCAGTTTTTGTCTGTAAAACCGTTCATTTTCATTATCTCATCTGCTTTTTTCTGTAGTGGAGGATAAAGTGCATCAAGCGTCTGATCGCCATAATCGAAATAGATTTTATGGTTTTTCGGATTTGGCAAATTAGTTTTCAGGTAACTGAAAAACGCTTCCGGGACAGGGTTATTCTCTACGGAAGAAATTCCCGGCCAATGAGTTGATAAACAGGCGGCGCCACCAAAAATAGTTGGATATTCGCAGATAGCGTACATAGAAATCAGTCCGCCCATGCTGCTGCCGGCAACAAACGTGTGCTCTTTGTCTTTGTATACCGAATACTTTTTATCAATAAATGGTTTAAGCTCTTTGACCAGGAATTTCAGGTAATTGTCTGAATTGGGCTGAAAACCAACAGTTGTTGTTCTGTTTGTTTGCAGTTGCCTGTTTACAATATCCTTTTGCTCCTGATTCATAGCTTCGAAAGGCTTTTGGGGAAAATAATCGGCATGCCGGTTTTTAGCGGAGTTCCAAATACCAACCACTATGAAATCCTGAACTTTGCCAGCCCGCATGAGTTTTGCAGCAACATCGTCCACATCCCAACTTTGATGATTCCAGGTTGTACTGGCATCAAAAAGCATTTGCCCGTCGTGCATGTATAGCACAGCGTATTTCTTTTTCGGACTGTAGTTTTCAGGCAACCATACTTCTACATTTCGTTCCGAAATAAACTTTGAAGGAAAATTCTCAATCTGGTCAATTTTACCGCTAATAGGTTTCTGGGGCTGAATCTTTGGCAATAAAAATTCAAGCGGGACATTCAGCCGTTGGCTCCACGCTATTTCGTTATGTTCAGCTTTATCAAATACTTTCGACCTATAATTGCTGCCTCCGTATCCTTTTCCTTTGGCTATCAAGTCCACAAACGATTGTGTAAGTTCATAAGCTTTATCACTTTCGCCGGTGCCATAATCCATATAGATTTTGTGTCCCCACGGAGTTGCCATGTTGGTCTTCAGATATTGGAAAACAACTGAAGGAATTTCATAATTGGGATCAATGAAGCTAAACCACGCTGTTGATAAACAAGCAACACCGCCAAAAACTTCAGGATATTCCGAAACTGCATAAACCGAAATCAATCCACCCATACTCGAACCCATCACGAAAGTATGTTCTTTGTCGGGATAGGTTGAGTAGGTGTTGTCAATAAATGGTTTGATCTCGCTGACTAAATACTTCAAATAGTTATCGCCATTGGCGGTTTTGCCATTGCAGTATTTTTCCGAAAGATGTTTTTGTGTTTTTTCGTCCAGCAAATTAAAAATTTTATTTGGAAAGTATTCAGAAATCCGTTCCTGCCCTTTATTCCAAATGCCAACCACGATACACGATTCAATCTTTTTTGCAGCAATAAGTTGCGAAATGACTTCATCGGCTTTCCATTCTTTCTTATTCCAGGTTTGTGTGCTGTCGAAAAGCATTTGCCCGTCGTGCATGTAAACTACATTGTATTTTTTTGACGGATTATAACTGTCAGGCAACCAAACGTCTATATTCCGGGGAGCTATGTTTGCCGACTGAAAATTTGCATGCCGGACAATGGTGCCAGCAGAAACTTTTGGCAGATCTTGTCCGGCGCAAAAAGCGGCAAGCAATAGAAATAAAATAGTCAATGAATTTGTTCTCATGCTTTTTTCTGTTTTTAATCCCTAGCAACCTGTACCGAATAACCCCATGGTTTTAATTTGATGTTTTCATTCATTTTTACCGGGATATTTTCACCGATATAAACGGTGAATTCGCCTTTTAGCATATCCGGTATTTTGAATGCCTGTTCTTTTTCCGAGAAATTGAACGCACAAAACACTTGAGTTTTCTTATAAAAACGCACAAAAGTAAGAACTGAACCGGGGCAAGTATTCTTCAATCCCATAAAGCTGTTTCTGTATGTGTACGACCAAAGGGCTTTGTTGCCTGATTTTAATTGGTTTAATTTGGATATCAGATCTTTGCGTTCGTAGTTTTTAAAGCCCACAGTATCTTTATCGAAGAAGCGGAGGCGTTTTTTGAGCGGCTCTTCCTGGCCTGTGTAAGTCAACGGCATTCCCGGTAGCGTGTATGTAAGCACAGTGAATGCATCTACCGGGGCATCTCCAAATCGTTCGTATTCGCTGCCACTCCAGGCGTTTTCATCGTGGTTAGTTGTAAACTGCATTCTGATGTCTTCAGGTTGGAATCGTTTGGCTTCCGTTTCAAAATACGTAATCAGATGGGTTACGTTTTTCTTTCCTTTGGCCATATCGTTCATCATATCTTTAAGCGGCCAACCGTAAGTCATGTCAAAAGCTTTATGAATTTGCGGTTCCCCATCTTCGGCCAAAAAGAAGCAATCCGGCTTAATTTCATCTATTGCTTTGCGGGCGTGCATCCAGAAAGTGAGCGGAACCATTCCGGCTACATCACATCGAAAACCGTCAATGTCAGCATTTTTCACCCAATATGCCATGGCATCAATCATTGCGCGACGCAATTCCGGATTATCGTAGTTCAAATCGGCAGTGTCTTCCCAATCAGTTCCGCCCGGAACAGTCATATTGCCAAGGCTGTCTTTTGTGTACCAGTCGGAATGGTCTTTCATCCACACGTTATCCCACGAAGTATGATTTGCCACCCAGTCGATAATGACATGCATCCCCAGTTTATGCGCCTCACTAACCAGATTTTTAAAATCAGCTTCTGTTCCGAATTCAGGATTAATGGCGGTGTAATTCTTTATGGAGTAATAACTTCCCAGTTTTCCTTTGCGGTTTTTTTCGCCAATAGGATTGATTGGCATCAGCCAAAGAATGTCAATACCCATTTCTTTCAGGCGTGGCAGATGTTGCTGAAAAGCCTTGAATGTGCCTTCGGGTGTGTACTGGCGGGTATTTACTTCGTAAATGTTAGAGTTTTTTACCCATTCAGGAACCGTTTTCTTGTAATCTATGGAGTCCATTAGATTCTCTGTTGTTTCCGACCGGGTTTTACACGAACTAAAAGTTGTGACTAATGCGAAAGAAAGAATAAGTAACGAAATCAGAGGAAGGATCAGTTTTCTCATGTGTTTGATAATATTGGGTTTAAATTATTGTAATTCAAGTATTAGTGTCGTTTGCTTGGGAATAACAACAGGCGTTGTCAAATCATAAACTTCCCCTGTCATTACATCTCTGCCCGATGTTTTGTCTGTCAGGCTTTCGGCATAACGATTGGTTTTTAATGTTTGGCCTGTTTCATTGTTGTTTATTATCACCATTATCTTTTCTTTCTCATTATAACGGAAATAAACATAAATATCGTTTTCAGGAACATATTGCATTAGCAAACCCGTATGGATAACAGTTTTTGTTCTGCGCCAGTTCAATAACTTCGAAAGAAAATTAAATCTTTCATTTTGTGCTTGAGTACGTCCGCTGACTGTGAAAGCGTTGATTGAATCGCCCGGCCAACCTCCCGGAAAATCATGCCGGATATCGCCGTCTCCTTTGTCTTTGTTGCCGGTCATGCCAATTTCTGTCCCGTAATATATCTGGGGAATGCCACGGGTAGTCATCAAAAATGACATGGCCATTTTGAATTTAGCCAAATCACCGTTTAATAAATAATTATAACGTTGCGTGTCATGGTTTTCAGCAAAAATAAGCAAATTGTTTATGTCGGCATATAAATAATCATTTGCAATGGTGTTGTAAAGCCTGTTCATACCGAGATCTTCCCACGGTTTGCCATGTTCGTTGAAACAAGTTGCCAGTGCCTTTTGCAGAATGAAATCCATAACTGTTGGAAGATATGTGTTGTATTTCAATGAGTTGACAGTATTCTTTTGCCAAAAAGCAATTTCTTGCGAGTTGAAGAGCCATGTTTCGCCCACAATATTAAATTTAGGGTATTCAACCATGATGGCTTTTGCCCATTTAGCCATGGCGTCGCGGTCGTTGTAAGGGTAAGTGTCCATGCGGATTCCGTCCAGGTTGGCATATTCCACCCACCAAATGGAGTTCTGGATAAAGTAAGTCCAAAAGTACGGATTTTTTTGGTTCATATCGGGCATGGTTTTGTCGAACCAGCCGTCGGTATGTAGTTTTTTGTCGATGTTGGCCGCGTGTATGTCTTTCAGCGTATTGGCTTTGTGGTTTGTATAAGTCAGCTCCGGCCATTGATGAATCCAATCTTCGAATGGCAAATCGTTCATCCACCAGGCCCAGATTCCGCCATGATTCGAAACCATATCAATGATTACTTTCAACCCTTTCTGATGTGAGGCTTCCACCATATTTGCATATTCTTCGTTGGTGCCAAATCGTGGGTCTGTTTTGTATAAATCGCTTATGGCATAACCGTGGTAAGTCTGTTTCGTGTAGTTGTTTTCAAGCAATGGCGTGCTCCATATAGCAGTTGCACCCAGTTCTTTTATATAATCCAAATGATCCTGTATCCCTTTTATGTCGCCGCCATGTCTTCCGGAATCAAATGTACGGTTGGCTTTTTCCGGTTGGGAATCAATATTGTCGTTGTTCGGATTTCCATTTGCAAAACGGTCGGGCATGAGCAGGTAAATGACATCGGCACTTGAAAAGCCCTGTCGTTGAGCCGAACCTTGCCGGCGTTTTTTAAGTTCATACTGAAATGAAAGGTTTGGTTTGTCGGATTGTTTCAACAGAATTTCAAATTTCCCGGCTTTGGCAACTTTAGGGTCAATTTCTAAACTTACAAAAAGGTAGTTTGGACTGGATGCCCTGTTCGTTTTTAGCAGTTTCACTCCGGGGTAAGAAAAGCTTACCTGACGGTTGCAAATTTCATTGCCGTGAATTAATAACTGCAATTGTGTGTTTTTCATGCCAACCCACCAAAAAGCAGGTTCTACACGATCAATCTGTGCAAAGATATTAAATGAGCTGAAAATGAGTGAAATAAGAACTAGCTTCTTCATGATTTGGTTAGCTAAGATGTGTATTGTAATCATTGGATGTTTCGGAGTTTGAAAATAGAAAAGTCTGAACCGGTTATAGCTCAGACTTTTCTGATTATTTTTTGAATACGAAAGTACAGAATTAATAACCCGGATTTTGATCCAGATTTGGATTTGCATTCAGATCACCTGCCGGAATAGGGAATAAGTTGTATTTTTTATCAATTTTTTTACCGGCAGCTTCACCGCCTTTCCAGTCCCACTGATAAGTAACGTTGTCGCCGGCATATTGTCCGAATCTGATTAAGTCGGAACGTCTTCGTCCTTCAAAGAAAAATTCACGAGCCCATTCATCAATTATATTATCCAGGGTCAATGTTGTGAATACCCTTGCACTTGCTCTTGTTCTCAAGGTATTTACAGCCGCTAACGCTTCAAGACCTCCAACTATTTGCCCCCCTCTGAGTAATGCTTCTGCATAAGTCAAATAAGCTTCAGCTGCACGCATAAATGGAATATCCATGTCTGAAAATTCAATGTCTTGTGCCAATTTTCCATCGGCTCTTATATTACTAAATTTAATTACTGCATATCCTTCTTTAAATTTACTGATATTTTCAATTGTTTGCGGAGCTAGTGTGGTAGCACTGGGGGCAAGTGATTTTCTATCAAACATAGCCCGGTTGTCTTTCCTGTTAACCAGCGTCGCTGTCCATGTAGTTAGATTCGAATCATTGGCAAAAAAAGCACTTCCATAATTTGTCGGGAAGAATTTTTTTACCAATGTAGATCGTGATCTGTTTCCTCCCCAACCTTGCTTAGAACAACCCCATTCTTTCATTCCTGCGGTATGAGTTGATCCAATTAAGAATAAAGACGATCCATAGCTTTTTGTTTTAAGTCCATCGGCAGCAATTGGAAAAATAATTTCTACAGGAGCTTTGTTTACGGTAGATCCATCAATTATTCCGGCATTATCAGCCATAAAAAGCTGTTCGTATGAATTGCAAAGCGTATAATCAGAATCAATCACTTTTTTTGCATAAATGGCAGCATCTGTCCAACGTGGGGTACCTGCGGCAGCAGCAGTTGCAGGGAAATTAACCGTAGCTTTTGTTTCCGGAACAGTAGTATAAACTTCTGCATTTAAATATAATCTGGAAAGTAAAAGCCAGTCTGCTACTTTATCTACTCTATAGTAAGGAGCCGCTTTAGGTTCATACATATCCGGTTCAATAGCCAATAGCTCGGCTTCAACCCATTTAAATAAATCTATCCTTTTGATCTGTTTCGGAGGATCAAGCGATATCTTTTCAGTAAATGGAACATTACCGAATAAATCCATTAAATGAAAATAGGATAGCGCACGTAGAAATCTGATTTCAGCACGTTGCTTTTTAGTTGCTTCATCCGTTTTTCCTTCAGTTTGTTCCAGAAAATGATTGGCAATTGATATTACAAAGTAGAAACGGTCGTATATACTTCCCGAGGTTGGATTGCTCGATGACCACGAATTTGTGTTCAATTCAATTACTTCAACGTCTCCCCAGGCGCAAATGGCCTCGTCGGTGGTAAGCTCATTACAATTCCATAAACACCGGTACAAAGCAGATTTTCCTTCGTCAGTAATTTCAGTATCAATATCTATATTTCCTGCAGGACCTTTTTGACCGGTTAATGAAAATGCCGCATAAGCTTTGGCAAAAACACCATTCTGGTCAAAAGCTTGGGTTACTTGCGGGTTTATTGGAGTTACATTTAAATCATCTAAACACGACGTTGCAAAAATGACTATGAATGTAATTACAAAGATATGCGATATATTTTTTATCATATTTTTCATATTCTATAGTTTTATGTGTTAATAACTAGAAATTAAGGGAAACTCCCACAACAGTAATCATTGCCCTGGGGTAAATACTGCTGTCAATTCCTCCATAAATTTCAGGATCTAATCCTTTGTAACCTGTTATTACAAACGGATTTTGAACAGTGGCATACACGCGTCCACTTGATATGGCATTGAATAAATTTTTAAAGCTATACCCCATTGTTATATTATCGCAACGAACGAATGAAGCATTCTGTACAAAATAGTCCGACAGGAATGTCAATGTAGATGTGCCCTGGAAATTTGCATCAAATGAATTTACCGGTTTATTCTGGAAAAATAAAAGTGAATTCCAAATTCCGGTTTCTCCTACATTCAGATTACTGGCTGCAACCGCATTATAAACATAATTTCCAATACTGGCACGTAATGTAAAGCCTAAGTCAAAATTCTTGTAAAGAATTTTTGATGCCAATCCCATGGTTACATCAGCGTTCTGATTGTGGTAGAAGTATTTGTCTTTTACATTGATTATGCTGTCTTGATTTGCATCCACAAATGCATCTACTTCCTTGTATTTACCAAGCGAAGGATTGGTTGGATCTATAAATGCACCAACTTCAATTGGTTTACCGTTGGCATCATATTTTTGCTTATAAACGTAGAAAGAGTTTGCCGGATGTCCTACTGCGTGAGCTTGCGCTGAACCCTGGAACATACCTCCGGTTTCTACAATATAGCCCTCAACACTCCCGGTAGTTAATTTTGTGATTAGATTTTTGTTGTATGTCACATTATAACTAACATCCCAGGTAAAATCTTTAGTAGAAATTGGTTTGGCATTTATTGTAAACTCAACTCCCCGATTTGTAAGTGAACCCACGTTACTTATAACCTTGCTTCTGAAATTGGTACCTGATGGAACCGACACTACATTGATCAGATCATTTGTAATACGATAATAATAATCAAGTGAAGCGGTAATTCTGTTATTTGAAATACCCATATCAATTCCTGCATTCCAAGTGGTTGTTTCCTCCCATTTTAAATTTGAGTTGTAAGCATTAGGTCTTGATGTGTCGTAATATGTATCTCCAAAAGGGTAAAGAGCTCCTTCTTCATTCGCAGCATATACTGGAATATAGGCATAGTCAGGATCAGGAATTAAAGCCCCTCCAAGATTTTGTTGTCCGGTTATTCCGTATCCCAATCTGAGTTTTAAGTCCGAAAAATTACTGTTCTCTTTCATGAATCCTTCTTCACTGATTTTCCAGGCAAAAGCTGCTGCCGGAAATAACCCCCAGCGATATTTTTCTGAAAAACGAGAAGTTCCATCGTTACGTAATGTAAATGTTGCAAGGTATTTGCCATCATAAGAGTAGTTTAAACGTCCAAAAAATGACACCAAAAAACTTTCTGTTTTTAGGATTTTTCTTTCGTAGCTGTGTCCAACAGAATCCTTTACTGTTTTATTATAAACCTCTTTTTTCAAACCCTGGTATGTGCTGCCGCCTTTGCGGTAAAAATGTTGCCATTCATAACCGCCCATAGCATCGAATTTGTGTTTATCAATCTCTTTGGCATATTGCATGTAGAAGTTTAGCGATTTGTTGCTTTTGCTGATTGTATCCGACCCCATTCGTCCCCAGGGGCTATTCCCGGCAGCTTCCAGCGGAATATATAAATCCTGTATTCCGTGTGCTGCATCAATCCCTAAGTTTAAATGTGCTCTCAGTTCCGGCAGAAAATGGAATTTATAGTCGAATTCGGCACTTCCGATAAAATCATTTGAGTTAGCAACATCATATTTTTGATTTAAGGTCGCAACAGGGTTTCTGGTGGCTAAATTGTTAGCAGTCCCCGTGCTGTTTAACCATTCCCAATATCCTCCAAAAGGTTTAAAAGCAGCTGAGTCAGATCGTACAGGTTGTGTTGGGTCCATTGATGCTGCTGCACCAACTACACCGCCGTCGGCATAACTATTCTCAGCCCACATTGCTTTACCATTAAAATTCATTTTTAAATGGTCGTTAAATAAAGACGGGCTTAAATTAAATGCTCCTGTAAAGCGTTCAAAAGATGATGTTTTTATAATTCCATTCTGACTTGTATAGCCTAAAGAGAACCTGTAAGGTGTGTTTTTAAAACCTCCTGTAACGTTGACGTTATGATCATTACTTAAAGCTGTTCTGTAAATTTGGCTTTGCCAATCTGTGTTTGCATTACCAAGTTTAGAAAGTATGTCGTTTTGGCCTTTATACAAGGTGTCTACTAAAGCCCGAAAAGCATCGGCAGTTAATACTTCCAGCCTGTTTCTAACAGTACTGATTGACATGTTTCCATCATAAGAAACTCGTGGTGCTGATCCTTTTTCTCCTTTTTTTGTGGTGATAATAATTACCCCGTTCGAAGCCCTGGAACCATAAATGGCTGTTGCAGAGGCGTCTTTTAGTACTGTGAAACTTTCAATGTCGTTAGGATTAATGGTGGTAAGTGGATTTGCAACTCCTTTAATACCCTCGTTGTCCATGGCCAGTCCATCGATTACAATTAACGGGTCGTTACTTGCCGAAAGTGATGAACCTCCACGAATACGAATGGTTGCTCCACCGCCCGGAGTTCCACCTCCCGAAGTTACGACTACCCCTGCAATTTTGCCGGTAATCATATCTTGTGCATTGGTGGTGAGTCCACGATTCAGCTTATCGGGTTTAATGGCTGTAAGGGAGCCTGTTGCATCGTTTTTCCTAACGGTGCCGTAGCCAATTGCAACTACTTCGCCTAAAACAACTGAGTTTTCTTTTAATTGAATTACAAGATTTCTTTTCCCTGAAACGGGAACTTCAACGGTTAAATAGCCAAGGTATTTGACTATCAGGGTGGCATTTGAGGCTACAGTAATTGTAAAAGCCCCATCAAGATTCGTGATCATACCCTTATTGGTACTTTTTTCAATAATACTTGCTCCAAGGATCGGTTCCCCTGTGGTTGCATCTTTTACCATACCGGAAACAGTAATTTGTTGTGCATTGGCTGCTACACCAAAAACAAATATTACCAATGCGGTAAATAATGCCCGTAATTTGAGCTTAGAGTGATTGTACATCATGCATTAAGTTTTTTAAGGTTGAAACTTTAGTGTAATTGTTTTTTCTATATTCTCAAATAAATATCAGTGAATTTAAGCTGCTGAACTCTTGATTATTAGTTCTTGCTTAAATGTGCGTCGAAATATATTTAATTGAATTATATGGGCAAAAGTAGAGCATTAATGTTTATTAGTAATCTCAGTTTGTTGATTATGATTCGAAATTTGAATGCAAACGTTTGCACCCACATTTTTAAATAATTATACGAAAAATTTTTTATTCGGATAAACTGTTCTAATTTTGCATCTGATATTTTGAGAGAAAACTTTCAGGAACGAAAATTTGTTTTTTTTTGACTGTAAGTGATTATTATTGAAAATATTGCCTTATTTCTATCAGTTGTTTTGATTTATGTTTTATAATTGAACACAAATGGATACCGAATGAAAAAAACACCTATCACTATCAAAGATATTGCGCGGGCACTCAATATTTCCCCTTCCACTGTTTCGCGAGCGCTTAAAAATCACCCCGATATAAGCCAGGATACGAAAGATGCAGTAAATAAATATGCCAAGGATAATAATTATAAACCTAATACCCTGGCACAGAGCCTTCGTATGAGTAAAAACAATACAATTGGCGTTATTGTTCCGGAAATAAATAACTATTTTTTTTCATCAGTACTTTCTGGCATTGAAGATGTGGCAAATCAGGCCGATTTCAATGTCCTTTTATGTCAATCAGGTGAAAATTACGAGAAGGAAGTCAGAAATACTAAAGCGCTTGAAGCAACGCGTGTTTCAGGTGTTTTGGCTTCGTTGTGCAAACATACCACTAACTACGATCATTTTCAGGAAATTATAGATTGTGGTATTCCGTTGGTTTTTTTCGACAGAATATGTATCGGCATCACTACCGACCGTGTAGTGGTTGATGATTATGTGGGCGCTTTTGCTGCGGTTGAATATATGATTCAAACCGGTTGTAAACGCATCGCTTTTTATAGTTCTCCTTTTCATTTGGAAATATCTAAAAATCGCAAAAATGGCTATTTGGATGCTTTACGGAAATATGGACTTAAAGTGGATGAATCATTAATTCGTGTTTGTGATACGCGCGAAGAAGCCATTATTATTACCCCCGAAATTCTGGACAGACCCGACCGCCCCGATGGCTTTTTTGCCATTAATGACCATTGCGCAGCTGGAATTATGTATGCCGTAAAATTAGCTAAACTGAGAATCCCGGAGGATATAGCCATTTTTGGGTTTTCGGATGGTGAACTTGCACGGGCTTGTGACCCAATGCTTAGCACGGTAGAGCAACATGGTTACGAGATGGGAAAACATGCCGCTAGTTTATTGCTCGATAAAATTAATGGCATAACTCATGGCCAGTACACAAACAAAATTGTGAAAACGAATTTGATTATCAGAGGAACCACCAAGTGAATTTGTTTCTTGTTCAGTGTTTCGTGTTTTGCGTTCTGTGTTTTTGTTTAGATTTTTTTTATTTGTTTAAATTCTAATTTAATGCATGTTATGGCTACAGTACACAAATTTGAAGATTTAGAAGTTTGGCAAAAAGCCAGGGAGATAAATAAGTATGTTTTTGTATTAACCAATAAGGAGAAGTTTTCAAAGGACTATGCATTGAAAGATCAAATCAAAAGGGCAAGTGGATCTGTTATGGATAATATTGCAGAAGGGTTTGAAAGAGGAGGAAACAAAGAATTTATAAATTTTCTGACATTTTCCAAAGGCTCTTTAGGTGAAGTCAGATCACAGTCATACAGAGCTTTTGATTATGAGTATATTACACAAGCAGAGTTTGATTTTCTGATCAAAGAATCTGTTTCACTGTCTGAAAGATTAGGTAAGTTTATCAGTTATCTCCGAAATTCCGAATTTAAAGGAGTGAAATTTAAAAAAGATTCAGAAAAGAACAATAATGAGTGATTTCATTTTAAAATAACCAAATACTAATGAGAAATAATACTCCTAAGCGTGATATGGAAAACTCGAAACATGAAACACAAAACAAAAAACGGAAACTCACTTTTAGCCAAATAATAAATATGAGTTTCGGATTTCTCGGGATTCAATTCGGATTTGCACTACAAAATGGAAACGCTTCACGTATTCTAATGACTTTTGGAGCAGACGTTCACCATTTAAGTTGGTTTTGGCTTGTTGCACCAATTACAGGTATGATTATTCAACCCATAATCGGGTATCTCAGTGATAGGACGTGGGGGCGATTGGGGCGGAGGCGGCCTTATTTTTTGGGTGGGGCAACGTTGACTAGTATTGCGCTGATTTTAATGCCAAATGCACCTCATTTACTGACCTTTATAGCACCCATGTTCATTGGTGGCGGACTACTGATGATTATGGATGCTTCCATTAATATTTCGATGGAGCCATTCAGGGCTCTTGTTGCCGATAAGCTCCCCGAGGAGCAACATACGTTGGGATTTTCGGTTCAAACGTTGCTTATCGGAATAGGGGCAGTTTTAGGCTCGTGGTTACCTTATGTTTTAGGAAATTGGTTTGGTGTTTCCAAAGATGCAGCTAATGATGGAATTGTTCCGGATAATGTAATTTATTCATTTTACATTGGTGCTTTTGTTTTGATAAGCAGTATCTTATGGACAATTTTTACAACGACGGAATATCCTCCGGAAAAACTGGAAGAGGGGGAAATAGAAGAATCTGCAAAGAAATTCTTTATTCCTCCGGTTATGTTACAACTGCTTTTGGTTCAGTTCTTTTCGTGGTTTGCGCTTTTCTCCATGTGGGTGTACACAACTCCGGCTGTTGCACTCCGCTTTTTCGGAACAACTGATCCAAACTCCCATGCTTTTCAGGAAGCCGGCAACTGGGTTGGTATTTTATTCGGAATCTACAACGGTATTTCTGCTATATTGGCTTTAATGCTGCCTGTTTTAGCGAAAAAGCTTTCTAAAAAAGTGACACATGCCATTGCGTTGTTTGCAGGAGGTTTATCGTTGCTTTCGTTCCTTGTTTTTAAAGATCCGGACTGGTTGATATTGCCAATGATTGGAATTGGAATTGCGTGGGCGAGTATATTGGCTATGCCTTATGCCATGCTTGCTAACTCCATACCACCTAAAAAAATGGGAATGTACATGGGGCTGTTCAATATGTCTATCACTATCCCCCAGATAATAAGTGGTGTATTTACCGGATTAATTTTGAAATACTTTTTTTCAGATAATCCTGTTCTGTGCTTAGTTATGGCAGGGGCTTCATTAATTATTGGGGGTATTTTGTCCTTTTTTATCAAAGAAAAACATTAGAGTTTATATAAGTTAGTTTGTTATTGATATTTTAGTTTAAAATTAGACAAGGCACAAGCGAGTACCATAACTAAATCACGGAAATCATCAATAAATGATCTGATTTTCTCTTTGAC